>JAABUX010003487.1_pt1 | contig 20794 bp, 18 predicted proteins | sample 5561851 | NCBI WGS metagenome assembly JAABUX01 (sample SAMN10711883, study PRJNA513361) | rock metagenome | isolation source: Antarctica rocks | place: Antarctica: Victoria Land, Richard Nunatak red sandstone | collected 2016-01-03 | reverse complement strand
ACTCGCAATACGGCGAGGCGTCGGCGGGCTTCAAGTTGGTCGGCAGGTCCTCGTGGTGTCATGGCCAATATTGTACAATGAGACCGTCCCGACTAACAAGAACCTGGCAACCTGAAGATCAATAGGGTGAAGGACCCATCCCCTCAACGCTCAATCGAGGCCGCCATGACCATGCCCATCAGGTCGCTGTTCGCTTTTGTCCTGTTGTGCGGCCCGTTGTCGGTGGTCGCGGAGGAGGTCGATCCCGGTCCGCTCGGGGTTGAGTCTCCCGATGGTCGGTTGCGGGTGATGGTGCAGGTCGGCCAGGGGGGTCGGCCCGGCTTCGAGGTGTTTTACCGCGACAAGGTGGTCGCCGGGGGGACGCTGGGGCTGGAGTTCGCCGGGTCGGGGCCGATCGCGGAGCACCTCAAGGTCGTCGGGACTGTGCGGCGGGATCGCGACGAGTCGTACCGGATTCCGGTCGGCAAGGCGGCGATGGGGCGGGACCATCACCGCGAGCTGGTCGTCTCGCTGGAAGACGCCGCGATGCCGATGGGGAAGCTCGACGTCGCTTTCCGGGCTTTCGATGACGGGGTGGCGTTCCGCTATCTGATCCCGGGGAGTGCCGACTTCACCCTGACCGACGAGTTGACGCGGCTCACCTTCCCGGGCGACCCGACGGCTCGCGGCCTCCCTTTGAAGGATTACACGACGTCTTACGAGGGGTATTACGAGACCTCGCCCGTCTCGACGATCGACCCGAAGCGGCTGTTCGCCTTGCCGATGCTGTTGGAGCGGCCGGGGGGAGGGGGGCCTTGGATGGCCTTGACCGAGGCGAACCTGGCCGACTATGCCGGGATGTACGTTTCGAGGGTGATCGGCGAGCCGGGGACCTTCGCCGCCAGGCTTTCGCCGCTCCCGGAGCGGACGGACGGGGCGAAGGTGGTGGGTAAGGGGCCGTTCGCGTCCCCCTGGCGGGTCTTGATGGTGGGGGATGATCCGGGTCGGCTGATCGAGTCGAACCTGGTGTTCCACCTCAGCGAGCCTTCGAAGATCAAAGACACGTCCTGGATCAAGCCGGGGAAGACGACGTTCCCCTGGTGGAACGGCTATGTCCTGGAAGGGGTCGACTTCAAGCCGGGCGTGAATACCGCCACGATGAAGCATTACATCGACTTCTGCGCCGAGGCGGGCATCCCGTACCACTCGCTCGACGGGCTGGATATCGCCTGGTACGGCGGGCCGATCCAGCCTCAAGGGAAGACGGACATCACCAAGGCCGCGGCTTCGATCGACATGCCGGAACTCCTCCGGTACTCGAAGGCGAAGGACGTCCGGCTCCGGCTCTGGATGCACTGGCGGGCGCTCAAGCCGCAGATCGACGAGGCGTTCCGGGTTTACGAGGGCTGGGGGATCGAAGGCGTGATGGTCGACTTCATGGACCGCGACGACCAAGAGATGGTCCGCTTCTACCACGAGATGGCCGAAAAAGCTGCCAAGCACCACCTGACCGTCACGCTCCACGGCGCCTACAAGCCGACCGGGATGGAGCGGACCTGGCCCAACGTCCTGAACTACGAAGCGGCGCTCAACCAGGAATACAACAAGTGGGAAAAGCCCGGCGAGCCGGGCACCCCGCCGAAGCACAACCTCGACATCGCCTTCGTCCGGATGCTCGCCGGCCCGCTCGACTACCACCAGGGGGGGATGCGGAGCGTCCTGCCCGAAAACTACCAACCCCGCGACAAGGCCCCCCCCGTCCAGGGGACCCGAGGGCACCAACTCGCCATGTACGTCGTCTACCAGAACCACCTCCCCATGATGGCCGACTACCCGCTCGCCTACCGAGGGCAACCGGGCCTGGACTTCATGGCCCAGGTCCCCTGCACCTGGGACGAGACCCGGGTCCTCCGCGCCGAGGTCGGCCAATGCCTCGTCATCGCCCGCCGCAAAGGCGACGCCTGGTACCTCGGGGGGATGACGGCCCCCGAACCGCGCGACCTCGCCCTGCCGCTCGACTTCCTCGGCGAAGGCCCGTTCGAGGCCGACCTCTACCTCGACCGCCCCTCCGAAGGCCCCAACGCCATCGAGCGCCGCAAGCAAGCCGTCTGGGCCACCGATACCCTCCGAGTCACCCTCCCCCGATCCGGCGGCTTCGCGGCCCGGCTGGTCCGAACTGGTCGGTCGTGATGAATCGGCAATCCGCCCGGCGCCATCGGCCAACTCGATCTGAATGGGGAGGAGGGGTCCGGCCGAGCTTGAAATCGGAACACACAAACTTGATTCGATAATACGTTGTCTCACCCGTGCCATTTGCAATTCTTGATCCCCGACAGTCTCCGAATTCAAAGGCGACACCCGCGGCGGTCGAGGTTCGCCGTCGGGAAGAGTCGAGATCGCTCCGATTCGTTACGATGGGATGGCGGGCGAGGCCGGACCGCGACTTGAGCCCCGGGCGAAGTTTCGGCGCCGGCGTTTTTCCTGATGACCGTCGTAAGGACGAGCGATGTCCCTGACAGATTATGTCTTTGGCAGGCCATTGGCGACCGACGAAGAGGGAGAGCAGAGGGTCGGGGTCCTGGCGGGCATCCCGATGCTCGGCCTCGATGCGCTCGGCTCGGCGGCTTACGGGCCGGAAGCCGCCTTGACCCTCCTGATCCCCCTGGGCGTGGCGGGGATCTCGTACATCGGGCCGATCAGCACCTTGATCATCCTCCTGTTGACGATCGTCTACGTCTCGTACCGCCAGACGATCGGGGCTTATCCGCACGGCGGCGGGTCGTACACCGTGGCCCGAGAGAATCTGGGGACGACCGCCGGCCTGTTCGCCGCGGCGGCGTTGATGCTCGATTATGTCTTGGTGGTCGCGGTGGGGATCTCGGCGGGGATCGGCGCCTTGGTGTCGGCCTTGCCCAAGCTCCAGCCCTATACGCTCCCGCTTTGCCTGGTGACCCTGGCGATGATCACGATGATCAACCTCCGGGGGGTCCGCGAGGCGGGCGTGGCGTTCCTGATCCCGACGTATCTGTTCGTGATCTCGCTGTTGGGGGTGATCGCCATCGGCGTGGTCAAGTCGATCATGGCGGGGGGCAAGCCGACGCCGGTGATGGCCCCGCCGGTCCCGCCGACCGCCGAGGCCGCGGCCGGCGCCTGGATCTTGATGCGGGCGTTCGCGAGCGGATGCACCGCGATGACCGGGGTCGAGGCCGTCAGCAACGGCGTCGGCGCGTTCCAGGAGCCGACGGTCCCCCACGCCCGTCGGACCTTGTCGGCGATCATCGCGCTCCTGGGCCTGATGCTGGCCGGGATCGCCTACCTCTGCCACGCCTACGGGATCGGCGCCACCGAGCCGGGCCGCCCCGGTTATGAAAGCGTCCTGTCGCAGCTCGTCGCCGCCGTCGTCGGCAAGGGGGTGGCCTATTATGTCACGATCGGGTCGGTCCTGGTCGTCCTGGCGCTCTCGGCCAACACCGGGTTCGCCGACTTCCCCCGACTCTGCCGGGTCGTCGCGCAGGACGGCTTCCTGCCCAGCGGCTTCGCGCACCGGGGGCGGAGGCTGGTCTACTCGCAAGGGATCATCCTCCTGGCGGTTCTCTCGGCGGGCCTCCTGATCGGCTTCGGCGGGATCACCGACAACCTCATCCCCTTGTTCGCCGTCGGGGCGTTCCTGGCCTTCACCCTCTCGCAGGCGGGGATGGTCGAGCACTGGCGGAAGGTCGGCGGGGCGCATTCCGGCAAGGCGATGGCGATCAACGCCACCGGCGCGGTTTGCACGGCGGTGACGCTGCTTGTCGTCTTGGTGTCCAAGTTCGCCGAGGGCGCCTGGGTGATGATCCTCCTGATCCCCGGGCTGTTGCTCCTCTTCACCCGCGTCCACGCCCATTACCGGGCGGTCGCCCGCGAGGTGGCCACGAACGTCCCGCTCGACGCCGAGGGGCTCGAACCCCCCTTGGTCCTCCTGCCGGTCCGAGGCTGGAGCGCCATCACCCGCAAGGCGCTCCGGTTCGCCCTCAAAATCTCCCCCGAAGTCTACGCGCTGCACGTCGCCGACGACGAAGGCGCGATGGTCGCGCTCGAAGACGGCTGGAACCGGAACGTCCGCGAGCCGTCCCACGCCGCCCACGTCGACCCACCCAAGCTGATCGTCGTGTATTCCCCCTACCGCCGCCTCTACGCCCCGCTCAAGCAGATCGTCTCCGACCTCCAGAAAGCCCACCCCGGCCGCGACATCGCCGTGATCGTCCCCGAACTCGTCGCAACCCGATGGTACCACTACATCCTCCACAACCAGACCGCCGCCCTGATCAAAGCCTACCTGCTCCTGAGCGGCTTCCGCCGGGTCGTGGTGATCAACGTCCCCTGGTATTTGAACGATTGAGCCAAAAGTTTAAGATGGAAGTAACGAAGATTCCCAAGCGGTGGCGATGAGATTCCAACTTTCAGGACCGACCAAGGACCAACCCTCATGTCCAAAAAGTCGCCCTTGAAGGCTGCCGGAAGGCGGAGCCTGAAGCCGTTTCGGTTCCGAAAAGGCACCGTCGCCCACTGGTTCTCGGGAAAACGCCCCGTTCTGCTCGGTGGCCCGAGCCAGTCGGCGAGCGTCAAAGTCATGCCTCCCGAAGTCGAGAGCATCGACACCGCTCGCGTGATCGCCGCGAGCAAAGCGGAGAAAGGCTTTTCTCGGCCTGCCCGTTACGACGAGCAAGGCTATATTTTGCCCTTCACCGAAGCCGAGCGTGAAGGCGTTCGACGGATGATCGAGGAGTTGAAGAGCATTCACAACGGCCCGGAGGAGGACGACCGCGAGTTTATGCGGGCGATGGACGCCAACCGGCCCGATTTCCCCTTGTTTGAAGGTATGTACTGAAGTGGCCCGCTATGTCTTGCTCGATGCCGGGATCATCGGCCTAGCTTGTTTAGATCCTTCACTTCCCGACGTTCAGTCGTGCCTGGCGTGGATCGATCAACTGATCGCATCGGGCACGACGGTCCTCATCCCGGAGATTACTTGTTTACGAAGTGCGCCGCGAGTTGATCCGCCGTGGGGCCTCGGCCAAGCTCCGACGGCTCGATACCCTTCGTCGTCGCTTGCTCGTGGTTCAGGTGGACGAAACCAACTGGAGCAAGGCGGCCGAGTTCTGGGCCTTGGTCCGCAAGGCCGGGTTGCCGACCGCCTCGCCCGACGCCCTCGACGCCGACGCCATCCTCGCGGCGGTCGCCGTCGCGATCATCAAGCCCGGCGACTCGGCGACGATCGCCACCACCAACCCTCGCCACTTGAACTGGTTCCCGGGCATCAACGCCCAGCCCTGGCGGCAGGTCACCTGAAACAAGGTCGTTGACGGACCAAGAAATCACGGAAAACTCAAAGGTCACCTCGCGCCAATTGCGATAACGTGTCGGCGATCAGGCTGAGTTGTCGGTTTGGTACGATGCCGAGCCGTCGTAGGACTCGGCTATCCGCAATTTCCGCGATCCATGTGCAAATCGCCGCATTCGGCTTGTTCAGACCTGTCTTTGGGTGATGTGGCCGCTGCCACGGGAGCAAGGCATATCCCGTGGGTGGCGGATCGGGGACGATGGTGGAAATCGCGACGACGAGTTGCGAGCCTTCGGGAGTCGGCGATGCATTATTGGTCATGACGACACAGGGGCGATCCTTCGGGTTCCGCCCTTGGGGGTCGAGGAAGTTGGCCACGAGGATGATATCTCCATACCGAACCGGAGGGGGCGTCGTGCCGCTCGGCATCAGTAAGGCATCTCTTCGTCGTCGAAATTGCCCTCTGGCGGTGCGAACTTGCCGATCATCGCCCGGAGCTGTTCGTTGGTTGGTGAGTTTCGCTCGATTTCGCAACGCCACACCGGGTCTTCTTCTTCGAACTCGGAGGAGTGAGCGACAGGCGAATCAACCAGTGCCGACGATCCCGGAGTGATCGTCGATGCGAGGACGGACGCCGCCACTCGTCTCGTCCCTCGACTAAGCGTCGGCCTCTCGGGTATGACAATCGGTGCGAGGGTCTTTATCGTCGTCCCCGGAAGAGCGACGTAAGCGAGCCCGCGTTGATCCGTGCTTCGAAGGCTCAAGCCCATCACACGCGATATCCCGTCGAGCGCTTCTTTGTTTTCAGCACCCACATCGGCATGAGAAATTTGGAGCCGCAAGGGCAGTCCGACCTCGCCGGACAAGTCGAGGAGCATTCGAGCGATCCGAGCGGCATACCCTCGCCGTCGGTAGGCAGGGCGAACGAAGAAATCCTCGACATCAAGAAACCCGCCGCGAGTCGTCGCGAACGCCCACCCGATTCGTTCATCATGCTCGACGTCATAGATTTCACGACAGTGGACGTCCGATGCGGAACGTAAAGGGTCCTGCACCGCCCACATCAATTCGAGCACCCGATCTATCGGCTTTTGGGCGATCCGTGCGTTCCGTATCGCATCGTGAGCGACATCTTTTGAATCGAATCCGATGGCTGTCAGCCAAGCTTCGTGAGATTGATTCTCGTAGTAACTGTAGGGTAAAGAGCCAAACCCATTGGTGCCCCAATCCTTTCCCCATGAATTGGCGAATTGCAACCGCTTCAAGGAGTCGGAATACCCCAACAAGGAAACATAATGCATCCCGAGAATCACGGATTTCGAATCAATATCCTCAATCTCGCCGCGTTCGGCGTCGAACCATTGTTCTGTCACGGGTAGCGAGACCGCGACTCCAATTTCGGAGTAAATCGCTCGCTTGCATTCTTCCAAGCTATAGACTCGTTGGTAAAATTGGGTACGAAGTCCCTTTGCTTTTTGGTCTAACCCTTCGGGTTCGCGAGGCAAAGAAAGGTCACTTCGCGTTGAGGAGGGCCAGTCCTCAACGGTGACATTTCCCCAGCCATACATGACTCTCCCTGGGGTGATTGGCCAGCACCCGAGATGGGTATCACGAAGATCCATTCCCTCGAGTTGCCGCGACCGAATGTCTACATAGATGGGATTCAAACGAGGGGGCTGATCCCGCGATGGCTTGCGGACATCCCGGCCGCCATCTCGACGGTCAGAACCATAGCGATCCCGATGCTTCGGAGGCCGTTTCTTCGCCATAACTGAACGATATACGGGCAGCTTCGGTTTCGCAAGGTCGTCGCGGGCGTCGCCGCTTTGGCTTGGGAATGGGTCGCTTGATTTTGAGGAGTTAACGAACCAGTGCCTCGGCCTCGGCGTCGGCTCGACGTTGACAAACTTGGGCGATTGTGGATAACACCGGAGTTCGCCGAAAGGGGATGATCGAGCGACTCCAGGGAAGGGGCCGCGGTTCGTCGTCCATTTCGGGTTCGCTTCGCGCCGGGCCGACCGACCCTTTCGAGGGAGTGGGTGGACGTGGGGCGAGGATGGTTCGTCACGGAGGATGGACTTCGATGCGGAAGGAGCCTGATTCGCCCTGGTCCTCGGCCGTCGACCGGCTCCGAGCGTCCCTGGGCCGGGCGAGGCGCTGGGTCTCGGGCCGAGGCGCGGCGACCCGGGTCGGCCTGATCGTGGCGGCGCTGGGTGTTGTCGGCTCGGCGGTCTATCTCGGCTCGGGCGAGCAGGCCCCCGGATCGGTCCCGGCCGTCCTCTATGAAGGGCAACGCCTTTCGAGCGACGACCTGTCGAGGATCGCCTCGGCGCTCGACGATGCGTCGATCCCGTTCGTGCCCGACTACCCCGCGCGGCGGATCTTCGTCAAGGCCGACCGGAAATCCGCCGCGATCGCCGCGATCAACAAGCGCAAGGCCGCCCCGAGCAGCCTCGACGACCTCGACCGCGACGACGAGTCGGAAACCTCTTGGACGATGACCCCCGCCGACCGCGACCGGCACGACCGGCACCGGCTCGAACAGAGCTTGAAGCGGGAGATCGAAGGGCTCGACGCGCCGATCCTGTCGGCCTCGGTCAAGATCCGCCACGACCGGGTCCGAGGCGGCTTGAACGCCCGATTCAACGTCTGGGCCTACGTTTATCTCCGGATCGACTCGGGGCGACGGCTCGGGCTCAAGACGGTCGAAGGGATCGAGACGTTCCTCATCGGCCAGGTGGCCGACCTCAAGCCCGACGCGATCACCATCACCGACCAGGCCGGCCACAAGTACATGGCGGCGGGCGACGCCCCGCTCAAGGAGCAGGTCAAGATCCACTCGCAGGAAGAGGAGTGGTCCGACAAGATCGCCGAAGGTTTGCGGCACATCCCCGGCGTCGGGGTCTCGGTGTCGCTCGAGTCGGTCGCCGTTCCCGCCCCCGCCCCGGAAGAACCGCCCGCTCCGCAGGCGACCGAGGTCGTCGTCGCCAACGGGCCGCTCCGGGTCGCCCCCGAGCCGAGGCCGATCGCCGCCCCGGCTTCGCCCGCTTCGACCAGGACCCGGGCCAACGTCTGGGTCCGGGTTCCCCGGAGTTTCTACCTGATGGCGGCGCAGGCGAGCAACCGCCACCCCTCGGCCGAAGACCTCCAGCAGATGCGCGACACGACCACCCGGATCATCCGCGAGGCCGTCGACGCCGGCATCCCCAAGGATTTGCAAGGCGAACTGAAGGTGGCCACCGTGCAGGACGACCTGTCGGCGGGCCGGACGGTCCTCTTGCCGGCCGACCCCGCCGAGCCGACCCAATCTTGGCTCTGGCCCGCCGTCGGCTCGGGCGTCGCCTTGGCGATGGCCGCCTCGGTCGCCACCGCGTTTCGCCTGGCGAGCAAACGCCCGGCGAGCCGCCCCGGCGCCGCGTGGCGGCCCGGCTTCGTCGCCGACGAGCCCAACCCTGGCCCCTCGGAGCGAGTCCGAGAGCTGATCCGGTCCAACCCCGAAGCCGCCGCCGGCGTCCTCCAGCGCTGGATCGGCCAGGGGGGGGCGGTGGGATGACGACCCGCGCCGAACCGCAAACCGCCGCCGCCGGGTCGGTCGCCCGGACCACCTCGCCCCCATCGAGTCCCGGCGACGCCTCGACTTCATCCGCCTATAAAGGGGGCTTGGACCCGCTCCGCAAGGCGGCGATCCTGGTGGTCAGCCTCGAGCAACCGCTCGCCTCGCAGCTCCTGGCGCAGTTGGATCGACCGGCGGTCGAGGCCGTGACGCTCGAAATCGCCCGGCTCGAACGGATCGGCCCCGAGGAGCAACAGTCCGTCCTTGAGGAATTTTACGGCCTGGGGCTGCGCCGGCTCCGGTTTGCGTTCGACGACCTGGTCAAGATGGACGATACAGACATCAGGGAGTCTTACCACGTCGAGGATGCACCAACCTGGGCCTTGGCCCTGGTGGGGGCGGCTCGACCGGTGAGGGCCAAGGTCCTGGGGGCCTTGGACCCCGGAGCGGTCGACGACCTCCGGCGGCGAATCAGCTTGATCGGGCCGTTTCGCCTCGACGACGCCGAGATCGCCCAGGCCGAACTCGCCGACCGACTCCGGCGACTCCATGACCACGGCCAACTCACCCTTCCCGACCCCAACGGTCAGGAGGCCATCCTTGTCTGACCTCGTGGACTTCGAAGACCTGGCGCAACTCGACGGCGCCGACCTCCGCGCCGTCTTCAGCCAGGTGACGACCGACGACGTCCTCGACGCCCTGGCCGGGACCTCGCTCGGCCTCCGACGCCAGTTCCTGACCAAGCTCCCGGTCGCCTCGGCCAGCCGCCTCGAGGCCGAGATCAACGCCCACGGCCCGGTCGGCTTCATCGCCGTCCACGCCGCGCAGAGGTCGCTGGTCGACGCCTTGTGCCGCCTCAGCCGGGGGAGCCAGGTCGCCTTCGACGACCCCGCCGACATGGTCGCCTAGCTTGACCTGAGACGAATCCTGGGAAAATCCTGAATAGCCAATCACAGGATCGCAAATCGCAAAGTGTATTGTCTCCATCGGTTTTTCTTTGCGATCTGCGATTTGCAATCCGCGATTCTCGTCCCAGATCGGTATGACTTGACGCCGGCTCGAATCAACATCGGTGGTCATCGGCGAGGATCGCCCTCGACCACCAAGCCTCGCCCTCGGCGAGGCCGCCTCCGGTCCGATCACCCCCAGGAAGGAACCTCCCCCATGTTTCGCACTCCTCGGCGCTTCGCGGCCTCGGTCGCGTGGTCCTGGGCCTTGACCATCCCCTTCTGGCATTCCCCACCGGCCGCCCGATCCGCCGACGGGCCGACCGACCCCGCCGTGATCCGGGCATCGCTGGACGCCAAAGAGCAGCGGGTCCCCGCCCGAGGCGAGCGTCGAGGCCCGACCATCAAGGGGCAATCCGGCGCGGGCTGGTGGTTCGTCCCGGTCGGGATCACCGCGGCCCTGGCTGTTTTTGGAGGGATCAGCCTGGCATCGAAGCGGTTCGGCCTGAACCTCGGGCTGCCCGGAGATTCGGGTCCGCTCCGGGTCGTCGGCCAGGCCCGGTTGTCTCCCAAGCAGTCGGTCTACCTCGTCCGGGTCGGCGACCGGGTCCTAATCCTCGGGACCGGCCCCCAGGGAGCGCCGACCCCCCTGGGCGAAGTGACCGACCCCGCCGAACTCGCCCGATTGATCCCCGGGCGGACCATTCGAGCCAACCTCCCGACGACCACCTTCGACCGCCGGATCGGAGGCGACGAATGACCCGCCACCTCGGACCAGCCCTCGCCGCGATCGTTTGCCTGACGCTCGGCACCGCACGGGCCGCCGACCCGCCCCAAGATTCCGCCGGCCGAGTTCGATCCAACGTCCCGAAGCGCGTCGCCACGCTGCCCAACAGCGGATTACCGGGCGCCCCGATCTTGATCGATCCGGCGCCCGCGCCGGCTCCGGCCAAACTTCCGGCGAGCTTCTCCTGGTTCCCTTCGGCCGACGACTTGAAGCCTCTCAAAAGCGTCGCCCTGATCGGCCTGTTCTCGCTCGCCCCGGCGGCGGTGTTGATGTTCACGTCGTTTGTCCGGATCAACATCGTCCTGATCCTGCTCCGCCAAGCTTTGGGAAGCCCGCAAGTCCCGGGCAACCAGGTCTTGACGGCGCTGGCGATCCTCCTTTCCGCCTTGGTGATGAAGCCGGTGGCCGAAACGGTCTACAACGAGGCCATCCAGCCCTACGCCGCGGGCAAGGTCTCGCCGATGGGGGCGTTCGCGGCGGGTTCGACGCCGATCAAGGTCTTCATGGTCGACCAGATCATCCGGACCGACCACACCGACTACCTCTGGGACCTCCACGACGTCGCCGATCCGCCCCACCCCGGTCGGGTCGATCCCGTCCACGCCGAGGATTTCCCGCTCAGGGTGGTCGCCCCCGCGTTCCTCCTCAGCGAGCTGACCACGGCCTTGATGATCGGCTTTATCATCTACCTGCCGTTCCTGGTGGTCGACTTGGTCGTGTCGGCGGTCCTGTCGGCGATGGGCCTGTTCATGCTCCCGCCGTCCTTGGTGGCGATGCCGCTCAAGCTGGTCCTCTTCGTCCTGGCCGACGGCTGGATGCTCGTCGCCTCGGCGCTCTTGCGGACCTTCGCGGTCTGATCGGCCGCAATCAAACAGCGCAAATTGCAGGATCGCAAATCGCAAAGCAGAACGTCCCAGCTTGCGGATTCCTGAATCCGAGATTTTCTCCCCAATTTGCGATTTGCGATCTGCAATTTTCCTGGTTCCATTTCCCAACTCACTCCAATTCCCCCAAGGGCTGGACTCATGGACGAATCGCTGGTGATCGACGCCTCGCGCGAGGCGATCCAGGTGGCGCTCACCCTCGGCGGGCCGCTCTTGCTGGCGGCCCTGGTGGCGGGGCTTCTGGTGGGGATCGGCCAGACATTGACGCAGATGCACGAGCCGGTGGTGGGACAGGTGGCCAGGCTGGTCGCCGTCCTGGCGGTGGTCCTGCTCGCGTTGCCCTGGCTCGCGGGGCGCTGGGTTGCGTACGCCGTGGACCTGTTCGGCTCGATCCCCGACCGATTTTGAAAGGGCCTTGACGATGCCCGGCGAGAACCTCAACACGATCGGTCGCCTCCTCTGGCTGGGTGCCCCCTGGGCCTTGGTGTTCGCCCGGGTTTCGGGCTTGGCGTGGACGGCCCCCGCCTGGTCGACCTCGGGCCTGGGCGGGAGGTTCCGGCTCGTCCTGGCGGCGACGCTCACGGCTTTGGTCGCGCCGATCGCCTCGGCGGGGCTGGTCGTCCCGGGCGACGGGGCTTCGCTCGTTTCGAGCCTCTTTATTGAGCTGATCGTGGGGGCGGCGATGGGCGGGACCGCATCCCTGGTGATCGCCGGGGCGAGGCAAGCCGGCGAGATCGTCGGCGCCCAGGCGGGGTTATCGCCCGCGTCGCTCCTCGACCCCGAGGCGGGCGACGGCCTCAACGTCCTCGGCCACCTTTATGGCTGGGTCGCCCTCGGGGTCTTCCTCGGCCTGAGTGGGCCGACCGAACTGGTCCGGGCCTTGGCCGAAAGCTACCAGATCATCCCCATCGGCGGCTCATCCCCCGCGATCGGGGCGAACGAACTGACCGAAGGCGTGTTCGCCGCCGTCGCCCGATCGCTCGCCCTCGCCCTCCGAGCCTCCAGCCCGCCCGCCCTGGCGCTCCTGGTCGCGGGCCTGGCGCTGGGGTTGCTCGGCCGGGCCTCGCCGTCGCTCCAACTGGTCTCCTTGTCGTTGCCGGTCCGGACCGCCCTCGGCCTCACCCTGGCCGCCTTGGGCCTCGTCACCCTCGCCGCGACCCTCGGGGCCGCCTGGGAATCCGGCTTCCCGTTCGCCTTGGGTCTCGGGTTCGGAGACGGATTGAACGAGCCACGGATGGAACACGGATGAAACACGGACGTGAGAAATTAAAAACAATTTATCCGTGTTCCATCCGTGGCTCAAAAAAATCGGCTGTACCGCCTTGCGATCTGCCCTTTGCAATCTGCAATTTGCCATTTGCAATCCTCCTGAGAAGGCCACCCAGCAATGTCAGAGGACCGGACCCAAGAACCATCGATGCGTCGCCGCCTCCTGGCCAGAGAGCGGGGGCAGGTGGCGCGCAGCCCCGAACTTACCGGCGCCTCGGCGCTGCTGGCGGCCTCGGCGCTGTTGTGGGGCTGGGGTGACGACCTGTTCGCCGGCTTGATCAAGGTGGTCCGAAACCCCTGGCTCGGCGACCTCGGCGTGCCGGACCAGGGCGAGTCGTCGATCGACCTCGTCGGTCGGATGCAAACCGCCTTGACCGGGGTCGCGGTCCCAAGCTCGATCATCCTCGGCGGGAGCGTGGCGGCGGCCATTCTCGCGCACCAGGCGCAGGTGGGCGGCCTGTTCGCCCCGAGCTTGCTGGCCCCCGACCCGTCTCGGTTGTGGACCTTGAACCTCGACGACGAAGGTGGCGGCGAAGGCTGGCTTGGCCGGGCGGGTCGAGGGCTTTGGTCGATCGTCAAGGCGGTGGTCGTCGTCGCGGTCGCCGCGCTGGTGATCCGCGCCCACCTCGGAGACTTCGACCGCTTGAGCCGCGCCGACGTCCCGGCGATGACGTCGCTCGCGGGACGCTTGATCCGCTCGACCGCCCTGATCCTGGCGATTGCCACGGCGGTCCTCGGCCTGATCGACTACGCCCTCCAGCGAGCCCGGTTCGAGGCCACCTTGCGGATGACCGCCGACGAGCACCGCGAAGACCTCCGCTCCGCCGACGGCGACCCCGCGCTCCGCTCCCGACGCCGGAACCTCGCCAAATCCCTCCGAGGCGACGCCCCCGAACTCCTCAAAGGCGCCTCCCTCGCCATCACCGGCCCCTCCGACCTGGCGATCGTCCTGGCGGGCGGACCCCCGCCGCGCCGGGTCACGATCCGCTCCTCCGCCCACGGACCAGGCGGCCGGAAGCTGAGGAAAGCCGCGATCGCCGCGAGCCTGACCGTGGTCGAAGCCCCCGACCTCGCCCGATCCCTGGCCCGACTGAGGACCCCGATCATCCCCCTCGAACTCCTAGCAACCCTCCAAGAAGCCTGGCCCGAGGTCTGAGGCTAGACCTGCCGTTTGGCGAAAATCAAAGCAAACCCCGCTCTCGCCGGATGCTGACCGAGAACCGCCGATCGAGGTAATCGGCGAGCGCCGCAACCAGGATTTCCTTGGCTTCGTCCAGTGGGTACTTCAGCGAATCCGCCAATTCGTGTGCGCGGCCACGGATCGCCGATTCAATCATGCCGTGGCAACGGATATACCTGCCTGTTTGATCCCTTGATTCCGGGTTGAAGATCGAATTAAATTCAAAGAGTGGAGCGATCAATGGGTGCTGATCTAATCCGCTCTCTTTCAAGACGTTAAAGAGGACGGAATTGAAATAGCCGTCGCCAAAGTCTCGCCCCGCTCTCTGGAATGCGGCCCGCAATCCGAGCGAGAACCGAGTCGCTTCCTGCTCGGCATCGACCGCCCGGACCGCCTTTTCGATCAAGACGGCGTTCAATTCGTCGTCCCAGGACATCGGCTCGGACGGCACCGAGTGGCCGTTCTCCGCGAGATGAATGCTCATTTCCGCAGAAGTTTGGCCGAGAACGATTGGTGGCCAATCGACTTCCAAGCTCGCCGTCGTTCCGGAGTGCGAGAGTCGCTGATCCCAATCACGCAGTTGGGGGTCGGAAAAACGGTCAATCGGCTGTTGGAATAACTTGTCGATCATCGTCACGGTTCTCCTCCAGTTGGAACTCTATTGTCACCGCGGCAGGCGATTTTGCAAGGCGGACAGGACAAAGACCGCGGCGTTGAGGCAGGCGGCTTGGCGATGCTCCGCGATCATCGCATCGTTCCCATCGGCGAAGTCCGAGATTCCCTTGACCACGCACCAGACCGGATCGTCCGCCGAGGTCGAGGCGGCGAGCAGGCCAACCCCTTCCATCTCCCCCCCGACGATCAGATCCTTGCCGGGGGGAACTTTGCTGACGAGTTCATCCCGAAACGATGCCGATTGAATCCGAGCGTTGCCGGACAACATCGCCCCAAGATAGACCTTGAATGGGTGATTTCGCTTGGCTTCATCGTCGAACAGTTTAATTAAGGACTCGCGAGCAGGTTCACGGTTGGCGTCGCGGTAATCGACGACGTAACCGGGAGGTCCGTCGACGTTTCGCTTGACGATTCGATTGTCGTAGGGGATCAACTCGCTGGAAACCAAGACATCCCCGAGGCTCTGCTCTTCGGGATTGACCCCGAAGGCCATGCCGAGCTGGATGATCCCCGAGGCGGCGGTAGCCTCCTGAAAACGAATTCCCCTGGCGGCCGTACCCAACCGGCCATGAGATCCCATGACGACCCGTCCACCGACCCGGGATGGAGGGACCGCGATTACCGTCTCATACCCAATCCGCCCGAGCCAATAGCATGAGCCGATCGTCGGATGTTTGAAAGAATCGCACGGAATGTCCTGGAGTTTGGCTGCGGCGACCAGACCTTCTTTCTCGGTGGAAGTCGCCAAGAAGAGCAACAAGCTGCATCGAAGCCTATCCGATCCGGTCGGAGGTACCATGAGGTTCGGCTCTCGATCAATGTCGAAGTGGTGATGCTTGAGGCGCTGGCCTCCCGGCGGCATGGGAAAATTCTGTAGATCGACCAATTCCGGGGGCGGCTTGAGCCTTTTCCCCTGGACGATTTCGCCCCGAAGGGGTATCGTCCCCGATCGCCGCTCGACTCCGCTTTTTGAGCCGTCTCCCCTCGAATCCCAGCTTGGCGATCGACGCGAACCGCCCCCGATCGGTTGGCCCCAGCCTCGGGCAAGGACGCCCGGACCTGGTGCCTGTTGAGGTTTTTGGCCGAAAGGACTGGAACGGATGCCAGCCGCGCCTGATCGCATCGCCGATCCCAACTCGCTCTGGTCGCGGCTGGCCCGCGTGATCTTGCCCGTGACCCTCGTTGGCGCGGTGCTGGTGTTCATCGTGCCGGTGCCCCCGGCGGTGCTCGATTTGCTCCAGGCGGCGAATATTACCCTGGCGGTCCTGGTGCTCTTGACCACGCTGGCGATCCGCTCCCCGAGCGAGTTCGCCGCGTTCCCGACCATCCTCCTGACCACCACCTTGACTCGACTCGTCCTGAACGTCGCCACCACTCGTCTGGTCTTGACGCATGGCGGCGACCAGGGGTTGGACGCGGCGGGGGGGGTGGTCCGGTCGTTCGGCGAGTTCGTCGCGGGGGACCAGATCGTCGTCGGCGCGATCTTGTTCTCGATCCTGATCGTGATCCAGTTCGTCGTCATCACCCGGGGGGCGACGCGGATCAGCGAGGTCGCGGCCCGGTTCATGCTCGATGGATTGCCCGGTCGCCAGATGGCCATCGACGCCGACCTGCACGCGGGCCTGACCGACCAGCACGAGGCCAAGCGGCGCCGCGAGGCGGTCTACCGGATGGCCGACTTCTTCGGGGCGATGGACGGGGCGGGCAAGTTCGTCCGGGGGGACGCCGTGGCCGGGCTGATCATCACCGCCATCAACATCACCGCGGGGCTGTTCCTCGGCGTGTTCCAGCACGGGATGAGCATCGGCGAGGCCGTGGACGTGTTCACCAAGCTCACCATCGGCGACGGGTTGGTCAGCCAGGTCCCCGCGTTCCTGATCTCGCTGTCGGCGGGCCTGATCGTGACCCGGTCCTCCGAGGAAACCGACCTGAGCCGCGACGTGACCAATCAGCTCCTCGGCCGGCCCGTGGTCCTGGCCACGGCGAGCGGTTTCCTGGTCCTGCTCGCGCTCACGCCTTTGCCCAAGCTGCCCTTGCTGACCTTGGCCGCGGCTTTGGGGACCGGGGCGTTCGTGCTGTCGAGGCGACATGCCGCCGACGCCGCCGCGCTCGAAGATTCGAACAATCCCGCACAAAACCCCGAGCCTCCCGCCGCGCACGCCCTCGAAGGCCAGTCGGACCGGATGGAAGACCTGCTCCACGTCGATCCGCTCGAACTCGAGATCGGCTACCGCCTGATCGGCCTGGCCGACCCGACCCGAGGCGGCGACCTCCTGGATCGGCTCCGATCGGTCCGCCAACGGGTGGCCCGCGACCTCGGCCTGATCGTCCCGCAGGTCCGGATTCGCGACGAGATCGCGCTGGGGCCATTCGACTACCGGCTCAAGATCCGAGGCGCGGTGGTCGGGCAGGGGATCGCCTATGCCGGGCGGTTATTAGCGGTCCCGCCGTCGGGGCTGGGGTCGAGGCCCGAAGGGCGCGACGGCGTCGACCCGACCACCGGCCAGCCCGCCGTCTGGATTCACGCCGACGGCCGAGAGGTGGCCGAACTCGCCGGTTGCCGGGTCCTCGAAGCGTCGAGCGTCGTGGCCGGCCACTTCGGCGAGATCGTCCTGGGCCACGCCGACGAGCTGATGACCCGGGACCAGGTGGGCCGGTTCCTCGACCGCGCCCGGACCTCGTCGCAGAGCTTGGTCGACGAGGTCGTCCCCGGCCTCCTCCGCGCCGGGGAGGTCCAACAAGTCCTCCAAGGGCTGCTCCGCGAGCGGGTCAGCGTCCGGGACCAGGAAACCATCCTCGAAACCCTGGCCGTCCACGCCGCGCGGACCAAAGATATCGACGTCCTGATCGAGCGGGTCCGCCGAGGGCTGGCGCGGCGGATCACCCAGCAGTACCTCGGGACCGACGGCCGCCTCCGCGTCACCGCGCTGGCCCGGGCCTTGGATGCCCGGCTCGGCGTGGTCGGAGGATTGGACGACACCCGGCCCGCCGCCGCCTTGGGCGCCGACGTCGCCCGCAACCTCGTCCGGGCCGTCGCCCGGATCGTCGCGCCGCTGGTCGAAGCCGGCCACCCGCCGATCGTCCTCTGCTCGGCCGAAGCCCGCCCGGTCCTCAAAGACCTGACGAGGGTCGACCTCCCGCGCCTGGTCGTCCTCAGCCAGCGCGAGATCCCCCGAGACACGCCGGTGGAAACCCTCGGGACCGTCGCCGAGGACGAACCGGCCCCCAACGCCCAGGTGGTCGGAGCGACGCCCGCCTACGCCGGGTTCACCGAAGAATGAAATTTAGCCACGGATGAAACACGGACGAAGCACGGATAAATCCTTTTTTCCCCGGCTCTTATCCGTGTCCCGTCCGTGTTCCATCCGTGGCTAAATTGGATTTGCAATTTGATATCCGCAATCCTGGACCCGTCGTCCCGAGGTCCGGTCGATCAAGGAGTTCCTGGCATGGCCGCCGAAAAAACCTACCGAGCGGGGACGTTGAAGGAAGCGTTGGCCCAGGTGCGCCGCGACCTCGGCGGCGATGCCGTGATCCTGAACACTCGGGAAGTCCGCCGCCGCCGGTTGTTCGGCCTCAAGGCCAGGGATCAGGTCGAGGTGACGGCCTCGTCCGGTTCGAGGACCCCGGTCGGTCGAGAGGGTGCGGCAGCACCGCCGACCGCCCTTTCGGTGACGATCCCCTCGGCCTCGGCCTCGGTGGCGGGGGCGACCGTCTCGGCCTCGACCTCGGGGGCGCTCCGGTCGGAGTTCGGCGAGCAACTGACCCGGCTCCACGCGATGGTCGAGGACCTGAGCCGACATGGGCGGATCGACCACCTGCTTCCCGAACTTCCAGGGACGTTGGTCCCGACGTACGCGAGCTTGCTGGAAGCCGACGTGCCCGAATCGCTGGCGAGGCGACTGGTCCGCTACGTCGCCGAGCGGCTCGAACCCGACGAGGCGCACCAGGCCGACGTGGTCCGCGAGGCGCTCCGCGAGGCGGTCGAGTCGTGCGTCCAGGTCGCCCCGCCGATCGCCGCCGTGTCGGGGACGCGCCGGGTCGTCGCCCTGGTCGGGCCGACCGGCGTGGGCAAGACGACGACCGTGGCCAAGCTCGCGGCCAACTTCAAGCTCGCCCACGGCCTCAAGGCCGGGCTGGTCACGGTGGATACCTACCGGATCGCCGCCGTCGAGCAGCTCCGGACCTACGCCGAGATCATCGACCTCCCCCTGGCCGTGGCCAACTCCCCCGCCGAGATGACCCGGGCGATCGACCAGCTTGGCGACGTCGACCTCGTCCTGATCGACACCGCCGGTCGAAGCCCGCGCGACGAGGTGAAGATCCGCGAACTCGCCGACTTCCTCCAGGCCGCCCAGCCCGACGAGGTCCATCTCGTTTTAAGCGCGGTGGCGGGCGAGCGGAGCTTGCGGGCGGCCGTCGATCGGTTCGCCGTGGTCCGCGCCGATCGCTTGATCCTGACCAAGCTCGACGAGGCCGACGGCCTGGGCGGGGTCTTGGGCGTGCTCGGCCAGGCCAACCGCCCGGTCAGCTACCTGACCACCGGCCAGGGGGTGCCCGACGACATCGAGCCCGCCGACCGAGGGAGGTTGGCCCGCCTGATCCTCGGTCACGAGTTTCTTCCTTAATTAAGCGAAATCGACGTTGCCCAATCTTTCCATCCTTGTTAGAAGCGTGCTCCATCAACCATCCGGGGGACGTCATGTCCGACCAAGCAGACGGGCTTCGCCGACTGATCCGGTCGCGCTCGGGGGCGACCCTTGAGGGTGCCTCGATGCCGCTCCGGCCCACGGTTGGGAGCGATTCCAAGCCTCGGTGCCGGTCGATCGTCCTGACCAGCGGCAAAGGCGGGGTCGGCACGTCGAACCTGGCGCTCAACCTGGCGATCGCGCTGGGGGAGCGAGGGGGACGGGTCGTCTTGGTGGATGCCGACCTGGGCCTGGCGAACATCGACCTCCTGTGCGGCCTCAGCCCGAAGCACGACCTCGGCGACGTCCTGGCGGGCGATTGCCGACTGGTCGACGCGGTGGTCGAGGGGCCGGGGGGGATCAAGATCGTCCCGGGCGCCCATGCGTCTCGGACCTTGGTGGAACTGCTGCTCGACGCGCCGGATCGGTTGCTGATCGAGCTGGCCGGCTTCGAAGCGGAGGCGGATTTCCTGGTGGTCGACGCCGGTTCGGGGCTGACCCGGGCGATCACCGCCCTGGCTTCGAGCAGCGACGAGGTCCTGATCGTCACGACCCCCGAACCGCCTTCGGTGGCCGACGCGCACGCGGCGATCGCTCGCCTGAAGCGATTGCCGGGCGCCCCGACCTTGCGAGGCGTGGTCAACCAGGCGGCATCATCCCGCGAAGGCGGCGAGGTCCTCGCCCGGTTGTCGGCTTCGAGCCGCCAGTTCTTGGGGGCGGTGGTCGACCCTTTGGGCTGGGTCCGGGCCGACCCCCACGTCCCGATGGCGGTCCGGGCCAGGCGGCCGTTCGCCACGACCTACCCGTCGGCCCTCGCGTCGCGGGACGTCCGGAAGCTGGCGGAAAGCCTGCTCGCCCGGTCCGAACCCTCGGCCCGGCCCAGGCGCCCCGGCTTCTTCAAGGCCCTCGTGGCCCGCTGGGCGCTGGCCCGGGTGGCCTCGTTCTGATCGCAAACCAATCCAAATTCTGTGAGCCGCGGATGGAACACGGATGAGATCAAAAGACGAATCTTTGAGGATTTATCCGTGTTTCATCCGTGGCTCAATGATTCTTTGGAGAGCCGGCGTCGGGGATTTCGACCCCTTTTTTCAAAACCAATCCAAGGTCCGAGTTTGGGGTGGCGATGAACGCGAAGTCGGGTACCTTAACCGAAAATCGGCCTCGAAGCTTGGGGGAGGGTTGGTTTGGCCGCCTCGATCCGAAGATTCCCAAGGGTAGGCTCAAGCGGGGCTTGCCGGTCGTCCGATGTGGAAGAGTATGACGGGTTCCTTGGACCGTGAGAGGATGCAGGCGGGCCCCGGTTCGGCCGGGAACGGGTTCGGGTCGCTCCAACCGGGCGGCTTGGTCCTGGACAGGCCAAAGTATTCTTGGCCGTCCGCCCCGATAAGGCACAAGGATGTGCCTCTCTCAAGCTGCCGACATGGAGGTCAGGGATGACAACCAAGCTGGACGTGGACGTGACCGAACTCTGGCGCGAGTTCAAGGAACAACCCGCCACGCCCTTGCGCAACC
>JAABUX010003486.1_pt1 | contig 20802 bp, 21 predicted proteins | sample 5561851 | NCBI WGS metagenome assembly JAABUX01 (sample SAMN10711883, study PRJNA513361) | rock metagenome | isolation source: Antarctica rocks | place: Antarctica: Victoria Land, Richard Nunatak red sandstone | collected 2016-01-03 | reverse complement strand
CCCATAGTCCGCGCTGGTGGCCCGCGGCTCAGTTCAACGCGCTTCTTTACGCCATCCCAGCAAGGCCTGCGCCTCGCAGGGCAGCCGCCGCGCCAGGGATGGCGTAAAGAACGTTATCCATTGAACGCAATAAACGGGCAATACATACCGGTATCATAATGCAATCGGCACTTTCGGGTCGAAATCACAGGAATTTTGTCTGTGTTCCCCTTTCTTACCGTACGTTTTCGCAGGCGTGGGCCTTCCACCCCAAGATCCGCATGCTGAATGTTGTGGACGAGTTCACCCGCGAGTGCCTGACGATCCGGGTTGGCCGCAAGCTGGGTTCGGCCGACGTCATCGACGTGCTGGCCGACCTGTTCATCGCGCGCGGCACGCCTGGCTACATCCGCTCGGATAACGGACCGGAGTTCGTGGCCACGGCCGTGAAGGGCTGGATCAACGGCGTTGGTGCCAAGACAGCCTTTATCGAGCCGGGCAGCCCGTGGGAGAACGGCTACGTGGAAAGCTTCAACGGCAAGCTGCGCGACGAGCTGCTGAACGCCGAGGTGTTCAATACCCTCCTGGAGGCGCAGGTGCTGATTGAGCAATGGCGGGTGCACTACAACACCGTACGCCCACACTCATCGTTGGGCTACCGGCCGCCTGCGCCGGAGGTCACTGTGTTGGGAGTGGCTATGCTGCCCAGTAATCCAGGTCCAACCGGCTCAAATCAGCCGCCCGTTGCCATGCTGCACTAACATTTTGCATGGACCACTCAATGGGGGCTGGACAGGGGCAGGTCAAGAACGGAAAGGCACTACGCCGCGCGGAGGTCGGGAACCCGCCGGACTTATGCGTCCGAGTCGCGAGCGCCCTTCCCTGCCCCGGAGACTGTTCCCGCGGCCGCTTGCACACAGGTGGGCCGGGGACTTTACCGGGGAAAGCGGGGACTCTACCGGGGGCAATCAGGAAGTGACCCTCAATGATTCCGAGGGGTTGCCAAGTTATCCCGAGGACCTTACCGGGAGTCTCTAATACTTAGACTCAAATACCTTTCTCTAGTACCTGTTCCCGGTAGAGTCCCCGGCGACAAATCATCTGTTTCGATCCATGCTTGCTACCAGGAGATTGGCAATGGGAACCGTTCATCGATTAATAGAGGCGCACGGGAAGCAGAAAGCGCTTCAGTTCGACTTCGACCGCCGGATCGTGGAAGCCGCCCATGAATACATGAGCGACGAAGAGGGTGGCGTCGGGTTTATCTACTCCGGTTTTGCACAAGCTGCCTTGCCCCACAAAAGGCTGGCTGACGACGAGGTGTGGCAGATTCAAACTGAGCGCGTGATGCTGCTAGTCGAGCCTGGCCGTCGCGCCATCCGCGACGGTATTCCCGTAGCAGTCGGCGTTCCCTACGGCTCGAAGGCCCGCCTGATTATGCTATATCTCATGGGCCGCGCGCTGGACACCAACAGTCGGGAGATTGAACTCGGCGCCTCCATGCGCGATTGGTTACACCGGATGGATATTTCACAAGGCGGCAAAAGCATTCGCGACGTGAGAGATCAAGCCGAGCGGATCTCCCGATGCCGTCTCTCCTTCCAGGTCCAGCAGGGTGGGCGGACCGGCCTAGTAAACCAGCAAATCGTCGATACCGCGCTCTTTCTAGACTCCGACGACCCTGAGCAGGGTAATCTTTTCCTGGAGTGCGCGCGTCTCTCCGAGAGTTTCTTCGAGCAGTTGAAACGCCATCCTGTGCCATTAGAAGAGGCCGCTATCAGGTCTATAAAAAGCCACAGCATGGCACTGGACCTCTACTGCTGGCTCGCTTACCGCCTCCACGCACTGACCGGAAACCGACCTATAAGCTGGACGGCGCTCAAGAGCCAGTTCGGGACCGGCTTCACGCGTATGGATCACTTCCGGCCCACGTTCAAGACCAACTTGGCTCTGGCGCTCGCCGTATACCCGGACGCCCACGTCGATGTGACGGAGCGGGGCGTGACGCTTCAGCCGTCGCGACCGCCAATAGCAAAAGCTTCCGTGTCGAGGGCCCGGTAGGCCCAGTGACCGCGAAGCTGTGCAGAATGGCCACGTCTTAACAGAACACGCATTTTGTCAAAAGTACCGGTTTCTGTCTCCAGTAAAATCGGGCTTCGCCGCATCACCCATCGACTAGGCCGAGCGGTGAAATGTTAAAAGACATGAATGAGACCAGGGCACGGCTCGTAAGCGGGGCAAAACCCCGGGCGAAAACAATACGGTCGATCACATATATCGAGGTGTGAATAACATAATCTGTTATTTATCAATGAGGTGCCCTGGACCCCCACCTGTGGTTCTCGTTTTGCTGCACCTGCGTGCCCGGGGTTTTGCCCCACTTACCACGGCTCTGCGCAAGTTACTGATGGACTTAGCTCTGCTGCCGTATGGCCAATTCGCACAGCTTCGCGGTCACTGGGCCCGGTAGGGGTAGGTTCAAGATCCGTGCTTATGCAGAGTGCGACATAAGCAAGAATCCAGAACCTGTCCCCGGTAGAGTCCCCGGGGGATGGCCCCGGTAGAGTCCCCACCCCGCCGAGTGACTTCCGACAAGGAAGTTGGCCACTGACCTTTTACCGCCGGAGGGTAAAGGGCGAGTCGTAGCCTGCCCGGTCGCGCTTAGTAGCCGCACCCCTCAAGCCACGCGATCAGCGCTTCGTCGACAATTGCCTGCTTCTCGCGCCGGGTTCGAAACGCAGCTTCTCGAAGTCGTTCCTGCGTGCTCAGCGGCAGCCTAACCGTCAATGCTGTCCGGGGCTCCTCCACTGGTGGTGGCACCATCTCAGTCGACGGCCGCAATCGAAGCGGCGGAGCCGCGACTTTGGACGGGACGATCTCAGGCGCGGGCAGTTCAGATGCGGGCGCGGCAGTACCTTTGGGCACTCCGAGTAGCGAGGCGTTCAGCGGGGCTGGGGCGGCTTTAGTCATTGACGGCTCCGTTTAGGCGGGTGGCGAGGTAGGCCCAGAGCGCGCTGACCTCAAATGCCGAACGCGAGGAAAGATCAAGCTCCCCCGCGGTGCGCCCGTCAGTCATCGACGTCGCGAAGTCGATGCGGCTGGCGAGCATGCTGGGCGCTACGGTCCCGTGTTGGCTTAAGGCAATGGCCGCCTCTGCAGTGATTCGCGCTCGAGGCGTCACCTGGTTCACGACGAAAACGAGCGGCTTCTTGGCGCGGGCCACCAACTCCACAGTTCCACCGACGGCGCGGAGGTCGTTAGGGCTTGGCCGAACGGGAACTACGACGAGGTTCGCATGTGCGACAACCAACGCAATGGTTGCGGTTATGCTCGGCGGAGTGTCGACAATCAGGACGTCGATCCCGTCCTCCCGGCAGGCCGTTATGGCCGCGGGCAGCCCGGCGCCTACGTCAACAAAAACTGGAGTCTCCGCGGCACGCGCGTTGAACCACGCCGAGAGGCCACCTTGTGGGTCAGTGTCGGCGAGTGCAACTCGCCCTGCTCCTGCCTGCTCCTGCCTGCTCCTGCCTGCTCCTGCCCGCTCCGCCTCGACTGCCAGGTGGCTGGATAACGTCGTCTTTCCAGCCCCGCCCTTGCGGCTGGCCAGCGCGATGACCTGCATGCCTTGCAGCCTTCTTCTCAGCCACTCGGACCGCCCGAAAGCTGCATAACTGGACGATCATACACATAGCTGTAAACATGGTCAAGAACGCTTACGCACATACAAACAGACTGCCAGACTGACAAACAGCAGTCAACAAGATCATACAAATGTATTGCCATACAGCTGGCTTGCTGGAGTGCTAGATGCGTAGGTGGCGAATGTCCGCCAATGTCAGTCCATGCACCTTCCATAGCCTTGACCGGTAAGGCGAACAGCGTCGCGACACTACGCTCATTAACAGTTTCGGCGCTGACCGAGATTATACATGACGTCACAGCGCTGCTCGAAGCTCTACATTTGACGTTTGACGGTCGTGAGCCGGTTGATCTGCCCTTCAGTCTGGCCGTTGCTCCAGTCCAGCGACAGCGCCGCATGCACGGCCTCGTAGTCTACCCGCAGGCGTTTGGCGAGCGCTGCAATGGCGGCACAGCGCTGTGCTCTGCTTGTTGCAGCCGCGGGTCGAGCTGGGCCGCTTCGCGACCACGTACGAGAGCGATGAACGCTTCCGCGAGTTCGACCGTCTCGTTCAGCGTGGGCGAGCACCCGCGCACGCCGGCCAGCAACGCTTGGCTCTCCGTGGTCCGCTTCTCCGCCGGGCGCAGCACCGTCCAAGCAGCGGTTCGGGGCGTGAGCACTTGTCGGGGTGCAGCGTCCAATGTCGGTCGCGCTGATGCAGGCAGCCTGCTTGCCGCCACGACGTTGTCAACCGCGCGCAGGCGTCGGAGATAGCGCGCCAGCGTCGGGTAACTGCCGCGATACCCACGCTGCTGCCGGGCAGGACCTTTAAACTCCGCCGATATACGAGGCTGCGTTACTCGGCATTCTCGTACTTAAATGACACCTTTACCTTCGCCCGGTAGAGTTCAACTTTTCCATCCTTTAACTGCATGTCCTGCTCGGTGACCTCGGCCACCCGTAGGTCGCGCAGCGACTCGCCGGCGCGCTCGACGGCGGCCTTGGCCGCTTTCTCCCAGGACTCAGTGCTGGTCCCGACGAGTTCGACGACCTTGTATACGCTCTCTGGCATTGTTTCCTCCTGTGCAGGCAGACCCTGATTAAGGCTATGGCCTGCGGAAGACTACACAGCAATTTACTGAGTGTCACACGGACACCGGGCCGTTACGGTGTGGCGGTTCCAGACACAAGGGCTGCGGCCAGCGCGCGTCGTATCTGCTCCGGACGCCATTTGCCCCGACCCGCCGGCGTCGGCACGCCCCGTGCTGTGAGCGCCGCGGCGAGTTCGTGCAGCGTGCGTGCGCCCGCGCGCTGCGCCGCATTCAGATAAGGTATAACGTCGGCGGCCCGCGCCCTGGCCTGCGCGCTTTTCGCCGCCGCTGCGGCGCGGGCGTGCTCTGGCGCCCCGGCCCGGAGCTGCGGGTTGCCCAGCACGGTCCCGCGCGCCTTGGCCGCCGCCAGCGCCGCCCGCGTGCGCTGCGAGATGAGCCCGGCCTCCAACTCGGCGACGGCGGCCATCTGCGTCAGCAGGAACTTACCCACCGGCCCGGGCGGCACGGTGGGCAAGTCGCAGAACACGACGCCAGCCTCGCCGGTGCCCTCGACGACATGCAGCAGAAAGCGCGCGTTGCGGGCCAGCCGGTCGAGCTTGGCGATCACCAGCGCCGCCCGGCGCGCGCGGCAGGCGTCGAGCGCCGCCGCAAGCTGAGGCCGGTCATTGCGCTTTCCGCTCTCCACCTCCTCGAACTCGGCGGCAACCACGCCACCGGCGCCGGCTACATACTTGGCGACCGCCGTGCGCTGTGCGTCCAGCCCCAGGCCGCTTTTCCCCTGCCGGTCGGTGCTGACCCGGTAGTAGGCGACGAACTGCAGCGAGGGCAGGGCCGCTGCCACGATGCCGGGCACGGCCGCGCTCAAGGGCATCCGAACGGGGGCAGGAGGGTGAAGTGCGCGCGGGAACAGGCGGGTCATAGCTCCACTGAAGCCGGGTTCGGCACGATCTTACGGCGTTGCAGGAGCATTTCACACACCCAAACGACCGTTGGACTGAACGGCTACGCCGTAGGGGCAGCGGATAGCGCCGAGCTAAACGGTTGAGGGTAGTCTCGGGCCAGGTCTGCACGATGGTGCGGGCCGGCATTCCGGGAGGGACCTCGATGACACCGTTACGCATGCAGATGACCGAGGACATGAGAGTGGCCGGCTTGGCGGCCGGGACCCAGCGCATCTACCTCGACGGGGTCCGCCGTTTGGCCGAGCACTACGGCGTGGTTCAAATCAGGGTAACACCCAAAACGAGAAATCCCTTTACCATCAGAGCTCTATCGATTTCCGGTGTTACCTGGAAACGGCACTTTTTGAACCACGCCGGTCTTACCGACACCGGGGCCGCCGGTGATGACCAGCACCTTCGAGTTCAGCGCTAACCGCAGCGCCTCCTTTTGGCTGTCGGCGAGTGCCAGACCCGTCCGGCCCTCTACCCAGGGGATTGCCTTGGCAGCATCGATCCGCGGCCAGGGCGGCACTCCCTGTGCGAGCAGGCGCAGCCGGTCGGCGATGACTTGCTCGGCACGATACAGGCCCGCCAAGAACACGCAGCGCCGACCTTCCAGCGTGTCGGCCACCACCTCTCCCGCGTCCAGCTCCAGCACGAGGGCGGCCTCGATCAGCTCAGGTGGCACCTCCAGCAGCTTGCCTGCCAGGGTGATCAGCTCCTCCACGGGCAGGCCGCAATGGCCCTGTCCGGTCGCCTCGGCCAACGCAAAGGAAATGCCGGCGCGCACACGGATGGTGGCCGTGGGCTCGATGCCGAGCTTCTGCGCCACGAGGTCGGCGGTGCGGAAGCCGATGCCGCGGATGTCGCGGGCGAGGCGGTAGGGGTTCTCGGTGATGACCTGCACAGCCTCGGCGCCGTAGGTCTTGTAGATCCGCACGGCCCGGGAGGTGCCGACGCCATTGGCGTGCAGGAACAACATGATCTCGCGGATCACCTTCTGCTCCGCCCAACCGGCGATGATGCGGGCGGCCCGCTTGGGCCCAATCCCGGTCACCTCGCGAAGCCGGGCCGGCTCCTGCTCGATCAGCTCGAACACCGCCGCCCCGAACGCCCGCACCAGCTTGGTGGCGTAGACCGGGCCGATGCCGCGGATCATGCCGGAGCCGAGATACTTTTCGATGCCCTCCAGCGTGGTCGGCGGACTTGCCTTCAGGAAGGCCGCCTTGAACTGCAGGCCGTGAGTGCGGTCGTTGATCCAGGCCCCACTCATCTGCACCCACTCGCCGGCGGCGATGCTGGCGGCGTGTCCCACCACAGTGACCAGCTCGCGCTGGCCGCGCGCCTTGACCCGCAACACGCAGAAGCCGCTGTCGGCGTTGTGGAACGTCACCCGCTCCACCAGCCCGGCCAATGCTTCGGCCGGCGGGCCACGATCTGCCACGGGCGACACGAAAGGAGCGGGACGGGACAGGGCGGCCTACTGCGCCGCTTCCATCCGGTGCGGACGCAGCCAGTCCGGTCCCGACCTGGATTCGAGAGTTTCCGCAGCCGCGGCGAACACGCCCGCCGTCTGCCATTCCGCCCGGTTGCCGACCACGTAAAGCATCCGCTTGGCCCGGGCGGCGGCGACATTGAGCAGGTTTGGCGTGGCCCCCGCCCAAGATCGCGAGCCCGGGTTGGCGCACACATGCCGGTGCCGCATTTGAGAGCTGCACTCAGGCGTGACCGCGACCTGCTGGTCCGGCGAGTGACTCAATCGCGGTCGCAACCGCCCTCACTTCCCAAGAGCAGGGTGATCACTGAGGCTGCTCGGCAACAGGGGCGGTCGGAGGCGACACAATGGACTGCCGCTCGGCCGCTTGCTGCAGCGTCGCCAATCTCGCCTCCATCTCCGCAACCTCGCTGCGCGCACGTGCAAGCTGCTGCTGAACCTGCTGCAGGTCGCCCTGCACGGAGGCGCGGTTCGCCGTCGCAGCGTCCGCCGCGGAGCTGGCGTCTGCGATCTGCTGCTGCAAGGCGCTGAGTTGCCCCTGGACGGCGCTGCGCTGCTCGGTCAGCTGACCGAGTTGGGCCTGGGCGTCGGCAAGCTGTTTCTCGACGGCCCCGCTACGGGTCTGCATATCCCCGGTTTGGTGCTGGAGCGCTGCCAGCCGCTGCTCGGCGGCGGTGACCTGCTGCGTCGCTTGCTCAAGCTGGGCCGTGGTGTCGGCCAACCTCGCCTGCGCGGCGGCGGCGGTTTGAGCAGCGGGGAGCTGCTGCTGCAGCGACGCAAGCTGCTGCTCGGCATCGGTCCGCTGGGCGGCGAGGCGGTCAACCTGCGTTCGAGCGTCGGCAATCTGCGCCTGCGCCTGCGCGGCCGCTCCCTGGGTCTGCTGCAGGGCAGCTTCAGCCTTGGCGATATCCGCCGAGTGGTTGGCCGCCTCCTGCGTCAGTTGCGCCAGCGACTGGCGAGTCGTGGCCTCCTCGACGTGCACAGCGTCGATCCGCTTGCCGATGTCGGCCAGTTCCTGCGTGCGAGCCGCCACATCGGCATCGAGCTTGGCCGCTGCCTCCTTGTCTTGCATCAGCTTGCCGTCCGCCTCGGCGTCAGCGGCGCGAAGCTGGGCGAGCTGATCCGTGGCCGCCTTCAGCTGCGCCCCGGTGTCGGTGAGGGCACTCTGCGAGACCTCGTTTGCCTTGGTCGTCTGCAGGAGTTGGGCGGCGGTTGCGTCGCGCTTCTGCGCCGCTTTGCTGCCTGCCGTGTTCGCTTCGGCGGTCTTCGCCTGCAGTTCCGACAGCGTGCCAGAGGCCCTCTGCTGCTGATCGAGCTGCGCGGTGAGTTGCTCGCGGGCGGACACGAGCTGATCGATCTGTGACGACGTCCTGGCACGCAGGGACGAGTAGGACGCGATCTCCGAGATCGCGATCACCCACCCGATCAGGGCCAGGGCGGCCACGGCAAGCGTGACCGGGCGCCTGATCTCCGCCCCCCAATCGATGTTCATGGCGCTCCGTCCCCAATGAAATGCGTGCGCGCCCACGATAGAGGGGAGCTGGCGTGAGTAAAAGCTGGCACTTGGCCCAGCCGCCGGAGGCTGACAAGCCTTATCCGTCGCCGTCGCTGCTAGCCTCTGGATCGATGCCGAGTTCGTGCCGGACGTGAGCGAACTTCGCGGGATCTGCAAACCTGCGGTCCGTCATCATCACACGCAGCGCAGTCAAGCCTGCGTCCGTGAAGAACAGCCTTGGGAAACGTCCATACGTGTCGAGCCGCATGAGCTTGCGCTCGATAAGGGTCTTGGCAGGCGGCGGCAGCTTCGGCTTGCCGGCGTCGAGACCGCCGCGCCAAGTTTTGAGCTGAAACCCCTCGGCGACGGTCGGGTAGGTCGAGAAGAACAGGCCGAGCTCCCGGCGTATGTAGTCTCGCTCGCCGGACGTGAAGACCGCGACCGTGTCGTTTTGCATCTTGTTCATCGTCCACACGCTATCATACCCGACCGCTCGCATCCGCGTCGGGCCGATGCGGAAGGGCTGATATTCGCGACAGGCCAGAGGACGCCGAGACGACATCTGGCCACCGGTCGATAGCAATAACTTATCGATCTTCTTGGACCTCCGCTGCGGCAAGCTGTGGTGAGTTCGATTCCAGAGATCAGAGGTGAGCTGAGGGTCTCAGGCTTTGTCTGGCACGTCGTGTTGGAGATGGCGAACCGATGCGGGATGATAGGCACAGGATGACACAGTCAACTTGACGGCCCGGAGTCGATGCCGTGAGCAAGCGAGCCTTACCTCAGCCTGACCCCCCCAAACAGGACCTTCTGTCCGGCATCGAACCACCACTGGATCAGCCGGCGGTCGGACAGCACGGGCAGGAGTTCTGGATTGTCCATTTGCGCGCCGCGCTGTCGGTGCGCTCGCCCCATGCCCTCGATATCGCAACGGAAGCCTTGCGGGCTTGGCCGACCGATCCTGAACTGCTGCTCCTGTCGGCGTTGGCGGCCCTGGCCGTGGACCTGCCGGAGCGCGCCCTCGCCTTCCTCAAACGTTACGGCAAGCGCTTCATCCCGGGTAAGCCGGTCACCCTGCTTACGGCGCTGGCCCTCGCTCAACAGGGACACGTCACCCGGGCCTGGACGATGCTGCAGGCGGACAGATTGGACACCGACCGCGCAGCCCTCGCCATGTTCGTCGGCGACGACGCCATGGACGAGTGGTTGCGTTTCCGCTTACGCGAGATCCGGAGGCAGCGGCCGCGCCTGGCAAAGAACATGCAGACCCAGGGCGGCACCGGTGCGTCACCAATCATCGCACGGCCGGTTAAATCTCCACCCGTTCATGCCCCGGCTTTCCTCCCCTCCCCTGCTCATCCGCCAGCACGCTCTGCTGTTCCACTGGTTGCCGACCTTCCGCGGCTGGAAGCCCGGTTCGACATGACGTTCGCGCTCACCAATGCCGACGCGATCGAGACCACCGGCGCCGACGCCAACCCCGACCCTGTCGCGTTCCGCCTTCGCGGCGAACTGGCCCGGCTCAGCTTGTTCGAGGGATTCGACGAATTGCTCTGCCTGCCGACGCTGCAGGGGGTGGAAGCGCACTGGTATCAGGTCGAGACCGTTCGCAAGGTGCTCAAGCAGTATCGCGGCCGGGTGTTGCTGGCAGACGAAGTCGGGCTCGGCAAGACAGTTGAAGCAGGGATGGTGCTGAAGGAATATCTCCTACGCGGTATGGCGGAGCGCATCTTCGTCCTCACCCCAGCCTCGCTGGTGGGACAGTGGCGCGACGAGTTGGCAACCAAGTTCGAAATAGATTTTGCCACCAGCCACGACGCCCTGCTGCGCAGTGACCCCGAGCGGTTCTGGGGCCAGAAACGGGTAATTGCCTCGATCGCCACCGCCCGCCGAACGGAACATGCAGAGATACTGGCGAGGCTGAGCTTCGACGTGGTGGTGGTCGACGAGGCCCATCACCTGCGCGACCAGGCGAGTGCGAGCTATCGCCTGGTAAACCGCTTGCAGAAGCGCTTCCTGCTGCTCCTGTCGGCCACGCCGGTCCAGAACAGCTTGCTTGAACTCTACAACCTGCTGACCCTGCTCCAGCCCGGCATCTTCAAGACAGCAAAGGAGTTCCGCTCCGTCTACATGGTTCCCGGCAAGCCGCGCGAGCCGGCCAACCGCGAACGGTTGCGTGACCTGATGCGCGGCGTGATGGTGCGCAACACGCGCGCGCTGACCGCCCTGCGCCTGCCGCGGCGGCATGCCTCCACGCTGCGCGCGGTGCCCGACGGGGCAGAGGCGGCCTGCTACGACGAGCTAACCGCGCTGGTGCGCGAGGTTGCCGCCAACGGAAGGCCATCTAGATCCGCAGATGCGCCAAGCTCCCTTACCAGCCAGGGGGTGCACCGCCTGTCTCTGCAGCATCTTCTGGCTGCGGCCGGCTCCTCGCCGGCGGCGTGCGCTGCGGCTGTCGCCCGGTTTGCCGAGCGTCATCCGGGCGACGCTCGTTGGCGGGCCCTGCTTGACCGTGTCCGCACCATTGCCACGGGGGCGAAGGAAACCGCGCTGCTGCGGCTGCTCGGGCAGAACCCGACCGAGAAGAAGCTGGTGTTCGTCCATCACCGTGACAGCTTGACGCACCTGGCCGACTGTTTGCGCGGTCAGCACATGGAGTTCGCATTGTTCACGGGCGATATGTCTGGTCCGCATAAGGATGCGGCGGTGGACGCGTTCAGAGATCGCGTACCAGTGCTGCTGTGCACCGAGTCCGGCGGCGAAGGGCGCAACCTGCAGTTCTGCAATACGCTGATCAACTTCGACATTCCTTGGAACCCCATGGCGATCGAGCAGCGCATCGGGCGGATCGACCGCATTGGCCAGACGCGAGAGGTGTTCATCTTCAACCTAGTCACCGCGGGCACGATCGAAGATGCGGTGCTACGCATCCTCGACGAGAAGATCAACATGTTCGAGCTAGTGGTCGGCGAGGTGGGCGCGATCCTCGGCGAGATCGACGAGCAGCAGGACTTCTCCACCCTGGTGCTGGAGGCTTGGCTGCATGGCACCGAGCAGGCACGCGCGGACGCGTTCACCCAGATCGAGGGCCAACTCCTTGCCGCCCGGCAGCAGTATGAAGGGGTCAAGCAGCTCGATGAAGCGCTGTTCGGGAACGACCTCGATGCCGCGTGACGTGGGCTGCGGGTGAGGCAATCAGACCAACAAAGCCGGATGCAAAGCTTCGTGGCGGCGCTCCTGCAGCACGAGGGTGCCCTGGTCGAGCCGATCGAGCCCGAGGGTTTGGAGGTGCTCGCACCTCCTTCGGTTCAGACGGCTTTGGCGGTTGGCGAACTGTCCCGCCTGGGGTTCGGCGCCGAGCTGCCGCCCGGCGCGCAGCGCGTGGGACTGGAAAGCGAGTGGCTCAACCGGTTCGATCAGATGATGGGGCCGCGGGGGCGGCGGATGCGGCGCACGCTGTCAGCTCCGCCGACGGTACCCGGCGATCCGGAACGCTTGCTCGGTCATGAACTCGTTCTCGACAACGCGACATTCCGGCTTCTCGGGGTAAGCCAAGCCTGGACGCGCTATCTCATGCTGGATTTCCATGCTGCCGCGGTCTCGAACGACAAACGCGAGTTCATGCTGCGTTTGGGCGTCAACCTGGCCACGGGTGCACTGCCGGACGCGGTGTTGGCGGCACTCGCGCCCTTTCTGGAACAGTCTGGTCTGGAGGGGGACCAAGTCGATTCGGTACTGCCAGAGGATGCAGAGTTACCTGCAACATGGGAGCGTGCACGGGTCCTCGACCTTATCACCCGGGCGATGCCGCCGCGGTTGGAACCAGTCCTGGGTCCGTTTCTGACGGGGTTACGCCGGCGCCTGGATCGCGATCAGGACCGACTGCACCTTTATCACAATGACCTGCATGGGGAGGCCATGCGCCGCGCGCTTGCGCTGTCCGCGGGCGACCCGAGGCGCCGACGGGAGGAGCAGCGGGTAGTGGCCATCGCGCAGGAGTATCGCGCGAAACGCGATGACCTTGCACGGCAGTATGCCACTCAGGTGACAGTGGACTGGGTTCAAACGTTGGAACTGATCATGCCAGTGCAGCGCTTTGCGGTGCAGATCCGTCGGCGCAAGGCGGATCGGATTATCTGGCTGGACTGGAACCCGCTTGCCCGCCGGTTGGAGTCACCGGTCTGCGATCTCACCGCTTCTACAGAACGACCGCGTCTCGTATGCGACAATGCGCTGCACCTCGTCGTTCCGGCCGCCTTGGGCCCTTGCGCAGGTTGTAGCAAGGCGTTCTGCCGCGCATGCCACCTGAACGGATGCCCGAAATGCAGGGTCGATAAATCCTCTTCGGCAACAGGTGAGGGACCAGTTCTGATCTAAACAGAAACCTCCATTTCGGCCGTGGGCAGGATTGTGCAGGTGAAGCCGAGCTTGGCGATTTGGCGGGCGAGGCGGCTGGCTGGCGTTGGTGCACTTGGCGGATGGAGGTCGAGATGACCCTAGCCCCGAAGGGACCGTCGCGAGATTGGGGGTGCGACGGCCAATTGGCTATTTTCGCGTTTGTTCTCTGGCCGAGGGTGGATGCGTGGCTTGGATGTTGAGGTTGGTGAAAATTGGGGGTGAGGGCGAGGGGCCGTGCACGGACATCATGGAGATCAGAAGGCCCGATGATCTCGTCGATATCGCCAATTTGGGTCTGACCCTGGCCGAAGCGAAGCTGCTGCTGGCGGGCGTTCAACGGGAGATCGTCGCCGCGCAGGCCAGGGACCACGCCGTTCGGCGGCCGAGCTGCGCACGCTGTGGCGATGTTTGCCGTGTGAAGGATTACCGGGACCATGCGGTGTCGACGCTCTTCGGCCAGGTCACGCTGCGGCTTCCCCGTTTTCGTTGTGCCGCGTGCGGCGGGATCGAGGCTGGCGTTGGCTGGCCATCGCAGTGTCGGTCGACACCGGAGCTGGACCGGCTTCAGGCGCATCTCTGCGCCTTGATGACCTACAGGACCGCCGCTGACGTTTTGGGGCAGATGTTCCCGGTCGACGCCGGAACGCATCATGAGACCTTGCGCCGCCATACCCTGAAGGTTGGCGAGGCTCTGGGTGAGTGCGCCGCAGTTCGGCCGGAAACACCAGCGTCGGCGATCATGGTGACCCTGGATTCGACGTTCATCCGAAGCTGCGAGAACGGCGAGCGGCATTTAGAGGTGCGGGTCGGCAACGTTGAAACGCAGTCCGGTGGCCGCCAGGTTTTCGGCGCCGTCGCCAAAGCCGGCACGGACATCGAAGCGCTGATCCGCCGCAACCTCGATGCCGTCGGACGAACCGGAGATACGGCGCTGACGGCCTTCACCGACGGCTGTCCTGGGCTCCGGCGTATTCTGGCCGATGCCGGCGTCACCACGCCGCCGATGCTCGACTGGTTTCACGTCGCCATGCGGCTGCAGCACCTGAAGCAGATCGCCGGCGCCCTGCCGACCGATGCCGGCGCCCTGCCGACCGATGATCCGGCCCGGGGAGCGGCGAGAGCGGTGATCGTCGAGGAAGTTGAGCGCCTGCACTGGCGCATCTGGAATGGCAAGGCCAAGGATGCCCAAGTCGGCATCGATCGCATCCGCGCGGTCATGCATCATTTTCGGGGCGAGCCGGATCGGCGAAGGTCTAACCGTGGCCGTTCAGACTCTGAAACGCACTTTCGGTTCGGTTGCTACTGGACCCCCGTCCCCACGGGAGCATCAGGAAGTCTGGGGTGCTCGCGTCCGGGCAGGCTGAAGAACGATGAATGACCCAACTTTTGGCGGCCTATCATCCGAGGCACCCCAGACTTCCTGATGCTCCCCAAGTATCAGGAGACCGAACATGGCCATGCGAACGCTCACCCGACTTTACGACAGCCACGATGACGCGACCAACGTGCTGCAGGCTTTGGAGGCGGCAGGGGTTCCGCACTCCGACATCAGCATCGTCTCGAACAACGCCGGCGGCCGCTACGACGCTGCAGCCACGACGGGCAGCAGCGGCCTGACCTCGGGCGACCCGCAGCAGGGTGCGGGCACTGGCGCCGGGACAGGCGCGTCGCTTGGAACCGTTCTGGGCAGCGGCGCGGGGTTGCTAGCAGGCCTGGGCGCGCTGGCTATCCCTGGTGTCGGACCTATCGTCGCGGCTGGCTGGCTTGTGGCCACGCTGACGGGTGCGGGCGTAGGCGCGGCGGCCGGCGGGTTGGTCGGATCGTTGACCGGTGCGGGCGTGAGCGAAGCGGATGCGCAGGTGCACGCCGAGGGTGTCCGCCGCGGCGGTACGCTGGTCACGGTGCGGGCCGACGAGGCGCAAGCCGCGCGGATCGATACTGTCCTGGACGGTCGGACGCCGGTAAACCTGGCCACGCGCCGTGCCGAATACGAAACCGAGGGCTGGGCGAAATTCGACCCTTCCGCCGTGCCCCTCACCGCCGAGGGTCTCAGGAAGGCCTGAGATGCGTAGCCGGCGGTCAGCGAGCCGGCCACCACCCCGACTGCCCGGCGCTAGCAGGCTGCTGAACAACGCCGCAGGGGGGCCATAACCTTCTTGAAGGCAAGCCCAAGGGCTCTGCCCCTGGACCCTGTCAAAGGCAAGCCTTTGAAATCCTTTGACGAGAAAACAGGGGTTTGGGGCCTCAGGCCCCAACGGGTCAAGGGCGGAGCCTTTGCCTTACCATTTCAGCAGCCTGCTAGAGCATGATTCACGCTGATAGGCGCACGGCCCACGCTCTACCTCAATGTCTTGGCGCGCATCTTTATCCGACAGGTGATCCCGTTTGGTCGGATGATACTCTAGTTGCGTCGCCAGACTTCCTCCTGCAGGACGCTCGCGAAAAGCACCCAGCCGAGCAGGGGCAGATTGGCCCACGCAGCCTGGCGATCCACGGAGGCTGCAGTTGCCGCTGCTGCAGCCGACGTGGCCACCATGCCCGCCGTGACCTCAAGCGCCTCATCGAGCCGTTTGCGCCCGAACAGCACCCAAGAAAATCCGGCGACGCCCAAGACGTTCAGCCCCCACGCTCCGAGTGCCAGGCTGCGCCTCGGCGACGGCTGGGCCGACAGCAGCCGATACCCCGAATATCCCAGCAACGCGTCGAGTCCGGTCCAGGCGATGCCGAACACCGGGCCGGGCGGGGTGAAGGACGGCTTTCGCAACGTCGCGTACCATGCGGCCGTACGGGGGTGGTCCGGCGTCGGACTGTAACGTCGCCCATTGAGTTGCGCCGCGGTCACGGCGGCGCCCGCCAGAATGGCAGACAGGGTCTTGTTCACTGAGCTTTTCCTTACCTCGGACGCATGCGTGTCAGGCTCTGCGCCTAGGACTCGGCCGGTTCTTGCTTGCGCGTCACCCCGAACGCCCAGGCGTAGCCGATCACCGCTCCCTTCGCGAACGGCAGCAGGGCAAGCGTCGCGATCAGAAAGATCGGGATTGCCCAGGCCGCCTCGAACCAGACGGACATGTCCCAGGTTCGGTCGGCTGCAAACAGCAGTGGCACCAGCAGGTGCAGCACCAGGAAGATGGTGACGTAGGGCGCGAAATCGTCGGAAGGATACTGCTCGTTGTCGTTGCCGCATACCGCGCAGGTCGGGCGCACCGCGAGGTAACCGGAGAACAGCTCTCCCTCGCCGCACGCCGGGCATGTTCGGCAGACGCCGCGTCGAACTCCCGTCAGCAGGCTAGGCGGAGAGCGCCGGGCAGCGCCCGATATCGGGCCGTCAGCAGGTGGGTCGAACGGCATGTCTGCTTCTCCTGATGGTGCGTTTCATTTGAGTTGCAGCCTATCCCTGGAGCCGGTCCACTTGAACTGCGCAATTGGTGCGCCAGGGTTTTGGACTGGCAAGCTAATTACAATAGGAGGTCAGCATGGCCCAAGCTCTGAATGCTCTCGCCGCCGCGCAGGTTTCCGTCTGGCTCGACGACCTCAGCCGAACCCGTATCCAGACGGGTAGCCTGGCCCACATGGTCGAGCAAGGAGACATCGTTGGCATCACCACCAATCCCACCATCTTCGCCAAAGCGATCGGCGCGGGCTCAGGCTACGAGGCCCAGCTGCGCGACTTGGCTCTTCGCGGCACTGCCATCGGCGAGACGCTCCGCCTTGTGACCGCGTGGGACGTGCGTGCCGCCTGCGACATCCTGCGTCCTGTCTATGACCGCACCAATGGCCGCGACGGGCGCGTGTCCATCGAAGTGGACCCCCGCATTTCCGGGGATGCCGACCGGACCGTCGCCGAGGCACGCGGACTGTGGTGGTTGGTGGACCGGCCCAACCTGTTCATCAAGATTCCCGCCACGCTGGCCGGCCTGCCGGCGATCACCACTAGCTTGGCCGATGGCATGAGCGTGAACGTCACGCTGATCTTCTCGCTTGACCGATACCGGGCGGTGCTCGATGCGTTTCTTACCGGCCTGGAACAGCGCAAAGCCAGCGGCGGGAGCGTGGCGGGGATCGAGAGCGTGGCCTCGTTCTTCATCAGTCGCGTGGACACCGAGGTGGACCAGAGGCTCGGCGAGATTGCGGAGCACGGGAACGGCCGGGACCTGGCTGCAGACACGGAACGGCTCCATGGCCAAGCGGCCATAGCCAACGCACGTCTGGCCTACGAACTCTACGAGCAGATGCTGGCGTCTGCCCGTTGGCAGGCGCTGGCGGCTGAGGGTGCCCGTCCGCAACGTCTGCTCTGGGCATCGACAGGAATAAAGGACAAGGCATTCAACGACACGCGCTACGTCGTCGAGCTAGTTGCGCCGGACACGGTCAACACCATGCCCGAGGCAACGCTGCTAGCTGTCGCCGACCACGGCCAAATCCGCGGCGATGCGGTCCGGGACGGCTACGCGGCAGCCCATGCGACTCTCGAGGAGCTGGGCCGGATAGGCGTGGACATGGCGGATGTCGCCGACACCTTGGAGGCGCAAGGTGTCGCGTCCTTTGCCAAGAGCTGGGACGAGCTGATCGCGTCGGTGACCGAGCAGCTCGAGAAGTCAGGGGCCGAGGTCATGCCCGCCGGCGCCGTTAGGCCGGCCAGCGGTGAGGGCGATCAGGACACGGCGCCGGCGGCCGGTGCGCCACGCGCATCGGAAAACAAAGTGCCGGCCTGACGTTGCGCTAGGGTCAGGCCCGATATCGGTATCAGTACTTCATTGGGAGATAAACATGAGTGACACCGCCAACGACTCCATACCGTCCGACGTTGAGCCGCCAGAGGAGGATGCCAACCACACCGAACAAGGTGCGCCGACAAACAAGGCTCACCAGGATGTAGGAGACGGCTCACTGACCGGTGCGACGCCGGCGGGCCTCACGGTCGACGAGCTGCTGAAACAGGCGAACAGCGGCAAGACCGACGATGGCGGGACTGGCTAACCTTGGTTCGCCCGCGAAGCTGTATCGTGCATGAACGTCCAAGGAAACTCACGGTAGATGGCTGAGCATGTTCCCAAGGTGCCGGAGACGGCCCGCACCTGCGATTGCGATGCCGCGCGATACTAACTTCAGCGGGGCAATCTTCGGCGGCTGGACCTTGTCGCAGTTGGACCTGGCCGGCGGGACGTTCGCTGCTCGGCAGAGTGGCGGGCGTGTGATGACCGTTAGCGTCAACGCGATGCGGTTCGTGCGGCCCGTCGAGGTGAGCTGCTACTGCTCGCTGGACCGTAAGGAGGACACGTCGCTTGCCTTGAAAATTGAGACCTGGTCGCAAAGCCGCGACGGCAGCGATGCCGAGAAGGTAACCGAAGGGGTGTTCACCTATGTCGCCGTCGACGAAAGCGGCAAGCCATGTAGCTTTGAAGGAGTCACAACATGAAGCGCGCCCGACGTGCGGGAGATGCTTGCCGTGGCGCGTTACAAGAGCGGGCTTGGCCAGCGTGATGTAAGGGGCGCTTGCTCAGCCGCCCTTCGGGGTCAGATACTATCATAACAGTGGTCCAAGACGACTGGTGCAAAAGGACAACCTCATGGCTGACCCTACATCGACGCAAACTGCGCCGAAAACGGTTCCCGCACCGCGTGATCAGCACCTACGCGACATGGCCGACTGCATTCGTTTCCTGTCCATGGATGCGGTGCAGCAGGCCAAGAGCGGGCATCCCGGCGCCCCCATGGGCATGGCGGACATCGCTACCGTCCTCTTTAAAGATTTCATGCAGTTCGACGCCGCCGATCCGCATTGGATCGACAGAGACCGCTTCATCCTGTCCAACGGCCACGGCTCGATGCTGCTCTACAGCCTGCTCTACCTGACCGGCTACCGGGACATGCCGATCGAGGAGTTGAAGCGCTTTCGACAGGTCGGCAGCAAGACCCCAGGCCACCCCGAATACCGTCATGCCGATGGCATCGAGCTGACCACTGGGCCGCTTGGTCAAGGAGTTGCCGAGTCGGTCGGCATGGCCCTCGGCGAGCGCATCATGAACGCCCAGTTCGGAAACGATCTTGTCAACCACTTCACCTATGTCTTCATGGGTGATGGCTGCCTCATGGAGGGCATCAGCCAGGAGGCGATCTCGCTCGCCGGCCACCTCAAGCTCGGCCGGCTGATCGCCTTCTGGGACAACAACTCCATCTCGATCGATGGGGCGACCAGCCTTGCGGTCTCGGATAACGAGGTTGAGCGCTTCCGCGCCTCCGGCTGGCATGTGCTGGAGATTGACGGCCACGACACGGATGCGATCCACGAGGCAGTTACGACCGCCCGCGCGGTGACGGACAAGCCAACGATGATCGCTTGTCGCACGATTATCGGCTTCGGCTTTCCCACCAAGGCCGGCACGCAGAAGGCGCACAGTGACGCACCGGGTGAGGACGAGATCGCGGGTGCGCGCAAAATCTTAGGCTGGGAGTATGCGCCTTTCGTGATTCCAGACACCCTTCTGAACGAGTGGCGGACAATCGGCTCCAAAGGCGGAAAGGCCCGGGCCGATTGGGCGGACCGGGTAAGGCAGGCGCCGGATGGGCCGCGGCAGGAATTTGAGCGCCGCAACGAAGGCAAGCTGCCTGCGGACTGGAAACAGGCTATTGCGGCCGCTCGCCGCGAGTTCATCGAGAGTGGCAAGGAAACCGCGACACGTCAGGCGAGCGGCGCCGTGCTCAACCACTTGTTCGATGCGATCCCCGAGATGCTGGGCGGCTCAGCCGACCTCACGCCATCGAACAACACGAAGGCGAAGAACCAGGTTGAGATCAAGCCGGGGGAGTTCAAAGGCTCCTACGTCCATTATGGCGTGCGGGAACATGGCATGGCGGCGGCAATGAACGGCATTGCCCTGCATGGCGGCCTCATTCCTTACGGCGGCACATTTCTCTGTTTCTCGGACTATTGTCGTCCCGCCATCCGCTTAGCCGCGATGATGCAAATCCGCACCACCTTTGTCATGACCCATGATTCGATCGGTCTTGGCGAGGATGGCCCGACCCATCAGCCGGTCGAACAGTTAACGGCGCTGCGCGCGATCCCTCATCTCGCAGTTTATCGCCCTGGCGATGCCGTGGAGACGGCCGAATGCTGGGAAAACATTCTGGACACACCACGGCGTGCCGCGCTCCTTGCCTTGTCCCGCCAACCGATGCCGCTGCTGCGACACGAAGCAGGCACGGTGAACAAATCTGCCAAGGGTGCTTATGTCCTGCTCGAGGCTGAAGGTGGCCCACGCAAACTTACCCTGATGGCGACGGGTTCCGAATTGCATCTCGCAGCAGAGGCTCGAGAGGTCATGCAAAAGGAGGGCATTCCGACGGCTGTTGTCTCCATGCCGTGCCGGCTGCTGTTCGAGGAGCAGGAGGCTGCCTATAAGCGGGCTGTCATGGGTGAGACGAACGCCCGCGTGGCTGTGGAGGCAGCGGTGGAATTGGGCTGGGAGCGCTATCTCGGCTTTCAGGGCCGGTTCGTTGGCATGCACAGCTGGGAGCATGCAAAGTTGTGGGGTGCTGGCGTGATCGAGTGGGTTCCGCGCCCGTGGAACGGGAGTGAGCTGATGACGCAGTTGGCGGCCTGACGCGACCACCCCACAACTTTGCATGCTCCCCATCCGGCCGAGCCGTGGCAAGGCCGTGGTTGAGGAGTTCCTCGGCGAGGTACGTCCGGCGTTCGTATCCATCCGGCGAGTATCGCCTGGCGGGTTTGACCTGGCCTGGTGATCTTAGGGGTGCTCGTACGAGTGCTGCTAAGATCGGAGGCGGTTTGGGATGGAGATCATCACCGGGGTTGAGCGGCG
>JAABUX010003485.1_pt1 | contig 20811 bp, 12 predicted proteins | sample 5561851 | NCBI WGS metagenome assembly JAABUX01 (sample SAMN10711883, study PRJNA513361) | rock metagenome | isolation source: Antarctica rocks | place: Antarctica: Victoria Land, Richard Nunatak red sandstone | collected 2016-01-03 | reverse complement strand
AGTACCGCAACCGCCAGCCACACCACCCAGGAGCGAACTCCCGGTCTCGAATGGATCAGGGTTTAGACGCCCGGTCGACCGGGTCCTCTCCGTCTCCGAGGTCCGCCCATGCTTCGCCCCGCCGCACCGGTCGATAGGACTGCCTTGGTCACCCTGGCGGACGCCACGGGGGTCTTCCGCCCGGACGAGGCCGAGGCTTTGCTGGGTGGGGTTCTGGACGATCTTCACGCCGGCCGCCTGGGGGAAGGTCATCTGGCGCAGGTGTGGGTCGACGACCCGGCCAGTCGGCCGGCCGGGTGGGTGTACTTCGCCCCCGCCCCCCTGGCCGACGGGGTGTGGGATCTCTGGTGGATCGGGGTCGCCCCGGCTCGCCAGGGGCAGGGGATCGGCGGCGAGCTGCTCCGGTTCGTCGAAGCCCATGTCCGGGCGGTCAGCGGTCGGCTCCTGCTCGTCGAGACGAGTTCCCTGCCGGCGTTCGACCCAACCCGCCGGTTCTACGCCAGGCACGGGTACGCCGAGTGCGGTCTGGTGCCGGACTTCTACGCCGACGGCGACAGCAAAGTGATCTTCGCCAAGCGGATGGCGGACCGGGTCGGCAGCGAGGGGTGAAGCTCTCCTCAGCACTTGCGCTCCGGCTGATCGCACAAGGAGAGGTCGCGTCGCCGACGCTCCTCTCGATTTGACCGATCCGGTTCGCCTAGAGCATCGCTTTGGCCCGGTCGGCCAATACATCGTCGCCGACCTGGCGGGCAAGTTCGAGGGCGACCCGCGCCAGGGTTTGGGCCTGGTCGTCGTGGCCGTTGTCGAGCAGGGTTTCGGCGGCGTCGAGGGCGATGGCCGGGTCGGGCTCACTCTCAATCAACTGGCGGTAGACAACCAGCGCGGCGTCGGGTCGGCCCGCGCGGGCCTGGACCTCAGCACGCCAGGTGGTGTACTTCCGGGCGCTCGGGCCGCCGTGGATGACCGAATCGACGACGACCGCGCGATCAATCCATTCGAGGGCGAGGTCAACGTCCTCCTCGGCCAGGGCTTGCCGGACGAGGGTGGCGAACACTGCCGCCAGGTCGACCTGGTCGAGCGCGGCCGACGAGGTGGCCAGATCGAGGTCGGCGAGCCAGGCGGCGAACCGGGCGGTCCGGGTGTCGTCGCCGAGCGCGGCGGCGGATTCGAAGGCGTCGATCAAGGCGAAGTCGTCCAGCCCCTTCGGGTCCAGCGCGTCGAGGTCGGCGGCGCTCATCGAGGACGGGTCGCGCGGGTCGATCGCCTCGGGGTTCACCGGCGACAGCCCCACCCGGCGGCGGAGGCGGTCAAAGGGATACCCCTGATAGAGCCGGACGGTCGAGGGCCGTGCTCCCAACTGCTCGCGGACGCGGATCACGGCGGCGAGCTTGGCTTGCGCGACCAGATCACCGCTCGCGGCGAGTTGCCCGGCTTCGAGCGGCGATCGACCGTCCAACCCCCGCCTTGGGCGGTTGATCCAGGTGGTCTCGTAGTACCGCTCGACGCTCGACCGGTTGAGTTCATCGGCGCGATCCGGCTCGATCCCGACCGGCAACCGGATCGCCCAGACGGCGGCGTCGAGGAACGCCAGGGGTAACGGGGTCGCCGCGCGGCTGAGGTTACCGACCCGCGAGCCGACCCGGTAAACTGTCTCGGCGACCGCGAGTTCCAGGAGGGCGGGGTCGGGACCGGACAGCCGGAGTGATCCCGCCGAGCGGATCGCCGTGGTCAGGACGCGACGGATCTCGCCTTGATCGTCGTCGATGAAGATCGACTCGGGCCGGTCGAGCCACTCAAACAGGCTGACGTCGGCCCGGGTCGGTTGCCCGGTGGCCGGGTCGGTCGGAGTGGGCACGGATCGGACGTTGGGGTGAGCGTCGAGGAACTCGGCGGGGTGCTGAAGGTCGATCAGCGCTGGGTCGGCGCTCCAGGTGTAGGTGGCGATGTGGTTCAGGTCGTCGGCCAGCGGTTCCGCGCCGGCCCCCTGGCGGAGGACTTCGGCTAAGGCCCACGCATCGACGGCGACCCCCGGTTCGGCCTCAGCCAGCGCCGCGACCGCCCGGTCGAGCGCCAGGACCGCCTCCCGGTTTTGACCCACCCAGGCGAGGCAAAGCCCCTGGTTGAACCGGGCGCGGCTGTCCCCCTCGGGGCGATCGTCGGCGGGCGTGGCCAGGCGGTCGAACGCCGCGGCGGCGACGGCGAGGTCGCCGAGGTCGCGGCTCCGCAGTTCGCCGTCCCACCGACGACGCTGGTCGTCGCCGACCGGGGTGAGGAAGCGGTATTCCGCCCGCGCGGCGTCGGGGAGGTCGGGGGCGTTGGCAAGGACGTTCAAGGCGTGGGTCGCGGCTTTGTGTTCCGGTTCGACCCGCAAGGCCCGTCGCCAGCTTGCCCAGGCGGCCAGAGGACGCTGGAGCTTGAGGTGGTTCCAGCCCTCGTGGACGAGGTTCAAGGCCGTGGCGGCGGTCGAGTCGAGGTCGCGCGGACTGTCGGGCATCATCGGGTCGCCGCAAGGGGAAGGGAAGTCGGGTCGGAGTCTTGGCGTCGCTTGTGCTCCTCCATTGTGGGAAAGCAAGCCCTGCCGCGACCAGGGGAATCTAGCGGTCGTCCCGGCTGTGGCGGAGTTGGTGGTCGGCGGTGAAGGCGTGGCGGAAGCGGACGGCCAGGAGGATCAAGACGCCGAAGGTGACGGTGGCGGCGATTCCGAGATAAAGGAGGATCTGGTAGCGGATCGCCTGCCCCACATCCGCGCCGGCGAGGAGTTGCCCGGTGGTCATCCCGGGGATGGCGACGATCCCGGCGAGGCTGATGTTGTTGAGGATCGGCGACAGGGCGGCGGCCACGGCCGCTCGGAGCGACGGCAGCGCGGCCTGGCGAGCGGTCGCGCCAAGGCTGAGGCGCAGCTCGATCAAGTCGCGGTCGGTCCGGAGGTCGGCGTCAAACCGCTCGACGGCCAGGCTGATGGCCGAGACGGTGTTGCCCAGGACCATCCCGAGCATCGGCAGGACCGTCCGCGGGTCGTACCAAGGGGTGACGTGGAGCGACAAGCGGGTCGCGACCGCCATGACGATGGCCGCGCCGATCAGGAGCGAGCCGAACGCCTCGACCCGGAGTAGCCATCGCCCGTGTGGGGACGGACGCCGGGCACCCACCGCGTGCGCCGCGGTGGCGAGCATGATCAAGGCGACTCCCAGCACCAGCGGGGGCGAGTCGGCCGCGACGATCCCGCCCAGGACGACGGCCAGGAGCATCATCTGCGCGACCAGCCGCGCGATCGCCACGGCCATCGCGGTAGTCTGCCCCAGCCGGAACCAGGCGAGCAGCGACCAGGCGACCACGAGCGGGACCGCCGACCAGAGGAGGCCAACCCAGCTCGGCCCGAAGTTGGTGCTCGTCATTCGTCGGTATCCGCTCGGTGCAAAACGTCCAGGATCGGTCCTTGGTCGGCGATGACCCCCGCTTCGAGCCGGACGCCCCAATCGCCCAGCCGAACGGCCTGGGCGCGGTCGTGAGTGACGACGATCGTCCGGAGACCCCGAGTCTGGGCCTTCTGGTCGAGCAAATCGCTGATCCGGCGGGCGCTGTTGGGGTCGAGCGCGGCGGTCGGCTCGTCGAGGACCAGGATCTCCGGGTCCATCCCCAAGGCCACGGCGATGGCCAGCCGTTGCCGCTCGCCGCCAGAGAGGGGTCCGGCCGCGCGGTCGAGCCAGGCGGGATCGAGGCCGACCTCGGCCAGCGCTCCGATCTGCCGGTCCCGCTCGGGAGGAGGGAGTTTGCGGACGATGTGCGGGTAGATCAGGTTCTCACCCAGAGTCCCAGGAAGCGGTCGCGGGCTTTGAAAGACCAGGCCAACCCGTCGCCGCAGGTCGAGAACCGGCAAGCTCGACACCGGGACATCACCGAGGAAAACCGTCCCCGAGTCGGGATCATCGAGCCGGTTCAGGAGGCGGATCAAGGTGCTCTTGCCCGACCCCGACGCGCCGATGATGACGTGGCGATGGCGGGGGTCGAAATCGAGGTTGATCCCTCGGAGGATGGCGTTGCCGTCGCGCTGGACCTGAACGCCCGCGAGTCGCAACGATTGGCCGCGCGGCCAGACTGTCGAGCCGATCATCAGGTCTCGCTCGGGTGGCGGAGGTCGGGAGCTTGAATCGCCGAGGCGGTTGGGGGACGATGGACTCGTGGAGTCATCGAGTGTAAAGCGTTCCGGCGATTGCCGCGAGGGTGGGTGTGGGATGTCGCTGGATTGGTTGACCCGGTTGGACCCGCTCCGGCGGATCAGATGCCCGTTTTGCTTCGAGAAGTTTGCCGCGTGCGAGTTGCATCTCCGGTGCGATGACCCGTACTGCAAGACCGACTTCGGCCACATGATCCCCGACCCGATCCTGTCAAAAGCCCTCAACGGCCCGCGAGTTGCCGCCGGGGCAGGCGCGACCTTGCGCAGCCCTTGGTGGGTTGATCCCCGGCACGATGCGCGGCGGGGGGTCCGCCGCCACCTCGACTGGATGATCCTGCCCAACTCGCTCCCCTGCCCGAATTGCCACAAAAGGACCGACGTCCGACTCTGCCCCCGCTGTCATGGGCGGCTGCCGGATTCGGCCGTGACACTCGACGCCGGGCACATCGCCATCTTTGGGCCGCAGTCGGTGGGGAAGACGACGTATGTCACCGTCTTGATCCACGAACTGGAACACCGGGTCGGGCCGAGTCGGGGGTTCACGTTGGACCCGCTCACCGACGACATCCGCGACCGGTACGACCGCGAATACCACGAGCTGACCTACGGCGGCGGGGGCGGCCAGTTCGGCGTCGGCGAGGGGTTCGATGCCGACAGCCGGCGGAGCCACTCGGCCACGCCGAGCCTGGAAACCAACCGGGGGGTCTTGCAACCCCTGGTTTATCGGGTGACGGCCCGGCGCGGGGCCAAGGGGAAGCGGGTCGGGACGTTGCTCTCGTTCTTCGACACGGCGGGCGAAGACTGGGAGATGAACCTGGAACTGCTCCGGAGCGAGGCGCGGTATCTTGGCCAGGCGCGGGGGTTGTTGTTCTTGCTCGACCCGTTGCGTATCCGCGAGGTGGCGCTCGACCGGCGGATCAAGCTGACCGAAAAGGAAACCCGCGTCCCGCCCGCCGACTACCTGACCGACGCCCGGAAGCTGACCACGTTCTTCCCGAAAACTCCGGTAAAGACGCCGCTGGCGATCGTCCTGAACAAGCTTGACCGCTGGGGGAGCTTGACCGAGCCAGGGTCGATCTTGCACCGCCTGGCGACGTCGGTCCCCGACCAGGTGGCCGACTCGGGGCTGGATCAACTCGTCCACGACGAGGTCCAGGCCGCGCTCCGGCGCTGGGGGATGACCGGCTACCTCGACTACATGGACCTCCACTTCCCCAACCACCGCTTTTTCGCCTGCTCGACCTTGGGCGACGCCGCCCCCGAGCACGACGATGCTCCGCAACCCCTGCCGACGCCGATCCTGGTCGACCGCCCCGTCCTCTGGTTGCTGGAAAAGCAAAAGGTGATCGAGCCGGCCGCCCGGGTGTGATCGCCTCGGTCAACTCCCAAGCGGGCGGGAGCGGTGGACGATCTGGATGCGGTTGCCGGCGGGGTCGCGCACGAAGCAGGTGGTCATCGATTCGTTGGCGACGGCGGTCTCGGCCTCAAAGGGCAACCCCTGCGCTTCGAGCTGCGCGCGGGTCGCGGCCACGTCCTCGACCAGGATCGCGACGTGGCAAACGTAGCGCTGGTCGGTGTTGGACGTGCCCGGTGGTCGGCCGATGATCTCCAGCGCCATCCCGCCGCCACCAGCCAAGAAGTACCCGGGGGGAGTTGTGTGCCGGTTGTCGACCAGCACGCGGAAGCCGAAAGCGGCGACGTAAAAATCTTTGAGCGGGCCGGGATCACCGTCGGCATAGAGGGCGACGTGTTCAATCTGCGCCATCACGAGGTCAACTCCAGAGAATAATCGATAAAAACGCAAAACCACGGATGAACCACGGCGAGCCATTCCTGACTGATCCGTGCCCCATCCGTGTTCATCCGTGGCTGAAACCGAATCTTAAGCGAGGACCGCCCGCCGCGACCGGCGAATCCGGGCCAAGCCGGCGACGCCGAGGCCGCCCAGGCTGAGCAGGACGACCGAGGCGGGTTCGGGGACCGCCACCAGGGTTTCGCCGGCGGGGATGGCATCGCCCAAGGTGGTGCCGACCCGGAGCTCGCCGAGTGAGAACGCTCCGGTCGAGTAGAGCGAGACGCTGTTGATCATCCCAAGGAAGCTGTCCTGCTTGACGACGCCCGTTCCCATGTTCCCCGGGGTCGGGTTGACGTAGAGCGTGAACGTATCAGCGCCCGACGCGGCGAACTGGGCTTTGACCACGAGGAGGTTGCTCGCGCCGATCGCGGCGGCCGTGGGCGACAGGTGCGAGTTGTTGCCCCCTCGGTCTTCGAGGCCGAAGCTCCCGCCGCCGGTCTTGCCGATGAACAGGTCCTGGCTGAGCGCCGGGGTGGTGGTCGAACCGTTCAAGAGCAGGCCGAAGAACCCGCCCGAGGCTCCCTCGTTCAGGGTCCCGTCGGCCCGGACCAACATGCTGATATAGACCGTGGTGCCGGGGGTGCCGATGGGGGTGGCCAGGTCGCGAGACAGGCCGCTCCCGAGCGAGTACTGGGCGAGCGCGGCGACTCGGCCACCCGCCGATGGAGCCGTTCCGCCGCTGAGCGAATTCGCTTGCACCTGGTAGGCGGCCGAGTTGTCCGGACCGAGATCCCCGGCTTCCCAGGCGCCGGCGAATCCGGTCCCGCCGTTCATCCCGGCCAGGGTTTGCCCAGCTTGGCCGCTGAACGATTCGTAGGCGAGCATGTCAGCGCGAGCCGCCTGGAACCCACCCGCCAGGGTGATCGTCGCGGTCAAAATCATCCGAGCCGAAACGCCGAACGAAAAACGAAACCCGTTCATCTGCACTAGCCTCCGTGCGCATCTCAAAGCAAGCCAAATCGGCCATCGGGCGGCATCGCCAGGTGGCCCTTGAACCTCGACACCATTCGAGGAGCTTGGCGGGAACATACGATACTCGCGTCCTCTCGGCTACCCACGACGGCGAAAATAATCCTCAATCGCCCACTTTCGCTCAAGGATTGCCCCCAAGCCGCATCATCCTGGCTCGATCAAGCTCAGAATCGTCGCCCACTCGCTATTAAGAACCGGCTGGATGCTCAACCTCGACCCTTTGCGGAGCAACTCCATCCTAGCCAACGCCTCGACCTGCCGGAGCCGCGGCAAGGTTAGTACCGGGACCACCGGTCGGACGGCCCGGATGGTCACCTGAAACCAGGTCGGCGCATCGGGCCGACTCTTGGGGTCGTGCTTGTCTGATGACGGGTCAAACGAGGTGGGGTCCGGGTGCCCCGCCGCGACGACCTCCGCCAGCCCCGCGATTGCCGGCGGGTTGCCGTTCGAGTGGTAATACAAGATGCCGTCACCCACCTGGACTTGATCCCGGAGGAAGTTACGCGCCTGGAAGTTCCGGACGCCATCCCAGCCCGTCGACCGACCCGGAGCCTGGCACAGGTCGTCAAACGAAAAGCAGTCGGGTTCGGACTTGAACAGCCAGTAAGCCATGCCGCTTGACCCTTGGGTGAGACCTCGACGACCCCCAAAGGAAAGGGGCCGCCAACTCCAGGCGAAGAGTTTCGGCCCGATCGGTCAACTCGTCAACCTCGGATCGCGGTGCAAGCTACTTCAACTGGCTCAGGTCGGTGAAGCCCGGGAGCCGGATCACTTCGTTGCCAACGCGGGCGACGAAGTACGGGGGGACCGAGTTGGCGGTCCAGTTCTTGATCCGGTCCCACTGGAGTTTCCGGAGATAAACCCCGGCGCTGGTTTCCCCCGGGGGCAGCCGCAAGACGAAGCCGAACGGCCGCATCGGAGCGGTGTATGCGGTCCCGCAGGGGATTGGGCCGGTGGCGTCGACCAAGGTCAGCTCGCAGACGAGATCGACCAACGGGACCGACTCGATGTTGCCTCGCCCTCGTCCGAAACCTTGGTACTGAAGCGTCTGCCCCGTAGGCTTATCGCGGACCATGAGCACGAGCCGGACGTCGGGAACGCCCGTGGGCGGGCCGTCGGCGACGACGATCATCCCGTTCGCCTTGAGTCGGTTGGCCAGGGCGTCGGCCAGGGCGGTCCGGTAGCCGGCCGGGTCGTGGGCCGGGCCGGCGGCGTCAACCTGGATGCTGACTTTGGCTCCCGGCCTCAAGACGGCGGGGCTTTGGGGGTCGGCCAGCCGGGACTCGGCGCGTTCGAGGCTGGGGTCGGTCGGGTCGATGGCGAGCAACCGCCCCGAATCCTGGCCTACGACCCCTCGGGCGACGAACCAGTGCTTGCCGTCGGGTCCGCCCGCGCCGACCGGCGCCGCAAGGTACTCCCAGACGATCCGCTTCGCCTCGAAGTCGACCAGCGTCCGGTTGTCGAGCAGGATGTGGTGTTTCCCCATCCACTCGATCGGTCCGGCGGGAAGCGTGGCGGTCGGCTTTACCTCAGCGTTGATCTTGCCGGTCGCGAGGTCCCAGCGGACCAGCGCATCGCTCCCAAACTGCCCGACGAAAACCCCGCCATCCGGGCGGAAAGCTCCCCCCCTCCAGTCGGGTCGAGGACCCAGCCCGGCCACCCCCACCCCCTCGCCAACAAGCGCCCCGATCGCCGCGTCGAGGACTCGTAAAGTCTTGCCATCAAACCCCGCGATCAGCTTTCGGTCGGGGCTGAGCGTGGGTGAGCCGTGGAAGGCGTCGTCGACGATGTAGACCGCCTTGGCATCAAGGATCGACCAGACGACCAGCATCCCGGCGCGGTTGATCGTCGCCACCCGGTCGGCGGCGAGGAAGTCGGCCCAGACCACGCCGCGGTCCTCGCCGGTCTCCTTATCATACGGTCGCCAGCCAACGACCGGCTTGCCGTTGGCCGTCGCGAACAGGTCGAGCCGGTCTTTGGCCTTGGCTTCGCGGAGGAGGACCGTCGCGCCATCGGGAGCCAGCGCGATTGGGTCCGACGGCGCGGGGAGTTCGACCACCCCGAGGGCCTTGCCGCTGGCGAGGTCGAACCGTTCGAGCCAGCGGGGCTGGCCGTCCGATGGGTCGTCCGCGTTCGGCTTCGACGCGGTACCCCAGACCACGGCTTGCGTCGCCGACCCGGCGAACAAGAGTCCCCGGGCTTCATCCCCCTTGTTCTTGAGCGAGATCGCCCGCGTGGTCAACCGCTTCGGGGCGAAGGAGCCGACCGGAGTGGGGACCGACCAGAGACCCAGTTTTCCCTCGATCGCAACCTGTTTGGCCGACGCCAGATCCACCGGCTTGAGCGGCGGGAGCGTGGCGTCGGCGGCGTTACCGCCGTTGCGGACAATCGTTGATGCGGCGGCGATCTTGTCGCGCGGGAGGTCGGCGGTTCGGAGCGTCATCCCGGGGTTGAACGAGACGACCAGGGCATGGTCGGCGTCGAGGAAGTGCCGAGGGCTGACCTTGAGGTTCTTGTCGTCGAAGGGGAGGTTCCAAATTTTCCGCCCCGCCTGGCGGTCGACCACGGCGGAACCCATGACGAGGAGCGCGGCCTTGTCGGGGAAGTATTCGACCCCTCGATCCTTGTAGAACGTCGGCTTCTGGATGGTCTTGCCCAGGTCGAAGTGGTTGAGCATCTTGCCGGTCGCCGCATCCCAGAGGACGAGGTGGAACGCCCCGAAGGACTCAAACAGCCCGGCCACCTCCGACCCGTCGGGGGCGAAGGCGACGCCGTCGCAGCGGAGGACCTGTCCCTTGCCTCGCGGGGTGGGAGCTTCGCCGAGTACCTGACCCGTCTTGAGGTCGTGGATTTCGAGCTTTCCATCTCCGGTGGACGCCACCGCGAGGTAAGCCCCACCCGGGCTGATGGCGATCGCGTCGCGGTCGGCCCGCTCGCCGATCCGCAGCTCGCAGACCTGATCGCCCGACTTGACGTCGCCGACAAAAAGCTTCCGGTCGCTCAGCTTGCCGAAGATCACCTTGTCGTTGCCGGCGAACTCGACGAAGTCGACGAACGGGCCGTCGGCGTCGAACGACTGTGCCACCCGGCCATTGTTGGTTCGCCGGACCTCGACGCTTTTTTGCCGGGTCTTGCCCGCGAGATAGGCCCCATTGCCGCTCAAGGCCACGGTCTTGTCGTCCCAGCCCAATGGCCCCTTGACCTGGCCGACCTGCTTTTTACTCGCCAGGTCCCACACCTGCCGGACGTCGTTATCGAAGAAGTTCTTGCCGATCGCGACGAAGTGGCTCGGGACCGCCGGATACGTCACTTCCCCGCCGTTGCCGAAGTTGCCCGGAAACGCGATGGCAAAGCTCTTGATGGTCGGCGCGGCGAGCGGCTGGGGCAGGGGGTCCATTTGGGCTGACCAGGACGAGGCGTCAAGCTCGTCGGCTCGACTGGAAACCGGCGCGATGACCGTCCCGAACGCCAGGAACGCCAGCAAGCCACCGAAGGCCCGCCCAATGGGACGAGATGACCCTGGGACACGCATGGGGGAATCTCCGAAGTCGGTTGATTGTCGAGGGGCGACGGAGGAAGTGCTCGCGGTCGAGGTCATCATAAAGTCCCCTCGGTGGATTTATCATCGGATCACCACCGATCGGTTCGCTGGTTAAGCGAATCGCGGCCGAACCGCGCCACCGCACTCAGCATGTTGACTCGATCAATCTCAATCTTTAGGGTCTTCTGACCAGGATCACTTTGCTCAAACAAACGACCTGACCACCAGCCAATGCACCTGGAATTCGTCGTCCCCGGTCCTCCCATCTCCAACCAATCCCCCGGCGCGAGTTTACAGGCTTGGCGGGCAACCGTCCGGGCGGCGGCACAAGCTCAGTGGACTAGGCCAACGCTCAACGGCAACCTGAGGGGGATCGTCATCAACTTTCACGGGGGACAGAAACCGACACTCGATGTCGACAACATGGCGAAGCCGATCTTTGATGTCATGGAAACGATCGTGTACGATGACGACCGGCAGATTCGTCAGGCGGAGTTGGCCCACGTCGAGATTGGCTCCGCGTTCGTTTTCGTCGGGGTCTCTCAGATCATTACCACCGCGGTCCAGGCGGGGCGACAGTTTGTTTTCGTGCGGATCGAAGACGCTCTGGACCCTTATCCTCTTCCCCAACAAATCCCATGACGGACTTCGATCGCCGGTTTGAACGCTTGGTCAAGCAGTACCAACAAAAAGGCTACGACGTGGTAGTCCACCCTACCCCGGAGCAGTTGCCCGACTTCGCCAAGGCGTTCGTCGTTGAGATCGTCGCTCGGCGTGGCGGACAGGGGGTCCTTGTCGCGGCCCGGCGTAGTCGCACCGAGTTGGCGGCCGATCAGCAAATCGCGGGCGATGTTGATCTGACGAATCAGCAGCCCGGCTGGCGGTACGATCTGGCCATCCTCGGGGAAGACCCGCCGAACCCCCGGGAGATCCGCGACGCCCGCGAACTGATGCCCCCCGAGATCGACCAGGCTTTCGCCGATTCCGCCCGGATGGTCGCGCTCGGGTTTTTCGATTCCGCCTTCATGACCGCCTGGGGCGGCTTCGAGGCGGCGATGCGGCATCGACTCCGGGCGGCGGGATCAAGGGTCGGTTGGGGTTCGGACCCGGAAACCATGCTCGGGGAACTTTATTCGAACGGGATGATGGAAGCGGACGAGTTTCGCCAGGTCGAAGCCCTTGTCGCCGTCCGCAACCAGATCGTCCACGGCTACCTCTCGTCGCTCGGGTCGGATGGGGAATCCGTCCAGTTCCTCTGCGACCTGGGACACCGCCTGATCGCCGAGTCCCAAATCGCCGCCCTCTCCGCTTAACACTCAGGGCTGATCAGGGCATCAAACCTCGCTAGTGGCGGTGGCCAGCGTCCGGTCGTTGTCGGCTGGTCCGATCGGCGACGCTCCAGATTCGACGCGGGTCGTGGCCCGGCCGGCGGCGAGTCGGGTGGCGCAGAGGACGCCGAGGATGGCCAGGGCGAACATCTGCCAGAAGACATCGCGCAACGTCGAACCGAGGGCGGTCTGGACGAGTGCGAGCTGGTCGGGGGTCAAGCGATCGTGCGTCTCGGGGCGGAGGGCGGCGACGATGTCGATGGCCCCAGCCTGGTGCGTCAAGAGGCGGCGGCCGAACTCGAAGGCGAGGGTGGCTCCGAGTGCTCCGACCCCCACGGCCCCACCCAATGTCCGGAAGAACTGGATGGACCCGGTGGCGACTCCTCGGCGGTTCCAGTCGACTTCGTTCTGGACGTTCAGGATGCAGCTCAGGCTGGCGGGGCCGAAGCCGAAGCCCGTCACGGCCAGCGCGACCTGGAAGATCCGGACCGACCAGGGGGGGAACATCGCTCCCACGGCCAGGCCCGCCATCCCGCACGCGATCAAGGTCATCCCGACCAAGGCGGTCGTCCGGAACCCGAACCGGATCACCACCTTGGCGGCGACCGCCACGCTGACCGCCCAGGACAGGAACAACGACGTGATCACCGCCCCCGCCTCGGTCGCCTTGCCGCCGAGAACCCCTTGAACGTAGAGCGGGACATAGGTGTCGATGGCGAACATCAAGGCGCCGATCAAGAAGCTCCCGGCGATGGCGGCGGCGATGCTCGGGCGGACGAACAGGTCGGGGGGCAGGATCGGGTCCTGCGCCCGGCGCTCGACTGCGACGAACGCGGTCAAGAGGACGACCGAGACCGCCAGGAAAGCCGAGGCCCGCAAGGTCGAACTCGACGACCCGCCGAGGATCGCCAGGAGGAGCAGCGTCGAGCCGGCCGCCAGGAGCGTCGCCCCAGCCCAGTCGATCGGCTTGGCCCGGTCGCGGCGGACGGTCTCGTGGACGAACTGGATCAGGACAAAAGCCGCCACCACCGAGAACGGCACCGTCACATAGAACACCCAGCGCCACGAAAGCTGGTCCGTCAGATACCCTCCCAGGAGCGGCCCCGCGACGCTCGACACCCCCCAGACCGCCGAGAACCACCCCTGGACCTTGGCCCGCTGTTCGAGCGAGAACAGGTCGCCGAGCAACGTCAGGACCATCGGCCCGACCGCGCCGGCTCCCATCCCTTGGATTACCCGCATGGCGATCAACTCGGGCATCGAGCCGGCGGTGCCCGAGAAGATTGACCCGACCGTGAACAAAGCCAGCCCGAAGAGCAAGATCGGCTTGCGCCCCCAGAGGTCGGCGAGCTTGCCGTAGACCGGCGTCGTCACCGTCGAGGCGAGCAAGTACGCCGAGAAGACCCAGGGATAGATGTCCAAACCATTGAACTGGGCGATGATGCTCGGCATCGCGGTGGAGACGACGGTTTGCTCGATCGCGACGACCGCCATCGCCAGCAGGAGCGCCGTGGTCACCATCCGCTTACTGACCGTGGGATCGGACCCTGCCATGCGCTTGCCTCGGAGGAGCTGGGATCGAACGTCGTGGGGACGCCCGACATTTTACCGGGGTCGCCAAGACCGGCCACGGATGAACACGGATGGGACACGGATCAGAGAGGATTGATCTCTGGCTGATCCGTGTTCCATCCGTGTTTCAGCCGTGGCCACTTTAATTTACTTCGCCTCCTGGGCTTGGATGCCTTTGCGGCCTTCGTTGAAGCGGTTTTGGAGACGGTCGATTCCCCGGATCTGGTTCTGGGAGTTGAGGTTGCGGAGGTTCTGATCCAGCGTCTCGGTGCCGCCCTTGGCGGCGTCCACAGGCTGGCCATTCAAGCGCTGTCGGTCTCCGCGCTGATTATTTTGGCCGATCGAGTCGGTCCCACGATAGAAGGCGTATTGCCCGGCGCCGTTGCGGGCGACGGCGGTGACCTGGCCGTTGATCCCCTCGGCGACGGCGACCCCCCGGAGGTCGGTCCGGCCGTCGGTGAAGGCGGGGTTGTTCGACCCGATCACCTTGACCTGGACCTTGGGGACGAAGTTTTGCGACCCGGCGTCGCGGACCACGACGCGGACCCGGCCGGCGCCGGCCTCCTCGGTCACTTCCAGCTCGATCGGGCTGACCAGGACGATCCCGGAGGCGTACAGGTCTCCCCCGCGGACCATGATGAGGTAAGCCCCCTCCTTGGTGGCGATCGGGAGGTCCAGCGCCTTGGTCGCGTCGGCGTAGGTCAACGCGTCGCCGAGCTTGACCGTCGCCTCGTGCAGCGGCGTGATCCCCGCCAGGTCGATCCCGGCGATCCCGTCGAGGTTCCGCCGGGTCAGGTACAACCGCATCAGGTCGACCGGGTACACCTTCAGGTCGACCTCGCCCACATTCCGGTAGGATAGGACGACCCCGCCGCCGGGCTTGTTCGGGTCCGGGTTGAGTTGCGCGGCCGCCCCGATCTTGGGAGTCGCCGCCGGCCGGATGATCGTCACCTCGGGGAGCTTGAGGGATTGCCGGCTGAGGGCGAGGACGGCGTCGGCGGCGTCGGCGAAGCGGTCGGCCACCTGCTTGTAGAAGCCGACGGCGAGCGCCGGCTGACGGCGGGCGTCGTGGATCTGGCCGAGGATGTAGAGCGCCTGCCACTTGTTCGGGCTGGGTTGCGCCACGCCGTTGGGGTCGGGATAAGTGGCCTGGGCGATCTTGGCAGCAACCTCGATCGCCTGGTCATACTGGCCGAGCTGGAACCGGCTCAGGGCGTCGGCGTACTGGAAGCTGTCCAGGAACGAACTCTTCGGGTAGAGCGACGCGAACCGGGGGGCGAGCCGGGTCACGGCGTCGAAGTTTTCGAGGTCAAGTTCGTTACCGAGCAGGGCCAGGCTCGCCTCATCGGCCAGGGGGGTTTTCGGGCTGAGGGCGAAGGTCGTCTGGATCAGGCGGATCGACTGCGCGAGGAGTTGCGGGCGGGAGATCCCGGCTTTGGCCAGTTTGTCACGCAGGGTCGAGTCGGCGAAGGCGCGGCCGGCGGCGACGGTCAAGACCTGGCTGAGGCCGAACAGGTCCCCTTCGATCGAGGCCGACCCCGGCGACTCGCGCCAGAGGTCGAGGAGGAAGGTGATCGCCTCCAGAGTCTGGCCGTTTTGGCGGAGGACTTCGCCGACCTGGGCGTCTTCGAGGTAGCTCGCCTCGGCCAGAGCGCGGAAGACGAGGAAGGCCCGCTCGAACTCGCCGATGTCACGGTAGGCCCGGCCGACGACGAGGACTTCGTCAAACGGGATGATCACCTCGGGGCCTTTTTCCTTAAGGACCTCGAAGTCGCGGACGACCTTCCGGGCGTCGTAGCTCGCGATGTGGGCCGAGAGCAAGATCCGCGCGGCGTCGCGGGCGACGTCGTCGGTGGGGGTAGAGCCGCCGAACAACTCTTCGAGCGGGACCGCCGCCTCGGCCAATCGTCCCGACGCGGCGAGCGCTTTGCCCCGGGCGAGGAGTTCGTCGGGGGAAGCGCGGTAGGGGTCGGTGCTGGGTTCGCCGGGGGCGAGCACCTTGAGCGACCCGACCGGCCCGAGGTGCACGATCCCCGGCTCGTCGGCGTTGCGGATCACCGTCGGGAGCGACCGGTAATCGCCGGGGAGGTAGCCCGCCAGCTCGTATTGGATGCGGGGAACCCCGTTCTCGGGGGCGAAGGCGAAGGCGATCGCGCCGTTCCCCGCGGTGAACGAACTGGCCGAGGTCGCCACCGAGCCATCGACCAGCGTCGTCCCGGCGGGCAAAGTTTCCTCGACGATCAGGAACTCGCGCTCCCAGTTGGCCAGGCCGGGGCGGTATTCCTGGTTGAAGCTGATCTCAACCTGGACCCGACCGCCGCGTGCCACGGTGGACGCCTTGTTGACGAACCGGGTCGGGTTGACGACCGACGCGAACCCGGTGGGCAAGGTCTTGCCGTCCAGTTCGGGAGCGCTCGGGAGGTAGTCGCGGCCTTGGACGGTGACCGGCTTCCCCTCGGCTTTTTGCTCGGGGGCGAAGTCGCGGGCGAAGCCGGTCAAGGTCGCGGCGTAGCCAAACGTCCCGCGCCCCTCCACCACGAACCGGACGGCGTTGGGGGCGCCGAGTTTGAGGACCTTGCCGGGCACGGCGACGACCTGGTTCGCGGCTGGACCCGTCACCTCCACTCGCGACACCTCGACGTCGTTGACCGCGACGACCAGGCGATACCGGTCGTTGGCCTCACCGGCTTTGCCTCGAAACGCGGCGATCGCGGCGACGGCGGGACCCTTCGCCTTGGGCGGGTTCCACCCCAGCCCGGCGCGGTGGGCGAGGAGCCAGGCGATGCTTGGCTCGAACCGGGGGCTGGTCGGGCGGACCTGGGCGAAGGCCAGGGCCACCAGAGCGGTGGTGTCGGTCCGGCTGCGGTGCCAGGCGCCTTGGCTCCTGCCGTCCCAGTAGGTTTGCGGCTTTTGCCCCGGCCCGACTGGTTCGGCTTTGGCCCGGGTGGCGAGGAGGTCCAAGACTTCCCCCGCCAGGCTGGGTCGGTCGAGCAACCCCAGCGCCATCGCCAGGTGGGCGAGACTCGCGTCGCCGAGGTTTTGCCGCCCCCGGTTCAGGGCGTTGGCCTGCTCGAAGTTGGCCCGACCGAGGACCGCCAGGGCGTGCAAGACCGCCGCCCGGCCGCCCAGGTCGGCCCCCGCCCGGCCGAACTCGGCGACGAGGTAATCACCGGCTCGGCTCAGGGCGTTGGGGTCGACGTCGATCCCCGCCCGCGCCGCTTCCCGGAGCGCCCAGGCCGCGGCGCTCGCCGCGTTCCGGTCGCTGGAGCCTGCCGCTTGGCCCGACCGAGGGGCGACCCACGGCCAGCCGCCGTCGCGGTTCTGCGCGGAGATCAGTTCGGCCACCACCCCCCGGGCACGGTCGCGGAGCCGAATGGCCTCGGCGGGACTGGTGCTCCGGGCGTCGCGGACGTAGGTCAACCCGGCGACGGCCGCCAGGAGGTCGGACGCGCGGTCCGCCGTGGTGTCGATCGCGATCGGCGGGTAGATCCGGTGGCTCTTCGCCAGATCGAACGGGGAGTGGTCGTAGATGACGTAACCTTGACCCAGGGCCAGCTCGACCACGAGGCGGTCGAGCGTCGGGGCGAGCTCGATCCGCATCGCCACATCGTCGTACCGCCGCCCGGCGGGCAAGCCGACGAACGCGGTGAGGTTGTCGCTGGAGGTTCCCGACGCCGTCGCCGTCGCCTGGACACCCCACGGTTGGATCGGGACCTCGGCGACGACCTCATCGGCGAGGTCCCCAGCCCGGGCCGACGCGGTGAGCCGGATCGACTCGGCGTCGGGGATCGTGATCGAGTCGAAGATCACTTCGGTCACGCCATCGCCCGCGATCTCGACCGTCTTGGGGTCAACCCGGTCCTGATCCCCCGCATAGCTGCTCAGGCGGACCTGAACCACGGTCCCCGCCGCGACGCCGACATGGTGAACCCGCGCGACGAATCGGGGGCGGTCCCCCTCGGTCAACCGCGCGGGGGCCCGGAGGTCTACATAAAAGTTCTTCCGGACCACGACGTTCGTACTGCTCTGCCCCGCCAGCAAGTCGGCCCCGGTGACTCCCTTGGCCATCAACCGGTATTCCGACAGAGCTTCGGGAGCCTTGAACTTCACGGTGGCTTTGCCATCGGGGCCGGTCACGACCGACGGGTTCCAGTAGGCGGTCTCGACGAAGCTCTGCCGGGGGATGATCGACTGGAGGTAACTTCGTTGACGGGTATTTGCGAGAGCAGAGCGAAAGCCAATCTGGGGTTTGGCCGAGTCGCCGCCGCTTTTCGTTTTGGCGGCGCTTGGATCTTGAGCGTCAAAATCGTCATCCGTGACATCGAATCCCAGCTTAGCCTTTTCTTCAGACAAGTACCCGCTGGCACCCATCTCCGCAGCCCTGCCGTATCGGCCCGCCGCTGCTGACTTGGATTCCGAAGCACCCATTCCCAAGGCCATGGGCTGGCCGCTAAGGCCGCCTCCGCCCACAGCGAGGGAAGGAGCCGGTAAGGCCGGTTGATCCTTCATCCCAAGCGGGAATAGAGCTTGCGCCGGGGAAGGGGCCGCGAAAGTCGTCCGTCTTCGGACGGATTCGATATCGGCGTTCGAGCGATTCATCGCGAGCTGGCGGTCGGCTTCCTCGACCACGGCGTTAGGGACGGGTACGGTACTCGGGTGGTCGGTGAAGGTGTTGGTGGCCTCGGTGGTGAACGAGCCGAGGCGGGTCTGGTCGTAGAAGAACGGGCCGATCGGCGGGAGCTTGTCGCCGAACTGGCGGAGCAGGGTCCGGTCGACCAGGGCCAGGGCCAGTTCCGCCTGGGCGGGGCGGCCCATCTGGTCGTTGGCGGTGATCTCGACTTCGATCTCACCTTGAGGGGCGACGCTGCTCACTTTCGGGGTGAGGGTGATCCGGAGGTCGCGCTCGACCTTCACATCAAACCGGGCCTGGTCGAACCGCTGGTCGACCATCCGGCTCGCGGTGAGGGTGAAGTTGGGGAACTGGGGACCGTCGACCGCCCAGTTGAGCTGGTTTTCCCCTTCCTGGACCGGGAGGAGTTGATACCGCAAGATTCGGTCGGCTTCCCAGGCGATCAGGGCTGTTCCTGGCTTGGCCCGGTTGACGAGGCGGACCGAGGCGGTTTCGCCGACTTTGAAATCGGTCCGGTCGGCCAGGATACGGAGCTTCTGGTCGTCGTTTTTGCCCGCGACGGTCACGGGGTGGTCGGCGACGATCGCGTTCCCGAACTGGTCGGTCCCCGCGACCCGGAGGATAGCGGTTGTGCTGCCCGACTCTTCAACCTGGAGCGTGGCCCGCCCCTTGCCGGTGGCTTTGTCCGTCCGGAACGTCTGCGAGCTGACCTCGCGCTCGACGATCCCACCGCTTTGGCGGACCGGCTTGATCACCGCCACGCGGAGGTCTTGCCCGGTCGGCTGGCCGAGGGCGTCGAGGGTGGTGGCGACCAGGGTCAGGGTTTCGCCGTCGAGGTAGACGCTCCGGGGGGTCGCCAAGGTGATCCCGAACCCCTGGACCGCGACACGGACCGAAGCCCGCGCGGCGACGTTGTCGGCGGTGAGTTGGGCCAGGAGCGACAGGGCTTGATCCTCGCCGTAACTTTCGGTGGGGAACTCGACGGGGAACTGCCCCTTGGCGTCGGTCTGGCCGCGGAGCAGCCGCCCATCGGGGAGCCGGACCGCGATCGGTCGGCCCGACGCGGGGGCGTCAAAGCCGTAGCGGGCTTGGAGCATCGCCTTGATCGTCTCGCCGCGATAGTAAACGGTCCGGGGGAGGTCGAACTCCAGCCCGAGCTTTTCGAGCTGGTAGGACTGGACCTCGAAGCCTCCCGCGAACTCCGACCCGCCCGGCTGCCAGAGCTTGATCCGGTACGACCCGACCGGCGCCCCCGAGTCGATCCGGATCGCGTCGCGGAAGGTGCCGAAGGGGGACAAGGTCGCCTCTTTGGCCACAAGGATTCGCCCCTGGCTGTCGCTCACTTCGAGCTTATAGACCGCGCCGCTGGGGTTGGCGTACTGGCTGTCCTTGACCTCGCGGACGACTCCCCGGATCAAGACTTCTTGCCCGGGACGATACGCCGGGCGGTCGGTGTCGATGTAAGCCCGAGGGGACAACCCGCGCGCCACCTGATCGGGCACCCCCAGCCCCGACCCGGCGGCGTCCATTCCGTCGAGGACCAGATACCGGAGCGCGGCGTCAGGTTGGACGGCGGGGTTTGGGCCGGTCGGGGTCGGCTTCCAGGTCCCTTGGACCACGCCATCGTCGCCGGTTGTCGCCTCGTAGACGATGTTGGCGCCGTCGGCGACGAGGACCTTGGCCCCCTTGCGGCCTCGGCCGGTCTTCATGTCCTGCGCGAAGACGAGGAGCTGGTCGCGGGACACTTTGACGATCGCTTCGAGATCCGACCCGATCACTAGGGCCGAGGCTTGCAGGGTCTTCTCGTCGCTCACCTTGACGACGTAGACGCCGGGGATGGCGACCTTCAAGTCAATAGTCGCCTCGACCGGCTTGTACTTGGCGTAGCCGGGGACGGGGACCGTCCACTCGGCGTCGGGGGCGACCAGGCCGATGTCGAGCGATGCCACGCCGCCGAGCGAGTGCTTCTTGCGGAAATACGCTTCGGGGTTGAGCTTGTAGGCCGACAAGGTGAGACGTTCGAGGTTGCGGGTCGTGACCTTGAGGTGCGCGGTTTCCCCCGACCGGAACGCCCGAGGAGTGACGACGATCAGGGCTTTCGCCTCCATGACGGCGATCCGCTGGTTGGCCTGCGCGACCCACGGGTTGTTACCGGTGACTTTGCGGAACCGCTCGATCGCGGCGGTGGGGTCTCCCTTCTCGGTCTCCAGCAGAGCCGCCGCCTCGAATTGGCCCTGCGCCGCCTCATTGCTGGTTGGGAACCGAGCGATCAGGGTGTCCCAAGCGGCGATCGCGTTGTCCCACTGCTTCTCCTGGATGAAGGTTTTCCCCGCGAGGAACAAGGCGGCGGGCACCCGAGCGTCGAGCGGGTTGGCCTCGGCGAACCGGAGCCAGGCCGCGCGGGCGTCGGCGAACTTCTCGCGCTGGAAAGCATCCTGAGCCGCCGCGAACTGGGCGTCGAGGATGGCCCGGCGGGCGTCTCCCGACTCGGAGCCGTTGGGGTATTGGTTCAGGTACGCCTCGAACGCCGCGATCGCCGCCGGGAACCGCCCTTGCCCCAGAGTCGCCCGGGCGATCAGGAACGTCGCCCGCATCGACAGATCAGCGCGGGTCCGGCGCGCCTCGTCGGTCTCGACTCGGAACCCTTCCCCCTTGAGGAACGCGGTGAACGCGGCAATCGCCGGGTCGGCCTGCCCCTGGGTGAGGTAGCTCTGGCCGATCTCGAACGCCGCGAGCGGG
>JAABUX010003483.1_pt1 | contig 20816 bp, 21 predicted proteins | sample 5561851 | NCBI WGS metagenome assembly JAABUX01 (sample SAMN10711883, study PRJNA513361) | rock metagenome | isolation source: Antarctica rocks | place: Antarctica: Victoria Land, Richard Nunatak red sandstone | collected 2016-01-03 | reverse complement strand
CGGGCTGTCGATCTGGAAACCCATCCAACTGTCCTGGCTGACGGACGTATTCGGCGGCTACGATACCGCGCGGGTGATCCATTTTTTCCTGATGGCCATGATCGTGGGCTTCGTGATCATCCATATCGCACTGGTCGCGCTGTTTCCCGGGACGCTGGTGTCGATGACGGTGGGCCGGCCGCGGCAGCCCGATGGGGAGGTCAAGCTATGACGACGCCGCTTCGGCCCCGCGTGAAGCTGGCTGACGTCCAGCCGGAACTTCGCCGGCTGGAACGCCGGATGCTGCTTCGCGGCAGCCTATCGCTTGGCGCGCTGACGATGCTGACCGGCTGCGACCTGGGCGGCGACGGCGCCGTCGACCAGGCCTTGCGCGCCATGCTGCGGTTCAACGACCGGGTGCAGGCGGCGCTGTTCGACCCGAACAAGCTGGCCCGCACCTATCCGGTGAGCGCCATCACCGATCCGTTCCGCTTCAATGCCTACTATCCGGAGTGGCAGGTCCGCACCGTCGACGAGGCCGATTGGACGCTGGACGTCGGCGGCCTGGTCGACGCCAAGGCGCCCTGGACGCTCGCGGATTTACGCAAGCTGCCGCAGCAGGAGCAGATCACCCGGCATATCTGCGTCGAGGGCTGGAGCCAGATCGGCCAATGGAGCGGAATTCCCCTGCGGATTTTCCTGGAGCATGTCGGCGCGGATTTGCGGGCGGGCTACGTGAATTTCCGCTGCTTCGACGATTACTGGTCCAGCATCGACATGGCGAGCGCGTTGCATCCGCAGACCATCCTGGCGCTGGATTTCGACCGGCAGCCGCTCAGTCCGCCCTGGGGCGCGCCCCTGCGGCTGCGGATTCCAACCAAGCTCGGCTTCAAGAACCCGAAATACATCCAGGCGATCGAGGTGACCCGCACCGATCCGGGTGGCTACTGGGAAAAGCAGGGATATAATTGGTTCAGCGGGCTGTGAACCTTTACCTGATCACCTGAACGACGACGCCGACCGCTTCAGAGACCTGCGCCCAAATGCGGTCGGCGGTCACTGCCGGCGCGCCGAACTCGGCTGCCAAGGCGAAACAGGCACGGTCGCCGAGCGACAGCCCGGCATTGCGGGTGGCCGGCCGCATCCTGGCCGAAAGCTGCGCCTGGGCCTCGCTCAATGGGATGACCTCGAGGCCTAAAATCCCGACCGCTTCGATCGCATCCGGCCACGGCAATCCATGATCGGAGAGTTTGGCGAGCACCTCCGCCAGGTTGACCGCACCGATCGTACCGACGCTGACATGCGCGCAGACGATCTCAGCGCCGGGCTCCTGAAACAGGAGGGCGAGCACGGCGGACGCATCGAGAACAGCGCGGACGGGACCCGGGCTACTCACATTCGGCTTCGGCGCGGCGTTCGGCCAAGAGCTCGTCCGTCACGTTTTGAGCCGCTGGGGCATAGCGGCGCACGATGGCCTGCGACCGACGTACGGCGTCGTCCACGCTCTCGAGTATGACCTGTTCCCGCTCGTTCCGAATGATCACCAATCCCCCGGCTTCGACGTGCAGTTGACGCCTGAGGCTGACAGGCAACACCATTCTGCCATTAGGGGCAATCTGAACACGATGATGACCCATGCCACTTCTCCATTAAGTGGCATATCTATACTCTCGTGTCAGAATCTGGTCAAATGAGAATTGGCATCCCCGGGCGGCCAATCTCAAATCTCGATCCGGGCTCCAACCTCGATCACCTGCTCGGAGGGGATCGTGAAGTAGTCCGACGCGCTCACGGTATTGCGGGTCAGAAAGCCAAAGATCGCCTCGCGCCAGCGCGGCATGTCAGGGCGCAGCTTCGGCACTGGCAGCTCTCGCCCGGTAAAATAGTTGGCGTCAGGCGGAACGCCGAGTTTGATGCCGCTGCCGCACAGGGCAGTGGGCACGTCCGGCCGCTCGGCAAACCCGAACCGCAGCGTCACCAGGGCGAAACCCGGTGCAAGCTCCTCCCGGCTGGCCCGCTCCGCCGGGCTGACGACCGGGACCCGCTCGGTCTTGACCGTGAGCAGCACCACGTTCTCGTGCAGGACGCCCACGTGCCGGAGAATTTCGGCGAGCGACGACGGCACCGTGCCGCTGCGTGCCGTCAGGAATACGCCGGTGCCGGGTGTGCGCTGTATCTCGCCCCGCGCCACCCGCTGCACGAGCGTATCGAGCGGCACGTTCACGTCGCCGAGCTTGTCGAGCACCAGCTTGCGCCCGGCACGCCAGGTTTCCATCAGCACGAACACCGCAATCCCAATGAGCAACGGCACCCAACCGCCCTCGGGAATCTTCAGCGCGTTCGCGGCGAAGAACACCAGGTCGAGCAGCAGCAGCGCCCCACCCACCACCAAGGCGACGGGAAGCGGCCAATGCCACAAATTGCGCATGGCGATGATGAGCAGCACCGCGGTCGTGACCATGGTGCCGGTCACGGCGATGCCGTAGGCCGCTGCCAACGCGTCAGACGAGCGGAAGGCGAGCACGAGCGCCACGACGCCGATCATCAGCAGCCAATTCACCTGCGGCACATACACCTGGCCCTCGGTGGTGGCGCTCGTCTGCCGGACATCGAGCCGTGGCAGCAGCCCGAGCTGCACCGCCTGCTGCGTCAGCGAGAACGCCCCGCTGATGACGGCCTGCGACGCAATTACGGTCGCGGCGGTGGAGAGCAGCACCAGGGGCAGCACCGCCCAGTCCGGCACCAGGTGAAAAAACGGGTTGTCGAGGGTGCCTGGGTCACTCAGCACCAGGGCCGCCTGCCCGGCATAGTTGAGCAGCAGCGCTGGCAACACGAACAGCATCCAGTCCACGCGGATCGGACTGCGGCCGAAATGCCCCATGTCCGCATACAGCGCCTCGGCCCCCGTGACCGCGAGGAACACCGAGCCGAGCGTGACGAAGGCACGGCCCGGCGCCGCCACGCAAAAATCGATCGCGTAGAGCGGGTTGACCGCCGCGAGCACGCCGGGCCGATGGATCACCTGCACGATGCCCGCGGCCGCGAGGACGATGAACCAGACCAGCATCACCGGGCCAAAGAACGCGCCAATTCGTTCGGTACCCCGGCTCTGGATGACGAACAGCATTACCAGGATGGCGATCACGATCGGCACCACATAGGGCTGGAACAGCGGCGTCGAGACCTGCAGGCCCTCGACCGCGCTGAGCACGCTGATCGCGGGCGTGATCATGCCGTCCCCGTAGAACAACGCGGCGCCGAAGATCGCGAACGCGGTGAAGGCGTACCGCATCCGGTCGTCCTGAATGCTCGGCAGCACGGTCGAGAGCAGCGCCACGATCCCGCCCTCGCCGCCATTGTCAGCACGCATCACCAGCAGCACGTATTTCAGGGTGACGACCAGCATGATCGTCCAGGCGACCAGCGAGAGCACGCCCAGCGCGACCGCCTCGTTCCCGGCCGACCCGGCAGCCTTGAAGCTCTCGCGCAAGGTGTAGATCGGGCTGGTGCCGATATCGCCGAACACCACGCCGAGCGCCCCGACGAGCAGCCCGCCGCGCAACTTGCCATGTCCCGCCGGCGCGCCCTGCTCCGTCGTCGTGTCCGCCATGCGCCGCTTCCCCTGCTTGCCGGGACTAGACGGCCTGTCCAGCCACGGGTTGCGGGTGCTCCAGGAAAAAGCGCAGCATCTCCCGCGTGGCGTCAGGCCCGTGCGGATCGGTGTACGACCCGGCGGAACTGCCCCCCGACCAGGCGTGCCCGGCCCCATGGATGGTCCACTGCTCGATCACCGTCTGCCGGGCGGCATCTTCATACCGTGTGCGGCTGTAGCCATGGCCGCCTTGCGTCCTGCCGTCCTCGGTGCGCTGCTGCAACGACGTGGCCTGGGCCGATTGCTTGACCACCGCGTCGCTATTGCGTGGGTTGACCGTGGTATCGCGGTCGCCATGGAATACGATGGCTGGAACGACCCGGTGCCCCGCCCGCTGCGGCGAGTCGGCGCTTCCCTGCTGCATCGCCGCGAACGCGGAGGGCACGTCGCGCGCCGCCCCGCAAGCGAGGCCCGAGTGCACGCCGATGGCCGCGTACAGCTCGGGATAGGCGTCGCCCATGATCGCCGCCGCGGCGCCGCCCGCCGAAAGCCCGGCGATATAGACGCGCCGCGGATCGACCGCGTAGGTTGCCATGATCTTGCGCGTGATCCCCGCGATCAGCGACGGCTCGCCGGCGTCGCGCCGCTGGTCGGCTGCGCTGAACCAATTCCAGCACTTCTGCAGGTTCGCCGACTTGGTCTGCCCTGGGTAGACGACGAGGCAGGTATGCTCCTCAGCCGCGTCGTTCATGCCCGTACCGGCGGCGAAGTCGTCCGGCGACTGGGTGCAGCCGTGCAGCATGACGACGAGGGGCACGGGCTGACCGTGGTATCCGCTCGGGACGTATAGTTTATAGGGACGGGTTCCCGCCTGGTTGCTGAACGACGCCGCTAGGAACTCCGCACCGGCGTCGCGCGACGGCCTGGGCTTTGCCGCCCCAGGCGCCTCGGCCTGCCCATCAATGGTCGGGGGACCCCGGCGAGCCTGCGGTTTCGCACGATCCGGCGTGGCCCCGCCGCTGAGCAGGCGCTGAATTGCCGCGGTCGCGTCGGTGAGCCGGCCGGCCTTGGTGAGGCGCGTCGCCTCGAGCAGCGCAGGCGGCAGAGTGATTTTCATGTCGATTGCTTCCAAAAGGTTCAGTGTGTTCGATCGGCGAGGGCGGCCTTGACGCTGGCGCTCGCATGCAGCGCGCCCAGGACCCTCACCGACGCGATCGCGGCTCGGGCCAACTCCGGCGTCACATCCGGGGCGATGCTGGCGAGGCCGAGCACGTGGATGTGGAGGGGTTCGCCGTTGGTGCGGGCCGCTTCAAGGTCGGCGCGGCTGAAGTGCCGAAGGCCGAGTTCAGCCGGCCGCCGCGCCAGTGATTGACGGACGACCTCGGCATGGCGGTCGAGCTGGTTGCGGATGGCGGTGCGGATGAAATCCGTCCGGTTGGAATAGAAGCCGTCCTGCACCATCAGGTCGATATGGCCGAGATCGACGTAGCCGAGATTGATGGTGATCTTCTCGCTGTCGCTGGTCTTGGGCCGAGGGTCAGACATCGTATTCGAAGCCATTATAACATCCATATACCATCTGTCTGGATGGTATATGGATGGAGCTTTGGGTCTGCAAGGTCGGAATGCTGGTCCGACTGCGATTTACCGCAGGGGGCCGGAAACGGTCAGCTTCGTCGTCCGTTACTCAGGTAACGAGAATGGGTAGGGAGGCAATGATTATGTCCATGATGAAATCGGCACTGCTGACGGCGCTGATACTTCCAGTGGCCGGATTACTGCCGCGTGTTGCCCATGCGGGCCCGTGCACGCAGGACATCACCGAGATTGGCCGCAAGCTGGCGCAGTCGCCGAGCCTCGGCCCCGTGACGACGGGGACGCTGCAGGGCTCCGGCCCAGGCAGCGCTCCCGCTACGTCGCCGTCTCCGGCGCCGGGGACGGCCGGAACGTCGGCCGATAACAAGGTTGGCGGCACGGCTGGCACGAAGGAGCTGAACAGCAGCGTCGGCAACCTTGTGGCCACGTCGCCCCAAGACGTCCGGCTGCAGCAGGAGGGCAAGCCCACGGCGGCTGCAGCAGCGGCGCAAGGGTCGTCTCGCTCCGTGGAAACCACGCCGGACAAGGCGATCAAGGGCGATAAGCCCGACGACCGCATGTCGGAAGCGAAGATGTCGCTGGAGCGGGCCCGCACGCTCGATCAAGCCGACGATCCGTCCTGCTCCGCCGCGATTGCCAAGACGAAGCAGTTGATGGGCAGCTGACCGCACGCCGCGACTACCAACGGTCTTCTGTGATGATCGTCCAGGGTAGGGCAAAACGCCCTACCCTGAACCTGCATTCGGGTTTCCAAAGGCATCATGCCTTTGGCGGAGTTTGAGGCAAAGCCTCAATCTTTGGCTTACTTTGCTGCCCACTCACCGGCCGGGAGCCGACCCGGCGGCGATGATCGAGTAGGGTGGCTTGCGCCGGGGGCCAATGGGTTGAATGATCGATCGCGGCACTCGGAGCACGCGGTCATGCTGAAGGGCTTGCCTCCGCCGATCCAACGGTCGCGACCTGCCCGGATTGGTCTTACCGGCCTATGACCACGCGCACGCTTGGCCGCACCGGCATCGAACTGACCACACTGGGCTTCGGCAGCACGGGCCTGGGCAACATGTACCGGGCTCAGACCGAAGACGGTGCGATGGCGACGGTCGAAGCCGCCTATCATGCCGGTATCCGCTACTTCGACACCGCGCCGCTGTATGGTTTCGGCCTGGCCGAACACCGCATGGGCGCGGCGCGGCGGCGGCTGGCCCCGGACATCGTGCTCTCGACCAAGGTCGGTTGGCGCCTGTTCCCGCGCCGTGCATCCGGTGGCCCCGGCAGCGCCGCCGACAGCCTGTTCGACCGCCCGGCGCCGTTCGAGCCCCGCATCGACTACAGCTACGACGGCGTCATGCGGTCGTTCGAGGATAGCCTGCAGCGCCTGGGCACGGACCGGATCGACATCCTTCTGCTGCACGACTGCGACCGCCGCAACCACGGCGGCGCGTATCGCGAACGGTTTCGCGAAGCTATGGCAGGCGCGTACCGAGCCCTGGTGTCCCTGCGCGAGCAGGGCGCGGTGCGTGCGATCGGCGCCGGGCTGAACGATTGGGAGGCGTGCCAGGACTTCGCCGAAGCCGGGGATTTCGACTGCTTCCTGCTGGCGGGCCGCTACACCTTGCTGGACCAGACGTCGTTGGACAGCTTCCTGCCGCTGTGTGAACGGCGCGGCATCGGCGTCATCCTCGGCGGCCCCTACAACTCCGGCATCCTCGCCACCGGCCCAGTCGAAGGCGCGGTCTACGACTACGCGCCGGCCTCCCCGGCCATCCTGGAGCGCACGCGGGCGATCGAGCGTGCCTGTCTCCGCCACGCCGTGACGCTGCGTGCGGCGGCGCTGCAGTTTCCGCTGTCGCATCCCGCAATCACGACCGTCATCCCCGGCGCGCGCGACGTGGCCGAGGTCGAGGAGAACCGGCGTCTCATGTCGCATCCCATCCCCGATGCGCTGTGGCTGGACCTGCGCCAGGCTGGCCTGATCCCTTGATCGATGCGCATGTGCACTACTGGCGCGTCGACCGTGGCGACTACGATTGGCTGACGCCGGACCAGCCGATCTATCGCGACTACCTGCCGCCGGATGCCGCGCCGTTGTTCGAGGCCGCCGGAATCGACGGCATCGTGCTGGTGCAGGCCGCCGCGACCGAGGCGGAGACGCGGTTCATGCTGTCCCTGGGCGAGGCCGACCCGCGCGTCCGCGGCGTGGTCGGCTGGATCGACATGACGGCGCACGACGCCCCCGACCGCCTGGCGAACCTGGCGCGCAACCCGCTGCTGCGCGGCATCCGGCCGATGTGGCAGGACATCGCCGACGATGCGTGGCTGCTGCGGCCGGAGCAGGACGCAGCCTACCGCGCCGTGGTCGAGTTGGGCTTGACGTTCGATGCGCTGGCGCGGGTCCGGCACCTCGCCCACCTGCCGCGCCTGATCGAGCGCCACCCGAACCTGCCGATCGTCATCGACCACGCCGCCAAGCCCGGGATCGCCGCGGGCCAGCACGCGGAGTGGCGGGCCGGCATGGCGGCGCTGGCGTCCTTCCCGCACGTGCGCTGCAAACTCTCCGGCTTGGTGACCGAGGGGGCGCCCGGCGCGCCGCTCGATGCCATCCGGCCCTACGCCGACACGCTGCTGGAGCTGTTCGGGCCGCAGCGGCTGATTTTCGGCAGCGACTGGCCGGTGCTGACGGTCCGGCAGGACTACGCGACGTGGTGGGACTGGTCGCACCGCCTCACGGCGCACCTGTTGCAGGCCGACCGCAACGCGGTGTTCGGGCAGAACGCGGTGGCGTTCTACGGCCTGCACGGGGCCGGTGCGGCGACGGAGTCCACACCGGCATGATCGGTTTCGCCCTGCTCGGCTGCGGCCGCATCGGCCAGATGCACGCCCGCAACATCCGCGCCCATGCCGGGGCGGAGCTGGTCGCATGCTACGACGTGGCCGGGCCGACCGCCGCTGCGGTCGCGGCCGAACTCGGCGTCGCGCAGGCTCACTCCATCGATGCGGCGCTGGCCGACCCACGCGTGCAGGCGGTGTTCATCGCGTCCAGCACGGACACCCACGTCGAGCTGATCGCCCGCAGCGTGCAGGCCGGCAAGGCGGTGCTGTGCGAGAAGCCGGTCGACCTCGACATCGCCCGCGTCGACGCGTGCTGGCGCGCGATCGCCACACTCCGTCCGGTGGTGATGATCGGGTTCAACCGCCGGTTCGATCCGTCGTTCCGGGCGCTGCGCGACCGCGTCGCCGCCGGCGAGATCGGCCGTGTCGAGCAGGTCGTGATCACCAGCCGCGACCCGACGCCGCCGCCGGGTCGCTACGTCGCGGGCTCCGGCGGGCTGTTCCGCGACATGACGATCCACGATTTCGACATGGCGCGCTATCTCGCGGGCGACATCGCCGAGGTGCAGGCGATGGGAGCGAACCTGATCGACCCAGCCATTGCGGCGCAAGGCGACATCGACGCGGCGATGCTGGTCATGCGCGCCGCGTCGGGCGCGCTGGTGCACATCAGCAATAGCCGGCGCTGCGCCTACGGCTACGACCAGCGCATCGAGGTGTTCGGCGAGGCGGGAATGCTGCAGGCGCATAACCGCCACCTCACGACGGTCGAAGCCTGGAGCCGCGAGCGCACACGGGCGAAGGACCCGGTGCAGGACTTCTTCATCGCCCGCTACGCCGACGCGTACCGGGCGGAGCTGGACCACTTCATCGGATGCGTCCAGACCGGGGCCGCGCCGGTGCCCGGCTTCGCCGAGGGGCGCGAGGCGCTGCGGCTCGCGGATGCGGCGGTGGAGAGCATGGCGAGCGGACGGGTGGCGCGTCTTAGTTAAGGAGAAAATCATGCCAACGATCCGGCTGACGGCGGCGCAGGCGGTCGTGCGGTTCCTGGTGGCGCAACGCACGTGGCTGAACGGTGAGGACGCGCCGCTATTCGCCGGATGCTGGGCGATCTTCGGCCATGGCAACGTCGCCGGCATGGGCGAGGCGCTGTTCCACGCCCGCGACGCGCTGCCGACGCTGCGGGCGCATAACGAGCAGGCCATGGCGCTGGCGGCGGTCGCGTTCGCCAAGGCGCGCAATCGCCGGCAGATGATGGCGTGCACCAGCTCGATCGGGCCGGGTGCGATGAACATGCTGACGGCGGCCGGTGTCGCCCACGTCAACCGGCTGCCGGTGCTGCTGCTGCCCGGCGACGTGTTCGCGAGCCGCCGCCCCGACCCGGTGCTGCAGCAGGTCGAGGACTGGGGGGACGGCACGATCAGCGCCAACGACTGCTTCCGGCCGGTGTCGCGCTACTGGGACCGCATCACCCGGCCCGAGCAGCTATTGACCGCCCTGCCCCGCGCGGTCGCGGTGCTGACCGATCCCGCCCAGTGCGGCCCCGTCACGCTCAGCCTTTGCCAGGACGTCCAGGCGGAGGCCCACGACTTTCCCGCGGCGCTGTTCGAGCCGCGTTTGCACCGCGTTCGCCGCCCGGCGCCGGACGCGCAGGAGTTGGCGCACGCCGTCCAGGCGCTCAGCCGCGCCGAGCGGCCGCTGATCGTCGCGGGCGGCGGCGTGCTGTATGCGGAGGCGGCGGCCACGCTGCAGGACTTCGCGGCGCGGCACGCCATCCCCGTAGCGGAAACCCAGGCTGGCAAGGGCGCGCTGCCCTGGGACCACCCGTGCGCGGCCGGCGCGATCGGCGTCACCGGCAGCTCGGCCGCGAACGCATTGGCGCGCGAGGCCGACCTGGTCCTCGCGGTTGGCACCCGGCTGCAGGACTTCACGACCGGCTCGCGCGCGCTGCTGCCGGGGGGGCCGCGGCTGATCCAGCTCAACATCCAACCGTTCGACGCCGGGAAGCACGGCGCCACTCCGCTGGTCGGCGACGCCCGGGCCGCGCTCGAAGCGCTGACGGCGGCGCTCGGCGACCACGCGAGCCCGGCCGCGTGGCAGGCGCGGGCGGCGGCGCTGACGGCGGAGTGGACCGAAGCGGTCGACGCCGCGACGGCGCCGGGCAACGCGGCGTTGCCGAGCGACGCGCAGGTGCTCGGCGTCGTGAACCGTGCGGCGCAGCCCGGCGACGTCGTGGTCTGCGCGGCCGGCGGCCTGCCGGGCGAACTGCACAAGCTCTGGCGCACTCCGGCGCCCGGCGGCTACCACCTCGAATACGGGTTCTCCTGCATGGGCTACGAGATCGCCGGCGGGCTGGGCGTAAAGCTGGCGCATCCCACGCAGGAGGTGTTCGTCATGGTCGGCGACGGCAGCTATTTGATGATGAATTCCGAGCTGCAGACCTCGGTCATGCTAGGCCACAAGCTGGTCGTGAGCGTGCTCGACAACGGCGGCTACGGCTGCATCGACCGGCTTCAGCGCGCGTGCGGCGGCGCGTCGTTCAATAATCTGGTGGCGGATCTCGACGCGCGGGCGAGCAGCTCCTGGGTGGATTTCGCAGCGCATGCCAGGAGCCTTGGCGCGCGGGCGGAGCGGGTGGCGAGCCTGGCGGAGCTGGCGGCGGGGCTGGCACGCGCCCGCGCCTCCGACCGGACCTACGTCATCGTGATCGAGACCGATCCGCTCGCCACCACGCAGGCCGGCGGCGCATGGTGGGACGTGGCAGTGCCGGAGGTGTCGGAGCGAACCCAGGTGCAGGCCGCGCATGCCGCCTATGCCGAGGCGCGGCGAACCCAGGAGGGCGTCGCATGACCGTCCGCATCGGCACCAACCCGATCGCCTGGAGCAACGACGACCTCCCGGAGCTGGGCGGGGACACCCCGCTCGAAACCTGCCTGGCCGAGGCGTTCGAGGCCGGGTTCACCGGCATCGAGCTAGGCCGCAAGTTCCCGTCCGACCCGGCGGCGCTGCGGACCGTGCTGGGGCGGCACGGCCTGAGCCTGGTGTCGGGCTGGTACGGCGCGGCGTTGCGCCACCGCAGCGTCGCGGCGGAGATCGAGGCCATGCAGCCGCATCTCGACCTGCTGCACGCCTGCGGCTGCGGCGTGATGGTGTTCGCCGAAATCTCGGACACGGTGCAGGCGCGGCGCGGCGTATCGGTGGCCGACCGCCCGGTGCTGCCAGCGCAGGAGTGGCCGGTGTTCCTGGAGCGGCTGGGCCGGCTCGGCGAATGGATGGAAGGCCAGGGCGTGCGCATGGCGTTCCACCCCCACATGGGCACCGTGGTCGAGACGGCAGCCGAAATCGACCGCCTGCTGTCCGGCACGCCCGACAGCGTCGGGCTGCTGCTCGACACCGGGCACCTCGCCTTCGCGGGCGAGGACCCGGCGGCGGTCGCGCGGCGCTGGGCGCACCGCGTCAACCACGTGCACGCCAAGGATGTCCGCCCGGAGGTGCTGGCGCGGGCGCTGCGGGAGCGTTGGAGCTTCCTCGATGCCGTGGTGGCGGGGGTTTACACGGTGCCGGGCGACGGCTGCCTGGACTTCACCGCGGCGCTGCGCCCGGTCGCCGAGGCCGGTTACGCCGGGTGGCTGATCGTCGAGGCGGAGCAGGACCCGGCCAAGGCGCATCCGCTGACCTACGCCAGGGCGGGCTACGCGCATCTCCGGACGGCCGCGGGCGCCGCCGGGTTTTCGATGGCTTGAGTGTTGATCTGGCCGGGGAGGCCAGGCATCCTATCCGCAAAGCGTCGATAAAAGGGAAACCGTCCATGAAAAAACTGCTTCTCGCGGGTGTCGTCGTCACCCTTGCGGCGTTCGGGTCGGTCCCGGTGCGGGCGCAGGAGCCGACCATCCCGATCATCGTCAAGGACACGACCAGCTTCTACTGGCAGATCGTACTGGCTGGCGCGCGCAAGGCCGGGCAGGATTTGCACGTGAAGGTGCCGGAGCTTGGCACCCAGAGCGAGAGCGACATCAGCGGCCAGATCTCGATCCTGGAGAACGCGGTCGCCGGACAACCGGCCGCGATCGTGATTTCGCCGACCCAGTTCGCCGCGCTGGGCAAGCCGATCGACGCGGCCGCCAAGTCGGTCAAGATCATCGGCATCGATAGCGCGGCCGACAGCAAGGCGTTCACCTCGTTCCTGACCACCGACAACGTGCAGGGCGGCCGGGCCGCGGCCGAGGCGCTGGCGCAGGGCGTCGCCGGCAAGAACGGCGGCAAGATCGCCGGCGACGTGGCGCTCGTCACCTCGTTGCCCGGGGTCGGCTCGCTGGACCAGCGCGCGCAGGGCTTCAAGGAGCAGCTGGCGAAGTATCCCGGCCTGAAGCTGGTGGCCGACAAGGTGGCCGACGGCCAGGCAACCACCGCGCTGAACATCATGACCGACCTGATCACCGCGAATGCGGAGCTGAAAGGCGTGTTCGCCTCGAACCTGATCATGGCGCAGGGCGCCGGCCAGGCGATCGGCGAGAACAAGCTGCAGGCCAAGATTGCGCTGATCGGCTTCGACAATGACGAGAAGCTGGTGAAGTTCCTCGGCGACGGCGTGATCTACGCGCTGATCGTGCAGGACCCGTACCGCATGGGCTACGACGGCATCAAGACCGCGCTCGCGGCCAGCAAGGGCGAAAAGGTGCCGGCGTTCGTCGATACGGGGGTCAACACAATCACCAAGGAGAACATGGGCAGCGCGCGCAGCCAGGACCTGCTGAACTCGAAGGTGAAATGAGCGCGATGCCGCTGTCCAGGTAGGCGCGCCATGCCGTTGCTGGAACTCCGCCGCCTCGACAAGCAGTTCACCGGCACGCACGCCCTGCGGCAGGTTGACCTCGCCTTCGAGGAGGGCGAAATCCACGCCATCGTCGGCGAGAACGGGGCCGGCAAGTCGACCCTGATCAAGCTGCTGACCGGCGTGCACCTCAAATCCGGCGGCGAGATCATCTGGGAGGGCCGTCCCGTGGAGTTCTCCGGCCCCCAGGATGCCATCGCGCTCGGCATCAACGCGGTGCACCAGGAGGTGGTGCTGTGCCGGCATTTGACGGTCGCGGCCAATTTGTTCCTGGGCAACGAGCACACGAGCTGGGGCGTGCTGCACAAGGCCCGCATGGAACGCGAGGCACAGCGCGTGCTGGACGACCTCGGCTTCGCCATCCCGGCCGGCGTCGTGCTGTCCACGCTGACGATCGGCCAGCAGCAGCTCGTGGCGACGGCCCGCGCGGCGTTGCGCGGCACGCGGTTCCTGATCTTCGACGAGCCCACCGCCTACCTGACCCGGCAGGAGGCGGTGCAACTCTTTGCCCTGATCCGCCGGCTGCGCGCGGACGGCGTGACGCTGGTCTACATCAGCCATCGCCTGGAGGAGGTGTTCGAGCTGGCCGACCGGGTCTCCATCCTGCGCGACGGCGCGCTGATCAGCACCGAGCGCGTGTCGGACACCAACGAGCCCCGGCTGATCCGCGGCATGATCGCCCGCTCGATCGAGCAGATCTACCACAAGGACGCCGTGCCGCCCGGCCCGGAGCTGGTGGCCACGCAGGGCCTGTCCGGGCGGGGCTTCGAGGACATCTCGATCGACGTGCGTCGGGGCGAGATCGTCGGGCTGTACGGCCTGATCGGCGCCGGGCGCAGCGAGTTCGTCCAGGCGCTGTTCGGCCGCCACCCGCATTGCGCCGGGAGCGTGCGCTGGGAGGGCCGCCGGGTCGAGATCGGCTCGCCGCAGCGGGCCATCGCGCTCGGCATGGCGCTGGTGCCCGAAAGCCGGCGGGACCAGGGGCTGTGCCTGAACCTGGGCGTCTCGACCAACCTGAACCTCGCCATCTTCGATCGGCTGACCCGGGCGCTGACGATCGACCGCGGGGCGGAGGCGCGGGCGGCCGACGCGCAGATCGGCGGATTGCGCATCCTGACGGCCAGCCACGCCACGCTCGCGCAGTCGCTGTCGGGCGGCAACCAGCAGAAGATCGTGGTCGGGAAATGGCTGGCCCACGGAGCGCAGCTGTTCATCTTCGACGAGCCGACGGCGGGCGTGGACGTCGGCACCAAGGTCGAGATCTACCGCCTGTTCGGCGCCCTGCTGAAGCAGGGCGCCGGGATCATCCTGATCTCGTCCTACCTGCCGGAGGTGTACGAATTGGCCGACCGGCTGCACGTGTTCCGCCGCGGCCGCAAGGTCGCGAGCTACGGCCATCGCGAGGCGGCGGTGGAGACCATCCTGACTCAAGCCATCGGCGTCTGAAGGCAAAGGACATACTTTGAGCGACATCACCGCCGACCAGGCCCGCCTCGACGCCGCCCGGCGGTCGCAATCGCGCGTCAACCTGCTGCTCAGCCTGACCCTGCTCGGACTGCTGGTGCTGCTTTGGGCGGTGCTCGCGGTCAGTACCCGCACGTTCCTGACCGAGATCAACGTCACCAACCTCATGCGGCAGGCCTACCTGGTGGCGATCCTGGCGGTCGGGCAGACCTTCGTCATCATCACCGCCGGCATCGATTTGTCGGTCGGCGCCGTCATCGGCTTCTGCAGCGTCATCCTGGCGCTGCTGCTGAAGGCGCAGGTCGCGATCCCGGTGGCGATCCTGCTCACCCTGGCGATGGGGGCGGCGATCGGCGCGTTCCACGGCTTCGGCATCGTGCAGCTCGGGCTGCCGCCGTTCATCATGACCTTGGCGACGCTGACGGCGTTGCGCGGCGCGGGGTTCCTGATCACCAACGGCAACACGATCTCTGGCCTCCCGGACGCGTTCACCGCCTTTGCGCCGTCGAGTTTCCTGGGCATTCCCAGCCTGTTCTGGATGGTCATCGTGGTTGCCGTGCCGTCCTACGTCTTCCTGCACCACAGCCGGTGGGGGCGCTACCTGTTCGCGATCGGCAGCAACCCCGAGGCGGCGCGCCTCTCCGGGATCGACGTGCCGCGCATGATCTATGTCGCCTATATCCTGTCGGCGTTCCTGGCGGCGGTGGCGGCGGTGCTGGCCACCTCGCGCCTGTCGATCGGGACGCAGAACACCGGGCAGGGGCTGGAACTGCAGGCCATCGCCGCCACGGTGATCGGCGGTACCAGCCTGTTCGGCGCGGTGGGCAGCGTCTACGGGCCGCTGCTGGGCAGCTTTTTGCTGACCACCATTTCGAACGGGGCCAACCTGCTCAACGTCAACCCGTTCTGGCAGCTCATCATCACCGGCGCGCTGATCATCCTCATCGTGTATTTCGACCAGCTCCGCCGCCGTCGCCGTTAGCACGGGGCAGCGCGCCCAGGCCGGCGACGGGATGGTTGCCGAGGTTTCAGGCGGCCACATCGGTCAGGGTGATGGCGGGATCGTCCGCGGCATGTGGGAGGCATCCAAGGCTCGTGGATCGCTGTTCCACCAGCCCGACGGCTGCGGCGTCCAGCAGCATGTCGGAGACTTCGCCGCCCGGCCTGGGCTTGCTGAACAGGAAGCCCTGCAACTCCCCGCAATCCTCGTGCCGCAGCGCCTCGAGTTGCTCCAGAGTCTCCACCCCTTCCGCATTGACGGCGATCCCGAGCGAGCGGCCCAACCCGATCACGGCTCGCACGATCGCGAGGCAGTCGGCCTGGTCGGTCATTCCGCGTACGAAAGATTGGTCGATCTTGATCTTGTCGAATGGAAAGCGGCGGAGATAGCTGAGCGACGAGTAGCCGGTGCCGAAATCATCCATCGCGATGCGCACGCCCAGGGCCCGAAGCGCGTGCAGCGTGGCCAACACGAATTCGTCGTCCTGGATCAGGGTGGACTCCGTGATCTCCAGTTCAAGCCGGCAGGCCGGCAGGCCCGAGGCGGCAAGGGCATTCGCCACCTCCTCCACCAGGCCGCGGCCGCGGAACTGCTCCGGCGATAGGTTCACCGCGACCTTCAGGCCGCCGGGCCAGGTGGCGGCCTCGACGCATGCTTGGCCCAGCACCCATGCGCCGATGGGGGTGATCAGGCCGATCTCCTCGGCGACCGGAATGAAGATGGTCGGGCTCACCAGGCCACGCTGCGGGTGACGCCAGCGCAGCAGTGCCTCGAAGCCGCTAATCGCTCCGGTCTTGGTCGTCACCAACGGCTGATAGAACACCTCGAACTGTTCAAGCGCCAGCGCACTGCGCAAATCGAGTTCGAGCATGCGCCGGGACTGGATGCGAACGTCCATCTCCGCCTCGAAGAAGCAGAACCGGCCGCGGCCGTCCTCCTTGGCGCGATGCAGCGCCAGGTCGGCGCATTTCAGCAGCGATTCTGACGTGGCTAGGCCGTCCTGCGCCAGCGCAATGCCGACGCTGGCGCCGATGACGACGTCCTTGCCGTCGATGTCGAATGGCCGGGCCAGTTCCTTCACGAGGCGGCGCGCCAGGGCCGTCGCCTCGCTGGGCTGCTCCACAGCTTCCTGCACGATGGCGAACTCATCGCCGCCCAGACGAACGATGAAATCCATCTCACGGGTGCAGTCCTTCAGCCGCTGCGACAGGGCGCGCAGCAGCGTGTCGCCGGCGGCCTGTCCGAGCGTGTCGTTGACCGACTTGAACCGGTCGAGGTCGAGGCAGAGCATGGCGAGGCCGCCGTTGCGCCGCGACCGTGCGAGTGCCTGCGGCATGTACTCGCTCAGCAGCAGGCGGTTGGGCAGGCCGGTCAGCACATCGTGCCGCGCCATATGGACCAGCTTCGCCTCGGAGGCTCGGCGTTCGGTGATATCCTCATAGGTCGCGACCCAGCCGCCATCTCTGATTCTGCGGCGCGAAACGGCGATCACGCGGCCGTCCGGCAGGTCGCAGGCAGCGCCTTCGGGTCCACATCCCGACGTCGCGTTGAGCAGCAGCTTGCTCCCTTCACCGCTCAGCACTTGATCCGGGAAGGCGCCTTGCTGCGGCTCGCCGAACATTTCGGCGAAGCGGCGGTTGGCGACTCCAAGCCGGCCATCCGCTCCGAACAGGCAGAGGCCCTGGATCATGTTGTCCAATGCGGCCTCCATGCGGGCATGCTGGAGCGCAAGCTGCCCGGCATGGCTGGTCGCCTGTGCGGCCATCAGATGGTGGATGCGTGCCATCGAGTCGGCGATGCTCGCCTGCATGGCATGCAGGGCACGCAGCAATTGCGCGGTCTCGCCCCGGCCGCGCAGCGGGATGTCGTTGTCGAGCCGGCCGCCGGCGATGGCTTCGGCGATACCCAGGGCACGGCGGATCGGTGGCGTGATGCGATGGTTCAGCAAGGCCGTGATGGCCAGTGCGGCGAGTACCGAAATGGCGACGGCGAGCGCGGTGCGGTTAAGCTGCCGCTGCACCATTCGCCCGACATCGCGACGATAGCGAAACCCATCAGCCGCGAAGGTCTCGACCAGTTGCTCGAAATCGTGCTGGACGGTGGCCGTCTGCTGCTTGCGCAGGTCGCTCCGCGGTCGGGGGCCAGCGATGGCAAGCACTGCAGCAACCTTGGTCAGCAACGTGTCCGCGCGTGTCCGGGCGAGCTCGGATGTCGCACGATCGCGCGCCACGCCGAGGTCGCCGATGACGTCTGCCGCCGTCGCGGTGGTCGATGGGTCGTCCGGCTCCGACGCGAGGGCCGCGAAGCCGACCTGCGCCGAGCGGAGATAGCTGACGCTCATCAGCCCGTCGTCGTAGATGCGCAGCGCCAGCGACCCCAGCTCCCGCTCGGCGTATTGGGCGAAACCTCCCAGCAGCACCGTGAGCGCCGTCAGCGAGAGACAGCCGGCAAGAAGCTTTTTACGAATGGACAAAGAGAGCCTTGGCCGGGGCTGCTTGCGCGATCAATGGACAGCTACGGTCAGCAGCATCTTTGGATGAATGTGGCAGCGCACTTCGAATGTGCCGGGCTTGGGGAAGCGAACGTTCACCGTTTCGCCCAGATTCTGTTCGTCGGACTCGAAGCTCGTCGAGGGTGAGTTCACATAGATCTGGTGGGTGAACTCGTCCTCGTTGGTAACCTGCACAGTGTCGCCTTGTGCGATCTGCACGCTGCGGATGGTGAAAGCACGGTTGTGCTGCGCTACGGTCACGACGGCAGCGGCAAGCACGCTGGTGAGGATGCCAGATGCAAGAAGCGACATGAGCGCTGCGCCGAGGAGGCGAATGTGACGTGGCATTTTGGGTTCTCGACCTAACGGGTGACGATGTCGCGCTGCATGGGCGCGAGCCGGGCAATCAGGCGGTTCTGGGTCCAGTACGGAATGTCGGCCTGCTCCATCGCGGCCTGCAGGTCCTCAGCGACGGCATTGAACTTGGCTTGATTCACCTGGAGGCCCTTGTGCGAGGCCGCCATCGACCGTCCCTTGTAGCGGCAGGGTCCGTCCGCGACCCGGCACAACTGGTCGACCAGCCGCAACTTCAGGTGGTCCATGTTGATGTTGTCGAAGTCATTCCTCACGCGCGCGTCGCTTAGCCAGAGCACGGCGACGTTGTCGACGATGCGCTCGATCCCAGGGCGCTCGCCGAGTTTGGCATAGAGCGTGCTGTCGGCCCGTGCCGGCAGGCCGGGCCCCAGGCCGAACAGCATCCCTGGCAGAAGGAGGCAGAGTTTGCGCATCTCGCGAAGCCTTTCGCTTTAGAAGCCAGCTTGCAGGGAAAGGTAAGCGCCGTTCTGGTCGCCCTGGCGGGCGATCGGGCCCAAACTGAGGAAGGCCAAAGTCGCGGAGAGATTTTTTGTGACGAAGTAGGAAGCGAAGACGTCGAACGCGGTGCCTTCCTTGGCGAAGCCCAAATGGTCCGGCTTGGTGCGGATCTCCGCGCCGATCGCGACGTCACGGCGGAGCAACAGCGCCGCGGACCCCTCGAACTCCAAGCTGTAGCCCCGGTTGCGGTCGCCGCCGAAGCCGAGCAGGCCGAACTGGTTGGCCTCCGTCCCGCGCAAGGTCGCGTCCACCAGCAGGCTCTGAGCCAGGAACAGTTTCGTTGCGGCGACGTAGAAATCCACGCCGCTTGCGCTGCGGGCGCCGATCGCGCGCAGGATCGCGTGGCTGTCGGCCGTCTTGAACTGGGCGCCTACCGCGATTTGAGGAAGCCAACTGTCCTGGTCGTACACGGCGTCGCCGAGCACACGCACTTTGATGCCGGCGACGTCGAGATTGAACTGGTAGCCGCGGCCGAGCCCCAACCGCTTGCCAGCCTCGCCGGTCAGGAGGGTTTCATGCGCGTAGGACAGCTCGACCCGGTTGTACAGCCCGATCGCGGCGCCCGCCGAGTGGAGCGTGAAGTCGGACAGATAGGCGCCGGTGTAGTGGACGTTGGCTCCCGCGGCATCGCGCGTGCCGTAGCCGGTGATCAGGGCCCACGGCACCAGCCCGCCGCCCCCTGCGCCTTCCAACTGGGTGACGCCCGACGTCGCGAGCAGTCGCCCGGCCTCCTGCGCCGCAGCTGGTTTGAGCTTCATCCCACCTAGTGCGAGCAGGCCCGTGACCAGGACGACCCAACTGCTCCATCGCTTGCGCCCCATACCGGCCCCGTCGTGCTGCCACGTGCGCCGCATCGATACGCCCGCGGCGTTAACACAAGTATAAGAACGGGCCGGCTTGCCACTGCCCGTTAGCACCGGAGCGCGCGCTCGATGATCAAGGCGTTGGTTCGGCCAGCGTCGACCCCGCATCGTATCGGGCGGTGGTCGAGGGGACGCAGCACGCGCGTGTTCCGAAGGCTTAGTTCGCCCAGGGCGCACCGAATTTTTCCGGACGGATACGGACCGCAACCACTTGACCTACCCCCATGGGACGCCCGACATGCGGGTCATGCGTCGTGCACGGCTCCTGTTCGCTGCCTTGCTGCTGGTCGGGCTCGTGCTCGGGGTGCCGTTTCACGCTGCGACCGCGCACAGCATGGATCATTTTGCAGCGGGGAATTCTCATCCTGTCGTCGCACAGGAGAACGGGACCAAAGGCTGTTGCGCCCCTGGCAACGTCAACGAGCCGGGCGTAGCCTGCCAGGCCGCATGTTCCTTGGCTGTGGCCGTGCTTGATACCCCACCGCGCCTCGCCACGCACCTCGCCTACGCCGTGCAATTCGCGCCAAGCCGGCCCCTGGTAGGCCGCGGCGTGATGCTTGCGCTCGATCCCTACCCACCCAGACGTTCGCGCATCGCCTAGCGTCGTCCAGCCGAAGGGCTAGGACGCGTATAGGGTTTGCCGGCCACTGATACGCCAGGAAGCCTCGACCCGCTCTCGGGCGGCAGGGACCGGGCGTTCACCCTGAGCTGGAAGGCCGCAGTCCGGCGACGATCCACGCCGTGTCGCCGCGAGCGCCTCGTCCAGGCACGCCGATCTATGGCGGACTGGACCATCATGGAAAGTTTCGAGAATGTCTCCTGTTTCAATGCCACGCCGCCGCTTCGTGCAGGGGCTGGCCGCCACGGGTACGGTCGCCGGTTTCGGCCTGCCGCGCCACGCGGCGCACGCCGCCGATTTCGGCCACTCCGAACTGGCCGGCAGCGCGTTCGACCTCACCATCGGCCGCGGGCCGGTCAACGTCACCGGACGCCAAGCCTCGGCCACCCTGGTGAACCAAATCCTGCCCGGCCCGGTGCTGCGCTGGCGGCAAGGTGACACTGTCACCTTGCGGGTCCGCAACACGCTCGCCGTGCCGACCTCGATCCATTGGCACGGCATCCGTTCGCCGGCGGAGATGGACGGCGTGCCGGGTCTGTCGTTCAAGGGCATCGGGTGCCGTCGCGGATGTGGTGGAAATAGGTTGGTGGCGTAGTCTCTGGTTTGTTCAACGAACCATTTCCGGCGTTTGAGCGCCGGCGGAGACCACGCCATGGAAGAGACTAGCACGAAGACGCAA
>JAABUX010003481.1_pt1 | contig 20822 bp, 30 predicted proteins | sample 5561851 | NCBI WGS metagenome assembly JAABUX01 (sample SAMN10711883, study PRJNA513361) | rock metagenome | isolation source: Antarctica rocks | place: Antarctica: Victoria Land, Richard Nunatak red sandstone | collected 2016-01-03 | reverse complement strand
TTTGTATACGGCAGCTTTTTGATGGTCTGCGTTGTTTGCCAGAGTTCAGTAGACAAAGAACTATATTTCGAGTAGACACAGTATATTTTGAAAAATTCCAAGTGCGTTTGTGAGCATTTTGGCCCAATCGTAGGCAAACGTCTGGAGCAACTGTCAAAGCAATGCTCAACACCCAGAGCGCAACAGAAACTTGCTTTATTTTGTGCGCAGGTGCTGTGGCCTAAGAAGGGAGCATTTGACAATGCCAACGACCTGAAGGAGCAGGCCTTCTACCGCTTCATTGCCAAGACTTACTGGGGCCACATTGCTTTGCAGTTTGCTCTACTGTATGCTATCGGCGGCTGGCCCTGGTTTGTGTGGCTGGGCTGTGTCAGGGTGAGTCATGCCTGCTTACTTGTGAATTGAACCAGGAATGTCTGGCATGCGACAGGGTGATTGTACAGTGCACCTGGTACGTTAACCTGCTGTACGCCTTCAGAGGTTGGCTCTGGGTTGTGGGACTGAGTTGCTTCAGAATGAGTCGCCCGCACCTTACACCACATGGCAGTAAATGCTTTTAGCTCTTCCTCACTGAAGCATCTGGCCCGCAAAGCAGCCAAAAGTGTTGCTGCAGTTATCTTTAAAGATGAGGAGAGGCCTGCCCGGCTCGTAGGGCAGCAGTGGCCAGGGAATGACCTTTACAACCACTCAAATATGGCTCTTATGCATGCGTTGCCATTCACAGAGTAACAAATTTGTATTTTTCTGGTGCAGATTGTGGCCATCTTCCACATCACCTTCACAGTCAACTCTGGCTCTCATGTGTGGGGCAACCAGCCATATGAGACCAACGACCTGTCCAAGAACAGCTGGTGGATTGCTATTATCTCAATGGGGGAGTGGCACAACAACCACCATGCATTTGAGGGCTCTGCAAACTTTGGCTTGGAGTGGTGGCAGTTTGATGCCACCTACACTATCATCAAGTGTATGGCACTGATGGGTTTGGCTTACAACATCAAGTTGCCTTCTGAAGAGAACCTGCAAAAGGCACCCAGAAAGGCTGCCAAGGCTGCTTAGATTCTGCTCGTCAGGCATATGCAGGGAAGGGCTGTATGCTCATACGTGAGATTACATGCTGACTTCGAGGCTTTTACACAGAGGGCCCTAGTCAGCCTTAGCAACTGCAAATGTTGCTTGAGAACTGCTGAGAGTCAAATGAAGGGTTCTGCTTATACTCAGATTACCTCAGACTGCTTTATGCACACAGGCAGGTTTAGAATGTTCTGTGAGTCAATATTGTACGAACTTTCATCATATTTAGTTTCTTTGATTACCTTTGTAGAACTGCAGATTCATTTTATGCCTTTCTGGATCGCTGCCACGATATTAACCTGGCAGGGTCGACAATCTCAGGGTTCTGCGATATTCAGTGCTATCAGCTCTCTATGTGTTGAACAGCTTTCCCCTGTTCTGCTTGTATCTCTGAAGGTTGCGAAAACTGCTAACTGCTTCTGAGTAGGGACTGAGAGTCCGAATTGGCAGAGAAATGCAGGCAAAAATACTTTCTGATGTGTTATCTTCATCATCTCGTGTAACAAAGTCGGCACTGTGTAGACATAATGCATCTTGACTTCGTCCCTAGACACACCATACCTGTGCAACGCGTGTACCCCACATCGACAGACTGTCAGATCAGCAACAGCTGGTGTGTGTGTCAACCACTGTGAACCTGTGCACAGTGATGCTGCAAGCGGTCATTGTGCGCAGAGAGACATGTGCGCAACTTCAGCATTTTCTTTACATGGGCATTGTCTTGCACGTGATCTTGCCACACGTGTTGCTGCCTTCTCAAGTTGATCAGCAATGGTGCAATGATCTGGACATTGGCAAAAGCCCATTGCCAGCCATACATGCCCGAACAAAATCAACACTGGCATGATGCAGCTTGACCCATGCAAAATGCTTGGTGCCTGCTCTGCTGCTGTCTCCCAAACCACATCACACCTTTGGATTTCTCCCCCTGGTGACTGACAGCAACATTGCCAGCCATACATGCCTGCACAAAATCAAGACTGGCATGGTGCAGGTTGGCTTATGCAAAAATGCATGGTAAACAACTGAGTCCGAATTCCGGAAATATTCCTGACAATGCTAGCATGCTAGGTTCTAATTCTGAGGGCCTAAAAGACTCATTGAGCTCGTTAGACACTGACCTGCGGCCTTTGTTGGCATGATGCAGTTCTCTATCATGAAGGGAGAAGTCATTGGTCTGGTGCGCAACTGCTGCATCAACCAGATCCTGGGCACAGACATGAAGAAGCACTTTGACATCACCTCCAGATTCTTGGTGGGTCACCGCTGCTCTTCTTGCTGCCGCAATCCATACTGCATCTGATGCCCTGCTCATGCTGCTGCTGCGTATACTGCTGCTGCCGCTACTCATGTTGTTGCTGCTACTTGTACTGCTGCTGCTGCTAGTAATGATGCTGCTGCTGTTAGTAGTATTGCTGCTGCTGCTTGTGCCGCCATACAGATACCATTTTCATTCAACGCATTGAGGCCTGACTGTTACTTGATGGGCAATAGATGTCCGTCACAGTCCCAACCCATGATCCCATTGCCATGCACTCCCAAGGCTATCTGCCACATTCATGACACTCTGTGAACTGCCGCAGCTTCTTGGGCAGTTTGTGCCTAGCTACTTTTACAGAAGTACATGCCACAAGCCTTGGGCATTTCAGGGTATCGCTTCCTATCTCTTTTGCGGGTAGCACAGCTTACAACTTTGGCCTGTGCTTTCACTTCTGTTTCACTGTGACAGCAGTTTTGGCTTCACCGATATCATGCTAGCGCTGTGAACGCTTTGTGCGGCGGTAAACTTGTACACAGAACGTTACATCGCTTGCCTGCCTACCCTGAGTTGCAGCATCAGGCAGCTTCACAGCTGTGCGCTACATCACTGTCCTAACACAATTGTCTCAGACGCTGGACTCTACTTATGGGGCTGTATGGGGCATCAGCATAGAAGCTGCAATGGTGTTCACGATATTCAGACATAAATCATGTTCACCACAATGCATAGTTGACAATGCCATAATCCCGAACGGAGGCCCTGTACTTGCAGGATAAGGGCACAATCTAGTACATTAGCTGAGAGCTCATTCGCAGGATCTCTCTGGAGCTGAAATGCCTGAATAGTACATGTCAATGTGATGATTTGTGCACCTAGATGTCTGTGCTAGGGGCCAACTTACCTGAGAAAATAGTAACACCCCGATGATGACAGCACAGGCCTAACAGCCCATGCAGGAAACTGTCAATCCAGTCAGGTAGAAGGTCAGCAAGACCCTGCGGCTTCTCAGACTTGTCACGCCCAACTGGAGGTCTGGGTTGATCTCCTCTCCAGCCAGCAGACTCTGGCTTTTGTGAAAAGCCTGCAATGCCACCAGAACTACCTTGTGCTTGTTGGTCCCCTGGGCATAACCAAGGCAGACAACCAACAGCGGAGGCCTGGCAGAGAGCAACGCTATCACTTGCTGTTGCAGGTGCTGCTGTGTGGGGCCCAGGGCATGCAGGTAACGCTGGTGCGTGAATATTCAGCTTGAAGACTGATTTGCAGCTGATCTGCAAGACTATTTTCATCTTTGTACACACTGCTTAACCTGGTGTCGTGATGGACATGTCTCAAGGCTGATACACAATTGTCCAGCCCACCTGTCAGTGTGATGCCTTTGTAGGCTGCAACAGCTTCTCCTGTGCACTCTGTCTGGTCTTCATTGGCCTGTAACTAGAGCCACCCGAGATCTCATTATTAACCTCCCGCAGGGCTATCCCATCCTTGGGTATCCGCTCGTCCACATCTTCCATCAATGCTGCTGCAATCTCATCACATGATACACCGCCAGCATTTTCCTGCACATCAGGTAACAACACCCTTACTTGATATGTCATGAGTTTGATTTGAGGTGGCTTGCCAGCAACAGCTTCACAGTGCCGTCGAGGTTGCTACCACTCTGTCAGCGTTGATTGGCGTCTCAGAAGAGTACTGGAGATCTGCCAGGGAGGCAGCGATGCGCAGAAGTGGTCCAGAATGGAAGTTTGATTTGAGCTGGCTTGCCAGCAACAGCTTCACAGTGCCGTCTAGGTTGCTACCACTCTGTCAGCGTTGATTGGCGTCTCAGAAGAGTACTGGAAATCTGCCAGGGAGGCAGCGATGCGCAGAAGTGGTCAAGAATGGAAGTTTGATTTGAGCTGGCTTGCCAGCAACAGCTTCACAGTGCCATCTAAGTTGCTACCACTCTGTCGGTGTTGATTGGCGTCTCAATGAAGGAAGTGATACTGCATACCAGCAGCAGCTGTGCAATGCCATTAAATGTACACAACAACCTTCAGTCTCTTGGTGATTTTGAAGTCCTAGAGACCTAGAAGACAAACTGCAGCAGGCAGACTCACCTGAATGAGGACATCTATGTATTGCAGCTGTTGCCACAGGGTGTCAGTAGTTAATGTTCTGGTGAGCCAGTGATGTTTCAGGCAAGCTGTGAGTAGAGTGTATGCCGTGCACGGGGCGCACAATCTGTTGCACAATGTACAACAGTGCTGGAAGCCGTGTCATCCCTACGTCCACAATTTCAAAATTAGCCTATACTGATGTGACTTGAAAGCAAGTGAGACAAAAGTGAGCAGTGACCAAGAAAGTTACTCTACATGCTGGCAGCGTGCATCAATTGCAATCTAGCATGACTGTGTTCGGCGTCCTCCACTGGCTGTGAACTGTCCAACTGATTCAGTCTTTGAACATGTGTTTCCAACAATATGCACATTCGACGGTCATCTTGATCTTATTGACAGCAAAGGAAGCAGCAGGCTGGAAATGTTGACAGGATACAGCAACCTTAAACAAGCAACCTTGGGGATGAGGAGAGACTAATTGGGCAAACATCAGGGGGCGTCGGTTCACAGCTCGATCCATATACAAACATAGTATGACCCCTCTATGGCTGCACCACAATGGCTTGAAAATTCACGCTGCAGGGCATACTAGGGACAAGCCACTTGCAGATAGACTGCAGGCGACAAAGCAGAGCTGGAAGTTAGTCATGCAATCCTATTACTTCCTTTGCAGCTGTCATTGCTGCTAAGTATGCCAGGAAAAGCTACAGATGGGCATATTAGTGTTGAGCCACTGTCTATCATGTAAGGAAGACATTTGCAGCGTCTCTGAGAGCCTCTGTCAACTTTTGCACTTCCATATTCTGTGATAATTTTTAAAAACAGAACACACCACTCCTCATGCAGCATTGTGTCAAACACTATGGACAGTGCCACACCACCCAAGACCTTTAGCTTCAATGCCAGCCCAACACATGCAGCATGCCATCCTATGCCAGCCCCATTCAGCTGATCATGCTGCCGCAATCTTGTGAGGTCAATTTTAACGTCGGTGCATTCTGGCAGGTTCAATCAGGTTGCAACAGCATATTTGTGGGGTGTATGCATCCCCCGCTGGCGTCCCTCCATGCCAACAACTGCAGGATGGCGTTGTAGTGGATGAAGGCCAGAACCACACACATGTGGAACAGCTGATGGCTGTTGAGCCACAAGTCGAATCTGCCAAATACAGTTTTTCAGGGACACGGCACGCATACAAAGTTGCTCCGCCCTGCAGCAAACGTGAAGCTAGTCAGCAGCCTTGCATGCATTTGGCCTGGCACAGCATCTGTTGATGAAGAGAACAGGGATGGTCAGTCAAGTCAGATTTTCAGGCATCCAGAAACCTCCAAAGTTGCTCAGAAATGCATCATTCCTGCTGCATTAGGCAAATGGCCCAGAAGTCCCGAAACAGCTAGCTGAGTTTGACAAAACGCCTTGGTAGGTTGACAGCTTATCAAGGTACTTCATAATGCTGGCCAGGTATGTTGAAAAGCAAAGCTTGCAGCCACCCTGAGCTTGCGTATGGCATAGGCCATGACACGAATGGGGATGGGCAAGGCTCTTCACCATTGGCCCAGGAGTCCTCATGCTGGCCATCACTTACCAGGTAGAGCAGACCCATGAGGATGTCTAGCCACAAGGCTGCATTAACAGCCTTGACGTCGTGGTTGATGACCCAGCTGTGACCCACTGGGACGATGCCAGTGAGGCCCAGCCCAGCAAACAGGGTGGCCCGGAAGCCCCTGTAATCTTTGCCCTGGAAGGAGTTGTGCACAGACACTACCCCAGTCCCCACTCCTGCGCACATTCAAAATGTTCAAAAAGCACAATGTCCTTGACAGTGCTTAGGAGGGCAACTTGGAGTCGACTGCTGGTAGGAAATGGACATAAAAGTTATTCTGTTGCTGCACACACTGATGAGAATTGATAGCGACTGCCAAAGAGGACACACTATGGCAGCTTCATTCCTGCACACATTGAACAAGCTTGCATCAAATGCCAGTGGCCATACATGATGCCATGCCACAGTCTTGCACATGCTATAGCAATGTTGCATTGACTTCCAAAAGGACACAATGTGACCGATGTGACCACCCCTGTAACTACACTCATCAACCCACAACCATGCCAATTGAATCCGGGCACAGTTGCATAGGCAGGTCGCCTAGCCGATTGTAGTGTGCTTAGTGTGTCTGTTCAGAGCACATACAGTAGAGACGGACGAGTGCCTCACCAAGTGCTGTTATCAACGTAAGATAGAACAGTGACCACTTTGGCGAGCACATGAACCCTGCACACCACAATTTCAGTACGCTGTTTGCAGGCACTTTCATGCGTCACGATTCTCCAGATGCCCAGAGGTTGTTTTGATGGGCATAAGGCAGAGGGGGAGGGTTGTGCATGTCTGGCCTTGGTTGCAGAGCCTGTGAGTACTGTACCAGTTTCAAAAGCCGATGCGTTTGGCTCATGAGCACATCAAACACAGAACGAGGCAGCATGCTGCCGCTGAATCCTTCACAACTCATCTGTACACATTTCACTGTTGCAGCAATTGCAATCGCTACAACATATTTGGACACACAGAAACTTGGAGATAACTTACCATAATATGTTTGTGGGTAGAACGAACACACAATGAGGATTGCAATGCCCAAGTAGTCAAAGCGCCAAATGAACCTTGAAACGTGTGCTGCGCAGCAGCCAAAAAGATGGCAGGTTGCTGACGTAAGCAAGCAAGCCATTGCTCCTATTGTGAAGACATACACTGGCCATGTTTTGACTGGCCAGTTGATGTTCAGAAGGCCTGTTGCTGCCTTGCCAAGCTTGACATCAATGTTGCGGGGAAAGTGATGAAAATTTCGCGCCTCCTGAGCTGCGGTACTGTCAATGTCTGGCAATATGCTGAGCCCATTTACTTTGAGCTGGCTCTTCAAGTTGCGAGTGTTTGCCCACCCAGATCTAGCAGAGTCCCAGTTGGAACGAGCAAACTGGTACAGCTGATCTTGTACTTGGGCAAGCCGTGGCGGGCTTGATGCTAATGGTGCAGGTCTCCTCCAGATCAGAACCAAGGTCAGGACCAGAAAAAGGACGAAGCCTGCACACGCGTTGCATCGCAAGTGAGAGCAATGCACCTCACAAGGGATCAGGTGGCAGCACCGAGCTTGCAGAAGCTGACCGAGCAAGTGTGACCATATGTTTCCAGTCTCGTTGTGCAGTCCAACAACTGACTTGAAGCTTTCCCAAGCGCTAAGGTGATGTACTCGTTGCCCTGCAGCTCTTTGGGCAGACTGTTGAAACTCGCATATGACCTGCGCAGTCTACCACGTTGTCTGCGTGACAAACTTTCCCCTGGCTCGTTCCTCCGCCTGCTAGGAGTGCGAGTGTTGGCTTCGCGGGCTGCTTGCGTATATTCTTCATTTGAATGGCCGCGATCAGCAGGTGAAGGCTACTGTTTGGTAAGTGACTGCATCCTGAGAAGCCTTCACGCAGGTTCGGGCGGAGAGGCTACAGGTAGCCTACAGCTCGAAGATGCTGACATCCTTACTAACACATGCTTTACTCACAGATTATCAGTCATTCTGCAGAACAATGCCTTTCAAATGAGCTCACAAGAGCTGAGTATGTTTAAGCGCAGCTCGAAGATTAGATCTAACACTCTAGAAACGGACCCATATTAGAAGTTGCAATGCACACCAGGAATGTCCCGTATACGTATACACGAACATTACAGTACTGTTGTAATCCCAAATAAAGAGACCCAGCAGTTCTGCGTGCAAGAATGCTCTGCAATCATGCTTCCCGCCATGACATCAACACAGCTGCCATGACATCAACATAATACTTAGTTGCCCCACATCTAACCAAAGTTGAGTCAATGCCTCAGCTGAGGCCCATTCACACACGCTCTGGAATAACACACCTAGGTCGAGCTCTTCTAAACCAAGGTTGCAGGATCCTGAGACATAAACAGTTGGCAGAGCAGCCCTCACAAATCAAACACTACATGAGCCAAGACTGCTTGAGCTCTTCATGGCTCTTTTCTGCAGCCAGCTGGCTATATAGCATGCTGATGGTGTGTACTAATACCTGAGGAATGTACCTGCTGGCATTCTAGTCTGATGGTGGTGTGACCAGCTGCTGGCAAATCATGCTTAGGAGTTTGTATGGCTGACTGCACAGAATCCTCGTGTTGCACAAACCTGTGCGTGGCTGTGCCGCTGGGTTGAAAAACTGCAGCAGTTTAAAGTTGACTGGGAACGTGGCAGCCAAGCTGACAAACTGCAGCTCAGCGGACCAGCTGCAGCCAAAAATTGACAGATTGCCAAGTCGACAACTTCAAGTGCAAATGTCAGATTGCAGCTGAGCTGACAGATCAAAGCTGGGCTGACAGATTGCAGGGGACCTGAACGTGTGCAGCTGGACTCACTGATTGCTAACTGGCTGTGTGCAGCAGAGCTGACAGTGTGCGTCCATAGCTGACAGACTGCAGGCGAGCTGACAGCTTGCAGCTCAGCTGAGCGGTCAAGACTGACAGCTTGCAGCCAAACTGTCAGGCTGACAAAATGCAGCTGCGTTTGGTTGCAGAGCAGCACTGAAGCAGAGCACATGCAGCTTGTCATGTGTATTGCTGCTGTGCATCACTGGGCATGCAAGGGACATGTTGCAGGCTCTGTGTAACAGGAGCTGAAAGCAACCTTGCGTCACTACAGAAACACCCATACAAATTTGCTGTTCATACAAAGGTGCACTGGCCCAAAACTGATGCATCGCAGCATTGCTCAGGAGGGAATGCATGGCCTCTAATGCGGATATGCACTGCAAAAGAGGCTGACAGCGACTTTGTGTCACCACAGGGTCAAGCTGTGAGCGCGTCAAGTTGGCATTCGATTAGTCGCTCTCTCGGTTTCCTCTGGCAAACATAGTCAGCATTCCAAAACAATATACCTCTCAGCTCATGTTTGAAGCTGTTGCTTGACACAGAAATGATGTTCTGGGCTGTACATCAAGTTCCAGCATTTGGGATGGTTTACTTGTGAACTCATCATGTCTGCAGGCTGTTACCAGTCCACCCAGACTGACAACTCGCGGCTTAGCTGAGGATATGCATCTGATACATGACAGCAATAGACCACTTTGGTACCAGTACAAATTTGTGCAAGAAAGATGACGGTGGCAGGAATGCTGTAGACAGAATAGGGCTGGATTGACACATCACAGAGGAGCTGAATGTGTGCAGTTGAGCTGACAGACTGCGCTTGAGCCGACTGTGTGCAGCCAAGCTGACTATCTACAGTTAAGTGAAGATGACAAGTTGCAGCCAGAGCCAAAAAGCTGCAGCTGAGCTGACACTGTCCAAACATGGCAAAGGATTGCGTTGCAGCTTAACGATTGCAGCAAAGCTACCATACTCAGTATGGCATACTCATCATCATCATCATCATATATTAAAGTCACTGTAGAGTGGGACCAACCAGGGTCATGTGACAACATTCAATCAAGAAGTCAATATCATGAGTCAAATACACTACTAATACTATACATATATAGAACATCCGATAAAATCTAATATCCTATGCAAAATGTCATATATATGTCTACTCTGTATTGGCACAGGGTTTCAGAATAATCCTCCTAATATCAAAACACAATTTAAGGTAGCTAGCTACTATTGAGGCTTTGTTGTTGTTCAAAAAGTACGGTACTGAAGATGGTCCTTGAAACAACAAAGCAAATTTTGTGCGATACTGATAGTTGCCATAACAACCTTCTGCAACGCTTATCTGGTTGTAGCGGATGTGAGCTGTGGCAGGACTGCAGCTGGACTGGCAATTGTTATATTAAGCTTACACCGGCGAGCTGACAGTGTGATGTTTTGTGAACACAAGGTTCCGGTCAGCAGTCACAAGCTTTGTGCATGAGGCCATAAGCAGCAACTATTACTACGTCAAGCCTCGGTGTGCTCACGTCGCCTTATGCAGATTGGAGTGCTGTAGTACCTTCTGACCCCTGACTTGCTTCAACTGACCTAGCATGTAAAGAAAGCTCGGGATCTTGTAGGTTGAGGCAACTGTCTTCATATCGATATATACCAAAAACAAAACAAAAAAAATCTGACTGGAGGGCATTACATATATCCTGAAGATATACAAATGGCATTGCATCGAGTTCACAGTTTCAGTGAGTGGCACTGCATCATTGTCCATTCAGGCTGCAGTGGAGCTACATGTTATCGCGTCAATGCAGAGCAACTCCTTGTTGCATTCACAAGATTCCTTTCCAAGTTTTGGTACGTATGAGCTCCTCAGCTTAATTTAAGCCCCTGATGTGGTGAACGACAACGTAATCTTGATTGCGTCCAAGCTGCCGTTGTCATAAACAGACGTGAGTGGGACACAAGCAAGCAGGTGCTGCCGTGATCAACATATCATGCCGTCACATAAACCCTAGCGAATTCTGAGGTATGGGTGCTTCGCCCCCAGTCTAAGCACCCGTGTGTGGGGGGGAGGGTCACATCAAAGGCCTAGCCCTTCAAGCCCTACCCTAGTTCCACAATTCCAGGGCGCCAGGCCCTACCCTCAAAGGCTGCTGGAAAACGCCTTTTTGTCCTTATACTACTTTTCTATTGGAACAGTGGAATAGTGGTAGCGGCGGCCATTTGTTATCCCTGAAATGAGTTAATAACGGGAAATAGGGTTCGACTGGAATACTAAAAACAGAGGGTGTGACTAAGGCGGCTTTTGGTAGGGTCCTGACACACACAGACACACGGGTGTTTAGGGCTTTTCATGAGATAATACTGGATAAGACAGGAATCTGACACGAGTTCAATGGTCAGTAAACTAAATATATATATCTTTATGTATTACATAACGACCCGGCACATTGCCAGTTTTACCATCAGGCCATCTTGTCTAAGCAAAGCTTTTGAGCTGTGAAGTGACATACTCCGAGCTCAGACCTGGTGTCATCCTAGAAAGCAGCGCCTCTGGCATTCGTATTTGGCCCTGGAAACCTTAGGAGCAGAGGTTAGTTTTGGCTTGGTTTTACCCTGTTAGTTTGGCCTTGGCAACTGTCAATTCTATTTCTCTGGGAAAATCGATGTCTAGTACACATTGTAGCACAACAAAGACCAGCAACCATTTTGATTGTTTTCCTTTTTTCGTTTCAAGTAATTTAATATATCTCTTGTTTTAGTATTTTTTCCAAACTAATATTCAAAAATACCATAAAAAAGACATCGTTTTCGCTTGCGGTATGTCAATTTATTCTGTAGGTGTGTTTCGTTTAATGAATCATGCGTTTTTCAAAGCTTTATTGTTTTTGAGTGCTGGATCAGTTATCCACGCTTTATCAGATGAACAAGAGATGCGACAAAATGCGAGGTGTAGTTCAGCTTTTACACTATTATACCTTTTTTTGTTTCTGTTAAAGTAAAAAACATATCTAAGAATGTGATTGTTGTTTTTTTATAATTTGATATCTTTTTTGTTTTTTTGAAGCAAAAGTTCACAAAGTAAAGTTCGACAAGAAAAAGACCCAAAAAAGAATAAGTCGCATTTTATCTTTACCTTTTGGGTAAAGATCTTATATCTTTACCTTTACCTCCTGGTTGTAGATCTTATATCTTTACCTTTTGGGTTTGATGCTGCTTGCTGCATTGGCCATTGCCTTTACCTCCTCAATCAATCGCAACTGGAACTTGGGGTCGAGCAGAAATCCTCCGTGCATGGCAGTAGGGTGTAAAATGACGCTAGCCTTTGAAGAAGATGCCTTGAGCTGTGCAGCTGCCAAGTCTGTGGGCACCAGTGAGTCATTGCCTGACATAACAATTGATGTGGCTTCTGGCATATCTTCTGGCCACAGCATGAGGGAATGCCAGCAGAACTTTCGGCAGAAGGTCTGCGCCAGAAACATCTCATCCGAACACAATCATCAGAATTACAGTGTCAGAAAGACGTTGAACCAAAGATGATATCCTTGCATGATGGTAGGCCAGTAGTCAGCCAAGCGGAAGCTGTCTTGCAGAGTGTCCGGTGTCTGTTGCAGTAGCCAGGCACCTTTACTGTAACAGGGTGCATGCACGCAACAACAACAGCAAATTGCAGCGAATACTAGCCAGGCTAGGTCAAGGTCTACCCACTCAGTACCAAGACAGATGCAAACCAGTAATTACCAATGATACCCACTAGCCAGGCACTTACCAGTGCGTACCAGTGACACCCATTATCCAGTCTTTGCAGCAGCACAAACAAGCTATGAAATATAATTACCTTTATGTGGCTTACCTCTGCAACGATGAGGTCTCGCGAACAGGCGAAACGGATCAAGTCCATGAACCCCGCAGGGGTCAGCAAGCTCAAATCCAACTTTGGCCACTCGTATATAAAGTTGCGCAGCAGCTTAGGGCAGCATGTCAGCAAGCACACTGGGTCAATCAGCATCTGCAGGCAAACCACAAAAAGATTCAAGCCAACAGACAGGTTTGCTGTAGGAAAGGCCCAAAAGGGTGTATGATTTGTCTCATGCGCAGCCAAGATCCAAGATGCACAACATGTAGCATCAGCCTTCTGCACCAAGCTGGGCAGCCTCCCCAGTGATGCAAAAACTGTGGCTTGACAGGACATCAGGGCATTCCATTCATATTCAAGTACCTCGTCCATGCGCACTTGCTTGGAGTTGAGCAGTGTTTGCAGCAATTTGTTGCTTGTGCTATGTGTCACGAGCATCGTGATAAACTCTCAGGGATGGAAGTGGAGGGAAAGCAGCTCACCAATGATTGGGTCATTGAAAGGGAAGCAGCTCACCAATGATTGGATCACTAAAAGGGAAGCAGCTCACCAATGATTGGATCATTGAAGGATGCATCTGGCACAGACGTGATGCCACAAAGGTCCCAAAGGAGTGTGACACCACGCAGGCTTCTTTAAAGCCATGCTGACGCAGCGTAGCAGCCACAGCGTGCGCAGCATGATCAACATCGACAGCTGTCAGGCACAGGCGCGTGGATATGTGGCGAAACTCCAAGACTATCATAGGGTGAGAGGAGGTTGCTGCAAAAAGTGTGCGCAGAAAGAGTATGTAGGGAAACTGCAACACGATGACACGCCTGTGAGTGCAGTACAGCTGTATTGAGTCTGATGTGAAGGGGCCACTGTGGCATGCGATGTTGCAGTCTCAGGTTTCACGTTCCCTGATTGCAAGGTTGAGTGCCATTGCAATCTCCATGTCTGCAAACTTTTGTGTCAACTGCAAACTGTAGGAATGTACAGATGGCAGCATATAGCCAGTCAAAACAAATAGCAATGCAGGAACCTAGATGAGTAATAAGCTGCAAGGAAAGCACCCCGCAATTTGTCTGATAAGCATGGAAAGACGACAAGGCTCTTGCAAAAGTGCATGAGTGTTGGAATGGGGATGTCGGGTTGCCTCACCAGGCCCCAGCCAACGCCGTGTAGAAACACTATAGGTCTTGTCAGGGACAGTTCTTTGGGGGTTGCTGCATCTTCTGAGGGAAAACCCAACCCCGGGCTTGCACGCGCCGGCCCTGACGATGGGTGCCGCACCCAGAACGTCAGACCCTGTGCACCATGTGCAATACTGGTAACACCAACAGTTCTTGTCCTAGCAACTGACAGGGGCCTCATGGACAGAAGCTTCAATAGAAATCATGACCAACAGCAGACTCAGATTAGGTCTGTGGGAAAGCAAACAATGATGCAGCGACAGAGACAGATGCCAGGAGTCTGAAGTGCCTGCATAAGCTTGGGCACATATACATTGCAATCCAAGGTGTATATAGATGTCTTAATATTCGTACATTCAGTTGGATCCATTTGGATGTGCATATATGCAGATTTATATGGGCATCACACGCCAACCTGCATAGTGCTCATACTCATGCAGCGGGAAATGCAGAGGCGGGGCCAAGGTCCAGAGTGTTTGCTTCAAGTTTGTGAGCATGTGCATTGTGTCACAAGGCTTGAGCTTGGAGGGCACCAAACTGACCCCTGTGCAGGAGCGTCTGAAGCCCACGGCTTGCAACAGAAGGAGCACACCCAACCCCCACGCCTCGCTTAGCAGGTACACCAGCAATGGCTTGTGCATCACCCTGCATGCTAATGTGCAGACTGCTGTTGCTGTTTGTATGCTCCCTCAAATGTCTCTTGTGATGCAAACCATAATAAGTCAAAGCGCTGCTTCAAGGCAGGGAGAACAATGCACACTGTTGCTGCTGGCGTTTCTGTTGGTGCTGCTGCAATTGTACCTGAGAGGCTCCCACAAATGAGCCATGAATTGCAGTTCGGTGTCTTTCCCCTCCGGGAAAGACACCCCCCAGTGCCTTTGTATTTTATCAACAAATTGCTTCGTTGACTGCTGAGCCTGTATAAGCATGACGTGAGGACTCAGCACCCTTGAGATTTTTCTAGCATTTCTTTTGAGCTAATGGCTTTCTGCATCCACCTCACAATGCAATATGTGAGTTGGAGAAGGAGAACAGAGTTGGGAAGGCAATACGCATCTATGGTCCTTTCGGTGCTTGTGGAGGTGGTGAGCAGGACAAACCCTGGGCATTGCACTCTTCAGATTTTTTGTTTGACAACCTCAGTGCATTTGCCAATCGGAGGTGGTAAGCTGTTCTGTGAGCTTTACCTGGTCTGAAAGGTCCTGATACTGCTGACAATAGAATGCATATGCTACAAAAGCCTCAAGGTTTCCTCTGCGGATGTGGTCAAAAGCTGCTCCGTGAAACCATCCACTCAGAAAATCTCTGATACACAGAACTTCTTGGAGCTGCAGGAACCTTGATTTTGTCTCTTGAACCCTGTCGTAATCAACATGCCTTGGCAGCTTTGCATTGACGACTGAGTACCTGCAAGTTGGACAAGACTTCCGGAAAACTGCACAGCCGCTGAGAGCCAAGTGCAAAATCTGATCACACAGAAGGATTGGCAGGTGTCATATGGAGTTCAGACGACGGCACATCCCAGCAAGCTGTTATGCAATCGACCACTTGCAAGCGGGAGCATCTTGCGCTATACCTGCATCTCTGGAATAGGTAAAAGGCCGCTTCAGAACAGCCCCAGATCACCAGTAGTTGCTTCAGAAGTGACAAATTGGAGATCTGTCTGCATATTCTGTGTAACCTTGCCCTGCTCAGATTGAAGGCAAATATGGCATCTAAAAGTTGCGTAGCCATGTTTGCTCCAACTACACCTGTCTATCTTTGACAGAGGGAGCAGGAGTTTAGCAGGAACGCGCTGACAATCGTAGTGAGAGCAGCAACGAGTTGCCGACACCGCCACATCAGGTTACGTGCTGCTGAAGTAGAATGAGCAGTGCCTGTCTGCCGAACCGCTGCATCGCAGGCAGTGTGCGAGACGAATGGCGAAAGCTGGCTGGGGCGAAAGGGACGAAAAGGCAGAGACAAAAGGGCGTATGGCGAAAGGGAAAGCTTTTAACCCTATGTAAACCCTTGAGCTGGGTGCTGCGCTCCTTTGCGCATGCTTTGGCTCTCTCAGCTGGTGTCTGCTTGGAGTGCGTTACTAAAGAGTTCCCAGACTCTAGAGGAACCGCGACCGGTCTCGGCGCAACATACCTCATTTTTGCTGGAATAGGTGTTGTTGCCCTAGGCTCCATATATGCCACAGTTCCCGAGACCAAGGGAAAGACTCTGGAAGAGATTGAAGCTATGTGGGACGATAATGACCAAAGCAGCTAGAGCCATGCACTGCGGCAAACAACAATTCCTGAAGATGGTCTGTGGAATGATGCCGGGAATGGCAGCGCGAAGCATTTGCTTCTGTGCATGATGGCACATCCAGAGTGCTGCATAAGCATGTCTCATGCTGCATCATGGCATGTGTCCACAGTGCTACATAAGTGTGTCTATTCGTTCCTCGCTCTGCATATTGGGTCAGCAATGATGAGTAGATTCTCAGGGCCAGAATCTGCAACAAACGTGTTGTACGGGCCCAAAACTCACGTGCACATTTCGTGCGCACGCATTGGGGGCTCACTTTCCCCCTGCTACAGTTCATCAGGCAGTTGCATGAAATGTCAGTTCTTCCCAGAGAAGCAAACACGTACTGAAAGGAAGGCTGCAAAGCAAACACAACATCTATGCATGTACACGCCTTACTGACAAAACAAATGCTGCTGCTCAACTAGAGGTCAAGGCAAACCCCATTGAGCCATTTCACTGGTACATATGGAAGCAAAACGGTGGGCCATCTGGTCTGAAAAACCTATTGCTCGAGGGGCGTCTTGGATCATGCCTGCTTGTCCTTGCCCACCCCTGGTGACTAGTCCGAGTCCGAACTCTTTCTAGACAGTTGCCAAAACATCAAGCTTGGAGTGCTAGTTTTAAACATGGCTTTGCTTTCTACAGTGCTGCAAATGGTAACACCGAGTTTTGCTTGTTGCACTAGTCTTCTTCTTATTTTGTCATATCAGCGCGCTAGCATTTGACTTTGCCAGTGGGTGGCTTTGCTTGCACTGACGCAGCTGCAGGTCGGCAATAAGCTCCACGGATTCCCCAAAGTATGTAGCGCGATCTGCCATGCGCTCCCTCTCAATGGCCTTCTCTATGTGATGGACCCTGTCAGAGCCCATCACCTGCAGTAGTCAGCAAAGGTATGTATGAAGCAAACCACTCTGCACAGGCATGCTGGGCAGGCAGTCGCACAGGTGGGCATACACAAACGTGGCTGCTTTCTGGATAGAACATGCAGCGGCCCATAGACCAGTGATGCACATTCCTTCGGGACTGGCCCATGTGGTTGACATGCTGCCAGAAGATTCATTGTAATCAGCGCCATTACATGCGGCATCTTAAGTTACTGTCAGGTTCTAAACTGTTTTGTAGCTTTTTGGGTGACAGTGGTGCAAAATCACACTGCGTCAGCTTCCCCTGAGGACAGCTATGGACAATGCCACGTCACATCACACTCATGTGCCAGGTTCCTGACTGCGCCACAGCTGGCTGTAGACAAATGCTGCATTGCTCACTCGCACATTTGATGTCACCTCAGTGAACATGCGACAGATAACGGATCTGACATGCCGGGAACGCACACAGTGCAGGGAATCTGACCTTGAACAAGCACCACACAGGAGCCAAGAAACAGATGTTAGTGTAAGTTTCTGAAGCTTTGCCATCCAAGCTGTAGCCGGCAGAGATGAATTCTTGCCCCTCAAAGAAGCGCTGCTGAGCGTGCAGCAATGCAAGCAGTCGTTGATCGTGGGTCTGGTTGTACCACACTGCCAAGCGCCAGGGGGCCCTGCACAACAAGCATTCATTCATCCACTGCTCACCAACTCATGCCAGACTCATGCCATGCCAGCGCAATAAAACCCTGGACTTGCCATGTACAGTCCAAGGCTGGCATCTGAAGAAAATCAAACAGATAGATCCAGACACAAAACCACACAAAAGGCAAGTAAGGCAACAACAAGCACGCACAATCAATATCTGCCATGACGCATCGGATAAACAGCAACTCGCCTGCAAGCGTTGTAGCCAAAGTCGCCATCAGAGTCCCGTTCCAGGATCTTTCCTTGGGAGGGCTTGTAGCACTTTTCAGCTAGGTTATAGACGAGGAAGTCGGCCAGCAGGCCTGTCTTGGGGTGCAAGGCAAGCTGCTGCTGCAACAGCTCCACAATGGCATTTATGACCCTCTGCCACTGTCCACTACGCTTTGTGTCCACCTGTACCACTCAATCATTAGGCATGATGTTCACAAGTCTTGCCTGATTTCACAAGTACGGTTCTTGTGTTGCACGCCACAGCTGTGTTACACCTGCGTCTCTGCAACTGCTCAACAATGGCATCAAAGATGCTGTTCCTTTGTCCGCCATCCTTCGTGTCCACCTGCGCCATCCTAATGACTCTGCATGATTTCCACAAGCGTTGGCTCGACGCCTCAAGTGCATTGTTCTTGTATTACCGCACACAGTGTGCAACAGCTCTACAATGGCATCAATGCCAACAACCCATTGCGTTTTGTATCTGCCTGAAACGCTACATGTCTCCGGGCTGTCTTGACCGGATTGTTGCTTATTTTGACAAGTATGTTCCTCCTGTTTCACCACATAGGCAGTCAGGCAACCTCCTGATAAAACAATGCTTGCAATGCACCAGCTCAGCTGAGGTAGGTGCACACACGGCAACAACTTGCTGGTTGCATGATTTTTTCCCAACACCAGGTACGACACATTTTGATGGTGGCCAGTGTATTGGCCTGCTGCAAATGCATCGATAAGGAGCATCAGTGTATTGATTTTAAGCACATGGAAGTATGGAACCAAGGTAAAGCAGCCGCATTTATGGTTTTGATCGAGGACGCATTCAGGCAGGTGATCACATATGTGAATCAAATACAGATCACGGGTTTGAAGGCCACGTCATAACAGGAGGTGAAACGCATTGACCTCGCTGAAGAGCTGGAAATGGGTGAGCATGTAGTCGGAGGGGCGGGACACCCAATAGAACTTGTCCGACTCCTCACCCTGCTTGTTTTTGCACCAGTCCCCCAGGTTTGTGATGCAGGTCTCATGGGTGATGGACCACCTCCAAATAGCTTCACAAATCTATACACGATTAGGAGGCTTTGGAAACCTGAAACGGCTTTAGAGATAGTTGAGACACTTTAAAAGCAATGCTGCAATACTTGAGATGTTGTGGCGTGCATGCACGGAAGTAAAGTGAATGGTCTGGCCAGCAGTGCCAAGGGTCTGTGTACAGCTGCAGTGTGCATGCAAGGGCTTCGCCGCACCTTTATGCCTCTGCTGGTATACAAAGCATCTCCCCATTTCTGGCCAGCCAGCAGCAGGGCATACGCTGCATCCAGATCACCATCTGTGGCAGAGCCGCTGCCATTGCCAAGAGGGTCTGGATTGGTGAAGATCAGGTTGTTGCGCAGGACCTGAAGTGAAATGGTGCAAGCTCAAGCACAGCATTGATGCTATGGTCTTGCAGATGCCGCTTTCCACTCATACCAACTCATACAGCTACAAGCTTGAGCTTCGTCCGAGTGTGCTCACCTGTTGCCAGCATGAGAGACCCTGGTCGTTCATCTGTTCGTTATAGTACATGAGGAACTGGTCAAAGTCCCTTCGGTGGTCTGACAGCACGCTTGCCAGAAGTCCATATCTGAGCCAGCAAAGCAAAAGGTCCCCCTGGACCGACTTTATGGCCACAAGCTAAGCAGTAGCGCAATACCCGCTGGCTTCCGAGACGGTGACGGCGTCGAAGGGAGTGAAGTCTCCATCAGCGTTATAGGCCACATACAAACCACCTCTATAAGGCTTCACATATCGGTGTCGCCAGTCTTCGTAAGTTATCATAGCCTCAACTACGTTTGCCGGCATCCGACACACCAGACTCTGTACAAGCTTTGAAAGTGCATAAACGCAGAAGCTCTATGACTGGCTAGAAAGCTGTCGAAAAGGTCAGTAATAAGTTTACCTCGAGGTTCCAGCAAGCCTTGCTGAGCAAGGACCTCTCACCTCGTGCCGAAAAGATTGATCAGTAATGAATATTCACTACCTCTGCAAAGCTTCCCAAACAACTCCACTCTTGGGCCAACAGTGACGACCTAATTTTCGTTCTCATTGGCAGAATGGGCGCAGCAGGTATGAAGCGCCCTCGCAACCGCGTCTGGAAGTTGTATCAGCAGTCCCATCTGGCCCACCGCCTTTTATAGCGACATGCCAGTGTCCGGCTCTTGCTTCGGGTTCGGGCAGCTGATCAGCCTGATAGCTGACGCCACCGGTGCAACCTCTGCACCTCCACCTTGTGCTCTACGCTCTTATTTGCTTCTTTCGCCACCTCTACATCGCTGTACCTGCTATAGTCTGTTACAGACTGGACCAATCATAGGTGACGAAGTTATCAATATGCTGGAGGACGTTGCCACATTCTGTGCTGAGGACGACTTTGTGAATGGCAAATACGATACCATAGACCCGGATACCAAGGCCCGATGTTCCCTTTCTTTGGAGGGCGAAGATGGATGGTTATGATTATCATCTTATTGTTCCTAGAAATATCAGGGTCTCAATTGCAACCTTGATGAGGGCGATGGTGCGTTTGTTGCATTTGGCGAAGGAAGCTCTTGCCGGCCAGCAATTCAATATTCATCAGATACTGCGTGGCATAGTGTAGCTTGCCCTTGTCATTAGTTGGACAAAAGCTACCTGTTACTTCTGGGGCGATTGTTCATCTAAGTTCTAAGTGTATTAGTTATTAGCACAATCTGTTCCTGGGGTTACAGTCAGCAACCCATCTGAATTTTGTTCGGGATACCAAAAGTCGCACTATATTGTTTACAATGGCACAGTGCATCTGAAGAGCAACGCCGGTTCAGTTTTGGGCAGCACTGGACAGGTGTGCATATCAGGTGTGA
>JAABUX010003479.1_pt1 | contig 20831 bp, 17 predicted proteins | sample 5561851 | NCBI WGS metagenome assembly JAABUX01 (sample SAMN10711883, study PRJNA513361) | rock metagenome | isolation source: Antarctica rocks | place: Antarctica: Victoria Land, Richard Nunatak red sandstone | collected 2016-01-03 | reverse complement strand
ATGCCGGAATTCGGGCGGATAGGCCCGAGTGGGATGCTTGGCCATGGTGGAGTCCTTCGGTGTAAACCAGAAAGTCTCCACGGAACCGACTCAACATCAGCAAAAAAATGCAGCGGCCGTGAGCCCTTCCTCATTTTCTACATGGACGTTGATTTACGTGACCAATAACTCGGGTCGTCGCTCAGATGCTTATTGCTAGCGTCGTCCGTGTACCAGGGTCGCCGCGCTCCGAGGCAACCAGGAGTCGGATGGGTACGATTGGGCATTTCACCGGGCTCATAGTATTCGTTGCAATAGCCGTTTAAAACGCGATAGCCGGGAGCGCTCGAGTCGCAATCTCCAAACTGCGATACGAAGACGATCAGCCTCTTTCCAAGGTGGGTAAAGCGTAGCTTTGCATAATTAACACCGATATATCGTCGGATCGTTTCGATTTCACGGCGTTCATCATTCCGTAAGAGGTTCGTAGCATAAGTACGCTCGATAGCATTTGCGGAATATATCACTGGTCCATAAGAACCGCGGTGTTCCGCGTCGGCGCAACGAACACCATCAACTGCGCGAACTCGACCAGAATCCGATGCTATCGCGCCTCCCTGGGCGATCAAGCACAACGCTAAGGAGATTGAGACTAGCCTATGATGCTTAACTCTAAAAGGGGCACCTGTAACAATTGACTGAATGAAAGTGATAAACATATACATAACCTGCTGGCACAATGCCTCCATCGTAATCATAGTCACCTTGGTAGTCAACTTCAGTTGTACCAGCGAGGGAATCATCTACGCGAGTGAAGTTGGTCCGATAGAGAGGAGCTCGAGGATCGGTGAAATCGCCGCCTGCTATTGCAGGCGATTGACTATTATTTGAATATCCGCGAAGGTCTATCGCGTCGTAACTCTCGTACGGATCGTTACTTTGGTCGGGGATACCCGTAAAGGCTACGGTCGAGTTTGGATACGCTTGATAGCCATTTATCGTCTTTGCTGGATCCAGTAGATATTTGACGCCGCAGATGGCGCCGCTAGAAGTCGTTGTGCATGGGTAAAAAATTTCGCCGAATCCAACTTGCTCCCAATGAATGACAGCTCTGCGGCCGTTGCCGAGGCCGGATGTGCCGAAGTAGGCATTTGAAGGAGAGGGTGCGTTCGAATTCTGGGCGATCGACGTAACCTTGGAGATGGAGCAGTCCATACATGGCGACTGGTTTCCCGCGGGATCGAGACCAGGATTACGATATGCGTCCTCCGCGTTGAAAAAGTTCCACGTTCCAGTGTACCACGTCACAGCGTTCGGACTAAGGTAGGTCGTCGAAGGCGAATATTGCGGCAAGCCTGCAGCACCATACTTATATTGACCGCCAGGGGTGATGCCGTGCATCAAGCCAACTGTCTGTCCACAGACATACTTCTGTTGGTAAGAAAGTTGACCGGTCTGGTATCCACTCGGTCCACGTTCGTACGGTTGGACGCTTTGGTCGTTGTTGTATTGAAGCCCGAACTCAGTGAGTGAACCCCGTGACCCAGCCTTGCCTAGAAGTTCGAAATATAGCGTTCCGCCTTCACCCGGCCCGAAGTACGACGCTCCACATGGCACCGAAACGTACCCAATTGCAGCAGTAAAGCCACACTGCGATACCACACGGAGGTATGGTCCGCTGCCCGTAAACGGATCAGGAGGCGCGCAATCGGGAGTAGCTGCGTTAAGGTAATTGGCGTGCTTGCTACCTGCAGATGCTTTACTCACCGGAGAGGCAGTGAACGTATGGTGAGCCTGTCCCGGTTTACCGGACACACACCCTGAGCCGGAGAATACCGGCCGCGAGGTGTCATGGGAAGAAAAGATCGTCGTACATTCAGCGAGGAATACAAGCTTGATGCTGTTCGACGGATAGAGGCGGGCGATCGCCCCGTCGCGGAAGTTGCCAAGGAACGCGCTCTCTCTGCTTCGCTGCTGCAGAGCTGGCGTCGCAAGTATCGCGACCAGGAGAAACTTGGCGGCAATCATCCAGCCGTCTCACTCGAGGAAGAGAATCGTCGTCTCCGGCGCGAGAACGCGATGCTTCGCGAGGATCGAGAAATCCTAAAAAAAGCAAGTAAGTTCTTTGCGAAAGAGCTTCGGTGAAATACGCGTTCATCGTTGAGCAGAGAACGAATCATAGCGTGCGCCGCATGTGCGAACTCCTGAGCGTCTCGGCTGCCGGCTACTACGAATGGCGCGTTCGCCCGGTAAGCGCGCGTTCCGAAAAAGATGCGAAACTTGCGGCTGAGATTGCGATCGTCTACGATTCGAGTCGTCGCACCTACGGGCGTCCGCGCATTCATGCGAAGCTCGCGAAGCTTGGCCATCGCGTCGGCCCAAAACGCGTTGCGAGGCTCATGAAATCACTGCAAATCGCCGGTATTCGCCGTCGACAATTCCGAAAGACGACGCATTCGCAGCACGACCTCCCGATCGCTTCGAACGTGCTTGCACGCGTCTTCGATGTCAACGCAATCGGTGGGCCGAATGGCGTGTGGGCAGGCGACATTACTTACCTGCAAACGAAAGAAGGCTGGCTCTATCTCGCCGTCGTCCTCGATCTGTTTTCTCGGCGGGTTGTTGGTTGGTCAATGAGTGCCTCGATGCAAACTAAACTCGTGAGCGACGCGCTGCGATCGGCGATGCAAGATCGGAAACCTAGCCGAGGCCTCATCTTTCATTCTGACCGCGGCAGTCAATATGCGAGTGCGGAATATCGCGGGCTTCTTATTGCACACGGCATGATTGCAAGTATGAGCCGTACGGGCGAATGCTGGGACAACGCGGTTGTCGAAAGCTTCTTTGGCAGCATGAAAGCGGAACTGGGTGATCCGATTTGGGAGACGCGCCGACTCGCACGGGCCGCGATCTTCGATTACATAGAGATCTGGTACAACCGCCATCGTCTTCACTCAACCCTCAACTATACAAGTCCAGAACTGTTCGAGTCGCAGCTGCCGATCGCAGCATAGCAGTGTGTCCGGTAAACCGGTACAAGCTCAGAGTGGCCCTGACACGTCCTACGGAAACCTCGCAGCCGATAACAATCGACAAGGTGCTTAACGAAACGGTATGGTCGCCATCGCTCAGCAGACGGCTGCACTAAGCACCGACTCATCAAGCGATTTCGACAGCTTGCTGCCGCAACCTATCGTTAATGACTGACCAAAAAAGCAATTGGCGGCAAATCCTCGGCGGGGATTAGCACAGCGAATAAACCGTCGCGCCAAAGCGAACCGGATGAATTTTTCCACTATCGCAGACATTATCGAAAGAGTGATTATAACTAAGTCGCCGTGACGACGGCTGCGAATCTTCGTTGCCGCGAGTTGGTTGGCTGAACTGGCGTGCCGCTTTTAAACGTGCAGAAGCGCCCCCTTTTTACAATCTATATTACCCGTCGACGAACAATCCTTAAATTTAGTTAAGCTTTACGCAGCAGTCAAAGGTGATTAGTGTTTGCTAAGAAAAGCTGCGTCTTCCCTAGCATGGTCAGAAAATGCGTCCATGCAGGCTCTAGTTCAATTACGCCTTTCTTTCTGGATTATGGAGCACGTATGCTTAGGAGAACGACCGCAGGTCTGCTGATCGCAGCTTCCTTGTATCTAGCTGCGTGCTCCGGGGGAGCAAGCACGCCAAGAGTTCCTTCGAAAGGACCCGAGCTTGTTGCATCCGCAAAGACAGCCGGGCATCTCGCTCCACTTGCTTCGTCGGAGCCTGGTCAGAAGAATCCAGTCCTGGAAATGGCTCCGACCGCCGCTCCTGATGGACCTGCGGGTCAGCCAGGGCAAATTCACGGTGGCGCGGCCCTCAAGATTGGTTACCGAGTAGTCGGTGATAAGCAAACTTACTGGTACACAGATGATGCACAGCTTAGCAAGACCGCCACGTCTCTTGTGGTGCGTGATTACGGAGCGCTGTTCATGTTCCGGAATGCTAATGTAGCGCTGTTTCATAACTCAGATAATTTACGCATTGCGCCTGGTGATCTTGCCTTGGAAAATTCCGCTACGCTCATTAAACTTCTAGATTCTACCCCAGATGCAAGATCGAAGTCCGAAAATTGCCCCGACTGTGCCTTTGCTCCAATCCTCGGCAGACAACCAACAAGTGATGAAAGCCAAGACAATCTTCCTGCCGTAACGCGATCGGCCAATTCCTCTAGCAAACGAATTCCTGCCCTCGTTGTGGGCAATCCTTATTGCAATCCAAGTATTCAAGATTGTACTGACTGCAGCTTCTTCGGACTGTGTTCTATCAGTGTAAATGGCGACGGGTTTCCACATTTTCAAGGAGGTGGCTCAAGCGACGTCTGTCTTCCAGGATTCGTAGACATGTCGGGATTTGGATTTTGTATATTGGGATTGCATTATCCAGGAGGAATTTTCTCGCAAGCAATTATCGATTTTTTTGAAAGTGTTCTTCTAGTTAAAGATAGGAATGTAGATTATTACAGATTCTTTCTAAGAGCTTCCACGGCCGAACTGAAAAGTAAAAGTTTAAAAAAGATCTACGATACTTACGCACTTGCTCCGCATGAATTATATCTCGTGAAGAGTTACTTCATTAGCGATGAGGGGGAAACCGCCATGTCTGAAAGATTTACTGAAAACGACTCCCTCGATTCATCACTGTATGTGGATACATTTAACTTGACCATAAAGCAAGGGATCTTATCAAAATCGACGTTCTACCTTTATCGGTCATACGGCGGCACATTCGGCTCAATTAGCCAGAGGCCAGCGAACCCTTCACTAGGGTTACCTTATCCCCAAAGCACACCAAGCGTAGGGGGGCCAAGCATTTGTAATACCATAAGGTGTGTAAGGCCTATAACAACAAATAATTAGTTATCTTAACGCGCGTTATCGATTTTGTTATAATTAGCTTTGCTGAGCGGCACTTTCATAAATGGTTAAGATAACTTGAGACGACCGTCAATAAAAGTTAGCTTGTACGACGAAGTAGCGCTAGGAAATACAACAGAACCCTTTTTTGGATATGAAGTCGAATATCTCGGGGACTGCCCTAGCGTTAACGACGTTATATCTCTGGCGCAACGTCTAACGTACGGGCTCTTCTTTGACGACTCTACTGGCGCTTCATATTTAGGTGACGATGAACCGGTTAAGGAGCACCTCTTTGTCGTAAAAAACCGACGCATCACTTATTATCAAGACGAGAGCTGCGTGTTCGACTCGGCTCAAGTTTTTCAAAGAGCAACAATCTCTCTTATCGTACAAAGGTTGAGTGAACCGTTTCCGGTTGCTTCCGAACGTTTCGAACGTCGATTTCTACTCGAAAGTGATGCGATTTAGCTAAAGTTGTTAGCGTCGATTCTTAGTGTGTGATTGGAGTTGTTATGTTCTCTGAGCCTGTCCCGGCTTCCCGGACTCGTTGAAAAGTGGGCTCAGGACGAAATAGTACGCGAGTTGCTCTCGCACGTCGCCGAGCGACTCATGGAATTCGAGGTCGAGCAACGGACCGGCGCCGATTTCGGTTAGCGATCGCCCGAGCGCAGCAATAGCCGCAACGGTTACCGCGACCGATTTTGGGAAACGCGAGCCGGCTCGGTCGACTTGCAGATTCCGAAAGCGCCGCGGTTCGTACTTCCCCGGCGTTTCTGGAACCACGCCGTACGGCCGAGGAAGCGCTGATGGCCGTGGTTCAAGAAGCATACATTCAAAGCATATCGACGCGCTCGGTCAACGTACTGGTTCGCGCGATGGGGATAAGGGATATCAAAGAGCCAGGTCTCGCGATTGTGCGGCGAGATCGACGAACGGGTCAACGCATTTCTGGCGCGTCCGCTCGAGGCGATTGGCCGTATCCGTGGATCGACGCGACGTATGTGAAAGTTCGTCAAGCCGACCGTGTTGTTTCGGTTGCGGTAATAATCGCTGTTGCCGTACACCGATGCCGTACGGGAAATCGTTGGCGTTGCTGTCGGTCCGAGCGAAGCTGAACCGTTTTGGTTGCGGAGTTCCAACGCCATTTTCCCCACAGTCCCCCCCTCGTTCGAAACGTCCCAGGCGCCAAGATAGAGACGACGTAAGGCATATCGACCGATTTCGCGACCGAACGACTCCGCCCGACCATTTAGCGAAATCAAACCGCGGCCGTCCTCGCAGATGCGAAGCGAAGCATCGGGCGAATCCAGCGCTGCGATTAGGTCGGAAGTCGTGTGGGGTTTTCAGCGAGACTCGTCAAGTGCAACATTCGGCCTCCTTCGTGCCATCAACCGGTGCTTGGTACGCTCGTCTGCCAGCAGATCGCTACAATTGCTTCTCGATGACCGACCGCGCGATCTCGATATCGCTCGCGCGGTCGACGTTCACGCCAATTTCCGCGTGAGGCGATACGATCGCCGCGACCGGGACGCCAACGAGTTCTCCACCGCGACGTTCGGCATCGGCGATGGTGAGTCGGCCGAAGGCGTAGCGTAGCAGGGTCGGCATGCCAAAGATCGCCGCGAGAAGCAGTGGCGCCTTTCGTGCTTTGCCGAGACGACTCAGAAGAAGCGCGAGTCGGTCGAGCGCACGTGGTCGCATCGCCACTAGACCGCCGCCGCAGAACGTTCCATCGCGCAGTTTCGCCCACGTGTGCGGCACGGTCGGGTACGCCGCAAGATGCGTACGCTTCTCGACACAAGCGTACGCAATGTCGGCATCTCGCAAGCGTACGCGCGCGACGAAGTCGTCGATCGCGATGCGTGAGAGGATCGGCAGATCGGATGCCGCGATCAAGACATGATCGTTCGGCGCGAGGCCCGCGAGTCCAGAGCGGAGGCTCTCGGTCATCGTCGGCCCGTCGCTGCGGAACTTGTCGGCTTCTGCGAGCGCGGCATCGCCATGCGAGCCGATCGGCGCCACCACGGTGATGCGCCCGACCGCGGGCGACGACCGTAGCGCTGCGATCGTGCGCTCGACGAGCGTTCTCCCTGCGATCGGCACGAACGCCTTGTTCGGTGCTCCGGGTACGAGTGCCGACACCTCGTCGGGTGGCCCGCCCGCCAACACCACGGCCGCGAGCCGCGATGGAGAAGACGAGGTTCCCCGATCTAACGCCATGCGACGTCATGGTGCAGCGGCACGGCGAAACTCGCCTCGCACGCGCCGCGATCGATCGCCGCCGCGACCGTTCGCGCGCGCGCCTCGTCTTCAAATAACGCGAATAGACACGACCCCGAACCCGACAGCAAGACGCGCGGTGCGCCAGCGGCGAGCGTCGCGCGATACGAACGCTCGACCTCGGGATACGTCCGTAGCACGTCGTCGTGAAAATCGTTGACCAGCGAAGCATCGAGCGCCGCGAAATCGTGCCGTTGCAACGCGTCGACCGCCGCGAGCGACGCGCTGTCGTTCCGCGGCCGGGACGGCACCGGCGCGACCGCGCGCTGCGTATCGAGCATTCGATACGCTTCCGCCGTCGGCACGAACGCCCGCGGCCGCACGACGACGACCCACCAGGGCGGAAGCGACCCGATCGCCGTCACCCGCTCGCCGTAGCCCTCGACGAGCGCGCCCGTGCCGATGAGAAAGAACGGTACGTCCGATCCGAGCTTCGCGGCCTCCGCGATCCAATCGCGCGACGGCACGGCTCCGAGATCGCCGCACATCGCGGCGCGCAACACCGCTGCAGCATCGCTCGACCCTCCGCCGAGTCCGCCGCCGACGGGAATCGTCTTCTCGAGCCGCACCATGTACGGGGACGCGACACCGCTCGCGGCGAGCGCGCGCATCACGAGGTTGTCGCTCGCGAGCGCCGCGTCGCTCGACGCGAAGCGCGTGACGAGCGACGGTTCGAGCGTGATGCGGTCGTAGAGGCCGATGGGAAGCATGACGCTGCGCAGCGCGTGATAGCCGTCGTCGCGGCGCGCGAGAATCTCGAGCGTGACGTTGATTTTCGCGGGAGCGAGGAGCGTGAGCACGGTTGCGCCTTCGTAAAATCGCCGCCACCGACCCGCGCGGGCGGGCCCGCGGCCATGGCGTGCGAAGACGGTCTTCGTCTCATGATGCCCTCCTACGATGCCCAACACAACGAGTTCTGCGCCTACGTGCTCCCCGAAGCGGAGACGCCGTTCGGCCTAACGCTCGGAAACTTCAAGACGTTCGCGTCGTGTACGCCCAAGGGCGGCGTGCGCGGCCTGTGGGACGCCGATTCCGACCAGGTCATCTTCGGCACGCATCAGGTCGCCTATCGTCTGCGCGATCGCGGCCTGACGATCTTCCCGCACCAGATCCAACGGAACTTTACCTTTTTGCCCTACGCGCAGATCTCCGAGTTCGCGCTCGACGACCGGTTGCGGGTCACGGAATGTTTCTACGTTCCGCACGGGCCGCGACACGAGCGCGCGGTCGCCTTCGTCGTCGAGATCGCGCTGCACAATTCCGGGACCGAGCCCGTCGATGTGGCGGTCTTTCCGTGGGCGCTCACCGTCGGTCAACGCTTCTACGGCGAGCCCGAAAAGGAAGTTCACGCGCAAGTCGACGCCCGTGGCTTGCGGGCCTGGAACGAAGAGTCGGGTGCGGCGCGTTATTGGGGCGGGTCGCGCGAACCGCACGCCGTCGTCTGCGGTTTGCGCGAGCAAGTCTTGCTCGGCGCGATGCGCCGCGGGGCGCTGCGCGAGGAGAATCACCTCTCCGAAGTAACGCCCGAGCTCGCCGCGAACGTCCGCGGCCGCATCTACGGCGCCTTCGAGTATCGCGTCGTCGTCGCGCCGGGCGAGCGCGCGTCGCTACGCATCGCGGTCGTGTACGACAATCGCGGCGTCGACGCCGCGCGCGCGACCTTCGACGACCTCATCGCCGATCCACACGCGCTCGATACGACGCAAGCCTACTACGGAAAGGCGCTCGCTGACGCGCGCTTCCTCACCCCGTCTCCCGTCGTGAGTCGGGGCGTCGTCTGGGCGAAAGCGAACATGCTGCGGATCATCAAGGAGTATCCGCAGGGCTGGGGTTCGACGAATTCGCCGCCGTCGGATATCCTCGTTTCGCGCGACACGTCGTGGTTCGTGCACGGCTTCGATTACTTTTTGCCACAGTTCAGCCGCGATGCGATCGACGTCTTCAATCGCTATCTCGAGCCGTCGGGTCAGGTCGTCGAATACGTCCGCGGTGCGACCGGCTACAATACGTCCTACGAACTCAACATCAACGACGATACGCCGCTGCATCTCGTCGCGATCCTCCACCATTACAATGCGACGCTCGATCTCGAGTGGGTCGCCGGTCTCTTGCCCACGATCGTACGCATCGCCGATTATATCCTCACGCAGCGCGACGCCAACGGTCTGGTGTGGTGCAATGCCAAGGGCGTCGACATGTACGGCATCGCGTCGTGGCGGAACATCATTCCGTATTACACGCTCGACGGCGCGGTCACCGAGATCAACGCCGAATGCGTCTTCGCACTCGAAGCGGCGGCGATGCTCTGCGCCGTCGCGGGCGATCACGCGCATTGGGAGACGTATTCGCGCGAGGGGCGCACGTTGCGCGAGATGATGATGGCGCATCTCTTCAATACCGATACCGGCGGCTTCGTCCTCAACTACGATAAGGACGGAAACTATCAGGACAACTTTACCGCCGACGAAATCTTCCCGGTACTCTTCGACGTCGCCGGCCCCGAGCAGCGGCGCGCGATTCTCGCACGTCTGCTCGAATCCGATTTCGCGACGCCCGTCGGCCTGCGCACGATCTCGACGGCGGACTCGTGGTATTTTCCGTCGCACGGCTTCGGATTGCTCGGCGGCATCTGGCCCGATCTCACGCTGTGGTTCGCGGTCGCCCTCGCACGCAACGGGTTCCTCGACGAGAACGCGCATTGGCTCGAGACGATCTACGCGACGATGGAAGAAGGCGCGCGTCGCAACGCCGTGCCTGGGCAATTCGCCGAGTGGTTCGACGGCGGCTCGCTCACGAATCGGGGCATGTACATGTCGCCGTGGACGGGCGCGAAATATCTCTGGGCCGTCGCGGAAACCGTATGCGGCATCGACGGCTATCGCACGAGCGGCTGCCCGCATTTCGCGCCGCTTCTCCCTGCGGGTTGGAGATGGAGTGCGGGGGTGCGCGTGCGCCTCAACGGCACGCGCTGCACGTACGTCATCGATTGCAACGCCGCGACGATCTACGGTGACATGCGGGAAGCCTCCGCCGAGGAGCCGTACCGTTGCGTGTACGCGGGCCGGGATGTGAGCGACGAACTTTCGATGTCGCCGATCGACGTGGCGGCCGTCGCATTCGAGGATGAAGGAGGCGCCGTGCGCGCGTTCGTGTGTAATTTGAACGACATGGCGCGCGACGTCTCCGTACAATTTCGCGGCGGCATGTACCACGCGACGGTCGCAGCGGGCGAACTCGCGCAGCTCGTCCTCGCAGGCGAACCGGCGGATGTCGCAGCTTTGCCCCACGGGGTCGACGTGCTCGCCGCGATGGCGGGTCCGGGCCGGTGAGCAAGCGTCCTGGAACCAGCGTCGTGCTCGTGCTCGGCGCCGTCGTCTTACTGATCGCGATCGGCGTCGGGAATAGCATGGGAAATCGCGTGCTCGGTCAGATCGCGTCGCACGGTGGCAGCGGCGTCGCCACGCCGATAGCGGTCGCGAGCACCGCGCCGCCCGATACCCCTGCGAGCCGCCAGCTTTGGAAGCGCCGTCAGGTGCTCTCCGTCGCGACCGACCCCGCCTTTCCGGATCCGCGCATCACACCGGAGCCGGAGATTCCGGCGACGCCGCGCCCATACGTACCCGAAGCACCGAGGCCGAGGTCGCACTGGTCGCCACGCGCCTCGGTGAAAGCGTCCGACGAACCGAAGATCGAGACGACGCCGAACACGATCTACACGTTGCCCCCGCTTCCCCTTCCGATCGCATCTCACGAGGCACAGGAGACGATCGCACCGGATAGCACGGAGTCCCTCGCGCCGCGCCCTCCGCCGCGCCCTACACCGACGCCGCCCCGCGGCTATCCGACGCTTCCGCCGGTCTCGCAACCGAGCTTCAGCCCCGGGTAAGCCACACTAGGCGTCACTACCATGCCGATTGTTCGAGGTTGGTAAGATAGGGACACTAGTGCCGCTCGCGGCACGCCAGAGACGCTTGGAGGCAGACGATGGACGCTGGTTCGGGTTCGCAGACAGGGACCGTGGCGGTGAAGCGCGGTCTCGCGCAGATGCTCAAAGGCGGCGTGATCATGGACGTGGTGACGCCCGAGCAGGCCGCCATCGCCCAAGAAGCCGGTGCGGTGGCCGTCATGGCCCTCGAGCGCATTCCCGCCGACATCCGTGCCAATGGCGGTGTCGCGCGTATGAGCGACCTCGCGCTCGTGCAGCGCATCATGGATACCGTCACGATTCCCGTCATGGCCAAGGCGCGCATCGGGCATATCGCGGAAGCGCAGTGCCTGCAGGCGCTGGGCGTCGATTACATCGACGAATCCGAAGTTCTCACGCCCGCCGACGACAAGTATCAGATCGACAAGCACACCTTCGACGTGCCGTTCGTGTGCGGCGCGAAAGATCTCGGCGAAGCGCTGCGTCGCATCGCCGAAGGCGCGGCGATGATCCGTAGCAAGGGCGAAGCGGGCAGCGGCAACATCGTCGAAGCCGTGCGTCACATGCGGGCGATTCGCGATCAGATCGCCGAACTCGGCGCCGTTCCCGAAGCCGAACTCGTGCGCCGCGCGCGCGACATCGGCGCGCCGCTCGATCTCGTTCAGTACGTCGCGCGGCAGAAGAAGCTGCCTGTCGTTCTCTTCTGCGCGGGCGGCGTTTCGACGCCCGCCGATGCGGCGCTGATGATGCAACTCGGCGCCGAGGGCATCTTCGTCGGCAGCGGCATCTTCAAGGCTGCGGCGATCTATAAACACGGCGTGCCGGAATATGACGACAACGGGTTTCCCAAAGTGAACCCGGAGATCGCGCTCAAATACGCAAAATCGATCGTTGCGGCGACGACGCATTTCGAAGATCCGAGTGCCATCGTCGCGGCGTCGATGACGCTCGCGGGCGCGAAGCCCATGGATGGCGTCGATCTCCGTCAACTCGACGAGAAGCAATTGCTGAGCCTGCGCGGCAACTGACGTGTCGCCGCACATTGGCGTGCTCGCGTTGCAAGGTGACGTGGACGAACACGTCGCGGCCTTGCGCGCGGTCGGTGCCGATGCGTCGGGTGTAAAGACGCGCGCGCAACTCGAACGCGTGCACGGTCTCGTCGTGCCGGGTGGCGAGTCGACGACGGTGATCCGGCTGCTCGACCGATTCGAACTCGCCGAACTGCTCGTCGCACGTGTGCGTGGCGGCATGCCGTTGTGGGGCACGTGCATGGGGATGATCGTCGCGGCGCGCGAGATTGCGGAGATGCCGCAACGGACGCTCGACCTCATCGACATCACCGTGCGCCGCAACGCGTTCGGGCGGCAACTCGCCTCGGAAGAAGTCCCCCTCGCGATTGCGGTCCTCGGGAGCGCGCCGTTTCCCGCGATCTTCATTCGCGCGCCGTGGATCGAACGTGCCGGACCGAGCGTCGAGATCCTCGCCTCGCACGGCGGCCACGGCGTCTTCGTGCGCTCGGGTCACGTCTTGGGTACGTCGTTCCACCCGGAACTCACCACCGATACGCGCTTGCACGCGTACTTCGCCGAGATGGTGCGCGAGCGAATGCGGATTGCCGCATAAGGACCGAGTAAGGTGCCTTACCGCGGCGCGGAATCATTCGGCTATACTTGGGACATCCGCTATTCCAGGAGAGCCTATGCTAGACGTTGTTTCGCGCCGATCCCCCCGATCTCGCGCATTCGTTCTCGGCGCGCTTACGTTCGCACTCGTCGCGACGCTCGCGAGCCCACTGCGTGCGGCACCAGCCGAGACGCCGTCGCTGACCCCGCTGATCGACGCGTCGTCCTGGCTCAACGGCGAGCCGTCGCGCGCATCGCTCCGCGGTAAAGTGGTCCTCGTCGATGTGTTCACGTTCGGTTGCTTCAATTGCAAGAACGTGACTCCGGAGCTGCGCGCCCTCAATCGCCGAACGAGCGAAGGACTTGCAATTATCGGCATCCACAGCCCCGAAACGCCGTACGAGCACGAGCATGCGGCCGTTGTTTCGAACCTGCGAACGCTCGGGGTCACGTGGCCCGTCGCCATCGACAACGACCTCGCGCTGTGGAATGCCTATCACGTCGAAGCATGGCCGACTCAGTTGATTTTCGACCGCCAAGGGAAACTTCGTAAGACGATCGTCGGCGACTCGCAAGACGCGCTCGTCTCGCAGACGATCGACGCGCTTCTCAAAGAACGGGCTTAGGGCTTAGCGAGCGGAGAGCGTGCCGAGGCGCGCTCTCCGCTCGCGAGAGATTAGCTCTTGGGGCTCGCGGTGGTCGTGGGAGCAGGCGATGCCGCGGAGCTCGGCGATGCCGCGGAGCTTGGCTGTGCCGCCGGATCGGCTGCGGTCTTGCCGCCGTAGATCGGATCGACGATCTCGCCGTCGGCGAAGGTCGCGGTCAGGACGCGGCAGACCTCGGGATGCTCCGTCGTGAACGGTGCGCCGCCGAAGAAATTGAACGTGTGGTCGATCGGCGCGTCGTACGCGAACGTCCCCGCATCGGTGAAGGTGGCCGTCTTGCCGCCGTACCGCACGCGGAAGGTAACCGACTGCAAATGTCGGGTCGGCACGTTCTGGAAGTACTTGATATTCAAGCTCTTGTTCCCGACGACGTTACCGTTCTTATTGACCGAGCACGACGAGATCGTGACGGGGCCCGATTTGTACGGATAGGTCTGTTGCGTGATCGGGTGCGAGGACGTCTTGGACGGCGTGCCGGTAGCGCCGGGAGCCGTTGTTGCTGCGGCATCGGGTGTCGCCATCATGTCGGAGTCGACGTCGCCGGCATACGTCGGGGTGACCGTCTCGCCGTCGGAAAACGTCGCGGTGAGCACGCGGCAGACTTGCGGCTGTGCGCTCGTGAACGGCGCGCCGCCGAGAACGTTGAACTTGTGATCGATCGCTTTGTCGTACGAGAAATCGCCGACATCGGTAAACACGGCGGTCTGGCCTGCGTAGACGACGCGGAACGTCACCGAGTTGAGATGACGCTCGGGTACGTTCTGAAAATACTTGACCTCGAGGCTATTATTCGCAACGACGTTGCCGTTCGCGCTGAGCGAACACGACGAGATCGTCACGGGTCCCGACTTGAAGGGGAATTTTTGGGTCGGCAGCGTTTGTGCGGACACGGTCGCTGCGGCGAGCAGACTGAGCGCGACGGCGCCGCCGATCGATCGACGTATCATGAATCCTCCGGTGCTAAAGCAAGCGCACGGACAACGACATCGATCGTTCCCGAAGTTCCACCGATTCTTGCCCTCCTCGGTCGCGCCCCCTCGCCTCGCCGTCGCGCTCCGCGACTCGCAGCATCGTCGTCGTACCTCGCGGCCGCTTCCGGCGCGGCAGCGGCGAGGAAGGTTCCGCCGGGCGGCGTAACCGTGCCGACAAGATGACTGCCTCGTCGAGTGCGGCCACGGTGCCGCCGGTCGAAGTCGTCCTGGGCGAGGTCGTAGCGAACCTCAGCCTCATCGCGCACGCCTACCTCCACCCCATGGTCGAAGGACGAGAGGTCGAGCCCGATCTGGAAAATGCGGAGATCGCGATCGACGTCGCGGGCAAGGCGTTCGACCGAATATCTTCGAGGTTGCCGAGCGACGAGCGTTCCGCAATCGCGAGGATGCTCACGGAGCTTCGCATGTCGTATGTCAGGAAGCGAGGCCTATGAGTCTCGCTTCCTACGTTCTTACCGCCCGCAGACGTGGAGAGACACCGTGACGGACGTCTTGGTCCTGAACTTTACGTACGAAGCCCTCAACATCACGAGCTTCCAACGCGCCGTCAAGTTGCTGTTCTCCGGCAAGGCCGAAGTCGTCCACGGCCGCTCCCGCATGCTCAGCTCGCCGACGTACGAGATGCGGTTGCCCTCGATCATCCGCATGCTCTACTACATCCGTCGGCCGATGCAGAAGGTCGCTCTGACGAAGAAGAACATCTTGCTCCGCGACGACTACACGTGCCAATACTGCAACCTCAAGGGCGAGCGGCTCATGACGGTCGACCACGTGCTGCCCAAGAGTAAGGGCGGCCCTTCGACGTGGGAAAATCTCGTGTGCGCGTGCATGCGCTGCAACAATCGCAAGAACAACCGGACGCCCGAGCACGCGAACATGCCGCTACGGCGCAAACCGAAGGCGCCGAAATACATTCCCTGGATTCGCGTAAAGCGCAACACGTTGCCGGGCGAGTGGCATAAGTTTCTCTTCCTCTACAACGTCTCTATCGACGAGGCCGTCGAGACCATCTAAGGTTGCTCATCGCGTCGATTTCTGCACTCGTCGCGCTCGGAATCGAAACGTACGTCGCCACCGTCGCCTATCCGAATTTCACGCGCGTCGCCGTCGCAGAACTCCCGGCGTTCCACGCCTTCCACACCGAGCGCATCACGTATTCGATCGGGCCGGGGCTTCTGATCGCCGCGTTCGCGAACGTCGCGCTTGCGGTCGATCGACCGCGGGACATCCCGCTCTGGTTACCGCTCGCGGCGGCCGCCGCCGGCTTCGCGGTGCTCGCGTATACGGCGCTCGTCGCCGTTCCGCTGCATGCGCGACTTTCCGAAGCGGGCTACGACGCTCAGACGATCGCGCGACTCAATGCGGGCGAACCGGTGCGCGCGTTCGCGACGTTCGTGCAAGCTGCGTGCGACGTCGCGATGCTCGCGATCGCGGTGCGTCGCTAGCGGACTCGGCGGCGCGGCCGAAGAATTAGCCGGTCCGTGGACCAAAGCCGGACGCCGTACTTCGATGTCCTTCTCGACTACGTTGACTCCGGCGTCATCCCGTTCCACACCCCCGGCCACATGCAAGGTCGCGGCATGGATCGCGAGTTCCGCGATTTCCTCGGCGATAACGTTCTCGCGATCGATCTTACGCAGATCCGCGGGCTCGACGATCTGTTGCAGCCGGAAGAAGCGATCGCGCAGGCGCAAGCGCTCGCCGCGGAAGCCTATGGTGCGGACCATTCGTTCTTTCTGATCAACGGATCGACCAGCGGCAATCAGATCATGATGATGACCGCGCTCAATCCCGGCGAAAAGATCGCGTTGCCGCGTAACGCGCACAAGAGCGCGATGGGCGGCCTCATCATGAGCGGCGCGACGCCCGTGTGGATGAAGCCCGAAGTCGACACGTCGTTGCACATGGATCACACGATCACGCCAGAAACCGTGCGCGCGACGCTCGTCGCACATCCGGATCTCAAAGCCGTGTACGTCGTGAGCCCGACGTACTACGGCGTCGCCGCCGACCTCGAAGGTATCGCCGCCGTCGCGCACGAGTTCGGCGTGCCGTTCCTCGTGGACGAAGCGTGGGGACCGCACTTCCACTTTCATCCCGCATTGCCGATCGATGCGATCGAAGCGGGCGCGGACATGTCGATCAACTCGACGCACAAGATGCTCGGCAGTCTCTCGCAGACCGCGATGCTGCATCAGAAAGGCGATCGCATTCGCGTCGATCGCCTCAAAGCGGTCGTCAAACTCTTTCTCTCGACGTCGCCGAATCTCGTGCTCGTCGCATCGCTCGACGTCGCGCGCCGGCAGATGGCGATGGAAGGCGGCGCGCTGCTTTCCGCAACGATCGAACTCGCGAACGATACGCGCAAGCGCCTCAACGCGATTCCCGGCATCTACTGTTTCGGTGACGAACAGGTCGGTAAGCCCGGCGTCTTCGATCTCGATCCGACGAAGATCACGATCACGGTGAAAGACCTCGGCTACACTGGCTACGAAGCCGAAGAGATTCTGAGACGCCGCTACAACGTGCAGTGCGAACTCGCCGATCTTTTCAATTGTCTCGCGCTCTTCACGATCGGCACGACGCGCGAGGCGGCCGACCGCCTCGTCTACGGCGTCAAGGAACTCTCGCGCGAAGACCGTCCCATCGACGTGTTCTCGCCGTCGGGCGTTTTAGAACGCCGTTTACAAACGGGGACCTACAATTTACCCCCTATCCCGCCGATCCGCATGGTACCCCGCGAAGCGTTTTTAGCGCAGACGGAGTTCGTGCGGTTCAAAGAGAGCGCGGGTCGTATCTGTGCGGAGGTGATCACGCCGTATCCACCGGGGATTCCCGTCATATCCCCCGGGGAAGAAATCACGCCGGCGATCGTGGCGTACCTCGATCTCGAGAAAAAAGCCGGTGTGCGCATGCAAGGTCCATACGACTCGGAACTTCGGTCGATCCGGGTAGTACAGGAACAGGGTGTTCCGATACCTTAAGACCGCCACCACGATCGAACGTTCGCCCGCAAGGCGCGCGCCGCTCGAATTTACGACAGGGATGTGCATTGGCCGTTAACGCCGAGACCCTCTCATCGCATAGCGAACTCACCCACCTGCTCGATATCTTCCCGCTCCCGATCAGGCAAGGGCTCGTTCGGCTCCCGAATTTCGAATCGCTCGTCGAAGTCGTCCTCGATCTCGGGCGCCCGCCCGAGGCTCGCTTTCCGGACGACTTCGTTTTTTTGAGCGACACGCCGGTAACGTTCGAAGATCTCGCGCACGTGAGCTCGCGCCTCTCGCCGTTCGGTAGCGACAATCGCGCCGGCATCGAGCAGACGTTGCATCGCGTCTCCGCGATTCGGAACCGTCAAGGTAAAGTCGTGGGCCTGACGTGCCGGGTGGGTCGCGCCGTGTACGGTACGATCGATATCATCAGCGACGTCATCCGCGCCGGCAAATCGGTCTGTTTACTCGGACCTCCGGGCGTCGGCAAGACGACGATCTTACGCGAGTGCGCGCGCGTGCTTTCGGAGGATCGCAAGCGCGTCGTCGTCGTCGATACGTCCAACGAGATCGGCGGCGACGGCGATATCCCGCATCCCGGTATCGGTCACGCTCGCCGCATGCAAGTCGCCGACGCCGGTTTGCAACACAACGTCATGGTGGAAGCCGTCGAGAATCACATGCCCGAAGTCGTCGTGATCGACGAGATCGGCACCGAGATGGAAGCGATGGCCGCGCGTACGATCGCGGAGCGTGGCGTCCAGTTGATCGGCACCGCGCACGGCAAGACGCTCGAGAATCTGCTCATGAATCCGACGCTCTCCGATCTCGTCGGCGGCATCTCGACGGTCACGCTCAGCGACGAAGAAGCGCGCCGCCGCGGCACGCGCAAGACCGTCCTCGAACGCAAAGCCCCGCCGACGTTCGACGTGCTCATCGAAATCAACGATCGCAATCGGCTCTCGATCTATCAGAACGTCGCCGAGACGGTCGACGCGCTCTTGCGTGGCTATCAACCGCAAGCGGAAGTACGCCAGCGGATGCCCGGCGGTGCGGTGCAAGTCGTCCAAGAAGCGACACCCGCGGCGCCGACCAAACGCGGCAACGCTGCGGTCGCCGTCACCGCGCCCAAACTCGTCGCTTCGAATTCTCCCGAATCGGAATTCGAACGCGCGATGCGCGAAGCCGATCTCGACGATCGCGATCTCGAACCGCGCACGGACGCGCAGCACGTGTTGCTCTTCCCGTATGGCGTGTCGCGAAACAAGATCGAACGCGCGATCCAAAATCTTGGCGTCAACGCGTCCATCGCGCGCAAATGGGACGACGCCGACGTCGTGCTCACGCTCAAATCGCTCGAGCGCAAAGAGAGCGAAAAGCTCAAATCGATCGCGACTGAAAACGTGCCGATCTATTCCATCAAAACGAACACGACCGCCCAGGTCATGAACGCGCTCAAAGATATCTTCGCGCTGCCGTCGATCGATGCCGAAGAGATCGCGATCCGCGAAGCGTCGGAAGCGATCTACAAAGTCTTGCTCGATAGCAAACCCGTCGAACTGACGCCGCAAACGTCGTACGTGCGCCGCCTGCAGCACCAACTCGCCGAAGAGCACCGCGTCATGTCGCGTAGCACGGGATTGGAGCCTAACCGCCGGCTCGTGCTGTTTCGGAATAACGATCTGCCCTACGGTACCGGAGCCTCCGCGTAGGCGCTTCGGGCCGCTTCATCACGGTCGAAGGCATCGAGGGGAGCGGCAAATCGACGCTCCTCGCGAGCCTCGCCGATGCGCTGTCGTCGCGCGGCATCGCCGTCGTGACGACGCGCGAACCGGGCGGCACCACGCTCGGTAATCTCTTACGCGCGGTGTTCATCGAGCCCGGCATCACGATGACGCCGCTCGCCGAAGCCTTCGTCGTCAATGCGTCGCGCGCGCAACTCGTCTCGGAGATCGTCGAACCCGCGCTCGCACGCGGTGATTGGGTGCTCTGCGATCGCTACGTCGATGCTACATATGCGTATCAGGGTTACGGCCGCGGCCTCACTCGCGATACGTTGCGCGCGCTGGTCGAGTCGGCGACGCGTGGCCGCATGCCCGATCTCACCTTCCTCATCGACGTTACCTTCGACGTTTCGCGCGCGCGCGTGACGGCGCGCTCGGCCAACGCGAACGTCGCGATCGATCGTTTAGAACGCGAGGATGCCGCCTTTCACGAGCGCGTTCGCGCGGGCTATCTCGCGCTGGCACGCGACGATTCGCGCATCGTCACGCTCGACGGTATGCGGTCACCCGACGACTTGTGCGCCATCGCTTCGTCGCTGGTTGTCGCAAATTTCGATCTTTGAGGGCGTCCACGCGTATGCGTCGTATCGATGCTCCGTCGGGGAGAGTTCGCCGATGAGTGCATTCGCAGTGGCTACTGGCAAGTAGTCTCACACGGTGAAGCGGAGAACCGATGCTCGACTCACTCGAAGGCGACGTCTTCGACCTCATCATCATCGGAGCCGGTGCCGGCGGGGCCACGCTCGCGCACGCACTCGCACCGACCGGCTTGCGCATTGCGGTGCTCGAGCGAGGCGGATACTTACCGCGCGAAAAAGACAATTGGAATTCGCGCGCCGTCTTTACCGACGAGCGCTATCACACGCAGGATCGGTGGCTCGACGCCGAAGGCAAGCCGTTTCGGCCGGGGCAGCATTACTACGTCGGCGGCAATACGAAAGTTTACGGCTCCGCACTGCTTCGCTTCCGCGAATCCGACTTTCGCGCGACGCAGCACGTCGATGGCATCTCGCCCGCGTGGCCGATCGATTACGCGGCGTTCGAACCGTACTACACGCGCGCGGAGAGGCTCTACCACGTGCACGGCGAGCGCGGTTGCGACCCGACCGAGCCACCGGCGAGCGCACCGTATCCGTATCCGGCCGTTCGCAACGAACCGCGCATCGCACGACTCGCCGCCGATTTGAGCGCCATCGGCCTGCGACCGTTCGCCTTACCGATGGGTTTGATCCTCGATGAGGATCGTCGCGATGAGAGTCCGTGCATCCGGTGCTCGACATGCGACGGGTTTCCGTGCCTGGTCAACGGCAAAGCCGACGCGCACATCGTCGCGATGCTGCCCGCACTCGAGCACCCCAACGTTACGCTCGAAACGCACGCTTACGTGGAGCGATTGGAAACCTCGGCTTCGGGCCGCGAGATCACGGGCGTGGTCGTCGTGCGCGAAGGTCGATCAACCACACTGCGGGCGCACGTAGTCGTCGTTTCATCGGGCGCCGTGAATTCGGCCGCACTCTTGCTGCGGTCGGCAAACGATCATCATCCGCAGGGACTCGCCAACGGCTCGGGCGTCGTCGGGCGACACTACATGTGTCACGACAGTTCGGTGATGGTCGCAATTTCGAAAGAACCGAACCCGACGGTCTTTCAGAAGACGATCGGTATCAACGATTTCTACGATCGCGCCGACGATTTTCCATAT
>JAABUX010003478.1_pt1 | contig 20833 bp, 15 predicted proteins | sample 5561851 | NCBI WGS metagenome assembly JAABUX01 (sample SAMN10711883, study PRJNA513361) | rock metagenome | isolation source: Antarctica rocks | place: Antarctica: Victoria Land, Richard Nunatak red sandstone | collected 2016-01-03 | reverse complement strand
CTCTATTCTTATGCGCATTAATAATTCTTTGACGCAGATCGAGGGAGTATGCTTTCATCGTTGCCGTAACTAGTCAAGAAGTTTACCTATTTCAAGTGTACACTATCCGAATAAAAACCGCTGTAGCAGTGTTTATCCAGGCATTACTCTCGGTTGCCTGTTCTCCCTTAATGATTACAGAGTTCATAGTTCTTCTCCTTATGCCAGTACTGCCCTATTCGCCAATTGTAAGCGCAAGCAAGGCCGGAACTTTTGTGTCTATTTGACTAAACACCGCTCTCGCCAAAGTCAATTATGCTTACTAGCAAGCGGAGCAACTCGGTGCTCGCTCATCACGCACAAAGCGTCAACTTGCCAAAACTTTCAACGCCAGTTGGATCCTGAATCAAGCCAAATCGTGTACAACAGGAGCAGATGAAGCTTTAGCCTAGCGTGACACCCTTTCAGTAGGGTTGTGTTATTAAACTTGCTCTATCAGTAGACATTACTATATTGTATTGAGCAAAATCGAAATACATAATGCCTAAATTTAACGTTAATTCCGGCCAGCCATTAGGGTTTATAACACAAGGCTCCCTGAGTGAGGGACTAGAAGTACGATTACATCCAGATGTCTCGGTAGAAGATATGCGGGTAGGCAAGTTCCTGATTGTAGAGGGAGTACGCTCGCGCTTCTTCTGCATGCTCACTGACGTGACGCTTGGAACGTCTAGCCTCCGAATTGTCGCCAATCCTCCTGTTGCTGATGACGACTTCTTGCGAGAAGTGCTCGGTGGTAGCAGTACCTTTGGCACCATTGCCTTAACCCCAATGTTAATGTTCACTCCATCACAATTAAGTCGTCAGGAGCAAGGATTCAGTCATCAGGAGTTGGAAAAATCCCTGAATGGTCAAAGCTTGTTGGCATCGTTTAAACCCCAAAGCAGCAGCGACATGGAACTGCTGCCGGTGAAGACAATTCCCAGCCACTTTAGTCAGGTCTATGATGCAAGCGTTGGGGACTTCCGGGCCGTATTTGGTTGGGAAGATGACCCCCACCGGCGCAATTTCGCCATCGGTCAACCGCTCGATATGGACGTACCAATCTGCATCGATCTAGACCGATTTGTGGAGCGCAGCAATGGGGTGTTTGGTAAATCGGGGACGGGAAAATCCTTTCTCACTAGGCTACTGCTGTCGGGTATTATCCGAAAACAAGCGGCGGTCAACCTAATTTTTGATATGCACTCCGAGTATGGCTGGGAAGCCACCTGCGAAGGTAAACTGTTTAGCACAGTTAAAGGTTTGCGGCAACTATTTCCGGGGCAAGTCCAAATCTATACCCTGGACCCCAACTCTACTAAGCGACGTGGGGTGCGAGATGCCCAAGAACTTTATCTAGCCTACGACCAGCTGGAAGTTGAAGATATTATGCTCGTCCGCAATGAGTTAAACCTCTCGGAGGCCAGCCTGGAGAATGCCATCATTCTACGCAACGAGTTCGGTCGCTCTTGGATTACCCAATTGCTGACGATGAGCAATGAGGAAATTGATGAATTTTGTGAGTTTAAGCGGGGTAACAAGTCTTCTATCATGGCGCTGCAACGTAAGCTCATGCGCTTAGAGGAGTTGCCATATATGCGCTCGAGCTGTCCGCACAACTATGTGGATCAGATTTTAGAGTCATTGTCTGCCGGGAAGCATGTGGTGATTGAGTTCGGTTCACAGTCAAACATGCTCTCGTATATGCTGGCAACAAATCTGATTTCTCGGAGGATACATCGCTCTTATGTCCGTAAGTCGGAAAAGTTTTTACAGACCAAAAATCCAAGCGATCGCCCCCAGCCGTTGGTAATCACTATTGAAGAAGCTCACCGCTTCCTCGACCCATCTACCGTTAGTCAAACCATATTCGGGATCATTGCTCGTGAGATGCGCAAATATTTCGTCACCCTGTTGGTGGTAGATCAGCGACCATCAGGAATTGATAACGAAGTTATGTCTCAGATTGGCACCCGGATTACCGCATTGCTCAATGACGACAAAGACATTGAAGCAATCTTCACCGGGGTCTCTGGCGGTCAGAATCTGCGCTCCGTCCTCGCTAAGCTGGACTCCAAGCAACAAGCTTTGATCTTAGGCCACGCGGTTCCCATGCCAGTTGTTGTGCAGACGCGGCCCTACGATGAAAAATTCTACGCCGAAATTGGGGATGTTGCCTGGTCAGAGAAGTCAGATGACGAAGTTTTCGCCGCCGCTGAATTGGCCAAAGCAGACCTGGGGTTCTAATGGATTATTTGGCTCGCCAGCACTCATAGTAAAACAGTTAATTTGCTGGTACACCTGGGAGATTGAGCAGTTTCTCAACCAGCTTTTTGCTCAAACAACTCAAATGCTTATTATAGAACAAGTGTACTAATAAGGTAGGCATCCAACATGCTTGCTGAGGTTGGAGAGAAATTATGGGAGCGATCACTAACCAGCAGCACATTGAAACGATCCAGGGGGTAGTGGAACGACTGACATTCCACTCCCCAGAGTCGGGATATAGCGTAGCTCGGCTGAAAGTTCCCGGCGAACAAGACTTAGCCACCATTGTCGGCAGCTTCCCCAATATCCAGCCAGGGCAGACCTTGAAGTTGGTTGGCTTTTGGCGTGACCACCCAAAGTTTGGCCCTCAGTTCAATGTCACCCAATACCAAGAAACCAAGCCCGCCACCCTAACTGGGATAGAAAAGTATCTCGGCAGCGGCTTGATCAAAGGTGTGGGGCCAGTAACAGCCAAGCGGATTGTGAAGCACTTCGGATTGGACACTCTGGAAATTATTGAAACCCAAATCGACCGCCTAATTGAAGTCCCTGGAATCGCCAAAAAGCGGGTGAAAATGATTCAGACCGCCTGGGAGGCTCAACGGGCAATCAAAGAAGTCATGATCTTTCTCCAGGAGCACGGTGTCTCGACTACCTATGCTGTCAAAATCTACAAATATTACGGTGACAAAGCTCTAGCCATCGTCACGGATAACCCGTACCAGCTGGCGACTGACATTTACGGCATCGGCTTTGTTACCGCTGATGCGATTGCTCGTAATCTAGGGGTGCCACCCGGCAGTGAGTTCAGATACCGTGCTGGCATTTTCCACGTACTGGGAGAGGCGGCAGAGGATGGGCATTGTTTCTTACCGCAATCTGAATTAGTCCAGCAAGTAGTGCAGCGTTTGGCGCTCCCAGACCATACGCCGGATTCACATACCGTTGCAGAGATCACGTCCCAGATGGGGCAGGTACATTTGGGCCAGGGCGAGCAGATAGTTATCCAACCCCATCCAGAACATCAATTTATCTGTTATCAGCCATCTTTCTTCCAAAGCGAACAGAAGTTGGCTATTCAGATGTCTGAGCTATTGAGCCACCCCATCATAGTAGACGAGGCCAGAGTTAATGTCTGGATTGACCGCTACATCGCCGCCACCAAGATGCAGCTATCGCCCCAGCAACGTCAAGCAGTCGAGATGGCAGCGTCAGAACGTGTGCTCATCATCACTGGGGGCCCTGGTGTTGGGAAAACTTTTGTAACCAGAACAATCGTCGCCTTGTGGAAAGCGATGGGGAAATCAATTGCCCTAGCTTCTCCCACCGGACGAGCAGCACAGCGTTTGAGCGAGATGACCGGGAAGGAAGCGAAAACAATTCATCGCCTCTTAGAGTTTGACCCTCGGTCAATGAGTTTCCAGCGTAACAGTGAGAATCCCATCCCAGCTACTGCAATTGTCGTGGACGAAGCTTCTATGATTGATCTGTTCTTGGGTCACTCGCTGCTGAAAGCCGTGGGCTTGAACACACAGTTGCTCCTGGTCGGAGACATAGATCAACTTCCGTCCGTGGGGCCAGGGAATGTGCTGCGTGACTTGATTGCATCTGAGCGAGTGCCGGTGGTACGCCTGACGCAAGTGTTCCGGCAAGCGGCTAGTAGCATGATCATCAGCAATGCCCACCGGATAAACCTTGGTGAGTATCCGGTGCTAGAACCTGTTTCTCCTACTCCACGTACCGATTGCCTCTGGTGGGGCGCAGCGGAACCAGAGCAGGGCGTCCAAGCGATTCAGGAGCTGGTTGCTAATTTCATTCCCAAATGGGGCTTTGATCCAGCGCGGGATTTGCAGGTGTTGTGTCCGATGACGCGAGGCATAGTTGGCACTCGTAACCTCAACACAGTCCTGCAAGAACTGATTAATCCACCGAACCCTGCTAAGGCTGAGATTGTTAGAGGTGGTTTGACTCTGCGCGTGGGCGATCGCGTTATTCAGCAAAAAAATGATCACAACCGAGAAATTTTTAACGGTGATCTGGGTGTAATTGCTGCTATCGACTTAGAGGAGCAGGAAGTCACGGTGCAATTTGGTGATCGGCTTGTTAGCTATGATTATGCCGATATGGACGAGATTACTCTGGCGTGGTCGGTTAGTGTGCATAAAGCACAGGGATCTGAATATCCTGTGGTGGTTCTGCCGCTCTACATGCAACATTACATGATGTTGAACCGAAATCTACTCTACACTGGTCTGACCAGAGCCAAGCAGTTGGCTATTCTGGTTGGCCCTAAAAAGGCGATTGGTTTAGCTGTTCGACAGGTGAAAGACCAGCAGCGGTACACCCTACTGCTAGAGCGCTTAATGTTGGCATCATCTGGTAAATAAAGCGCCATTATTCGTAAAAAAAGCGCTAGTTAGTGAGCTAGAATCGTTTTCCAGTAGTGTCCTTGAGCCTGATGATTCCATGAACAAAGCTGAACTGATTGCGGTCATATCTAGAAGAGTGAAAGTCACCCAAAAAGAAGTTGATGCCATTCTCAATGCCACTGTTGATACAATCGTCGAATCAGTTTCATCTGGCGACAAGGTAACGTTAGTCGGTTTCGGTTCGTTTGAGAGTAGGGAACGTCAGTCACGAGAAGGCCGCAATCCCAAAACTGGTGCTAATATGATCATCCCGGCGACCAAGGTGCCAGTGTTCGCGGCAGGTAAGGTGTTTAAAGACAAGGTAAAGCCAAGCGCTTAACACTCCACTTGCTCTAGCCACCTATAGAAATTGCTCCTATCCTTCAACTAAAAGCCTGGTTCATGTCTATCGCCATATCCTGCAGTACTCCGGCGCTCCAATTCACTATAGAAGGACATATATTACTCTCAGAAGGATTGCCGGAGCTGGTGTGTGCTGATGGCACCCACTTGCGTGTTGTCGGGCTACTTCAAGACTACCCATCAGGTGAAAGGCGATGGCAAGTCATTCCCAGCACGGATTCCACCGGGGTAATCGTCAGTGTAGAAGTGGTTGATTCCCAATCGGTCACAGCAATAGAGCCCAACGCTCAGGTGAAATGCCAGGTAGTGGGAAGGGTCGTACAAATAAGTAAGCGTCAAAACCGAATCCTGTTGAAGGTGACTCGACCTGATCAAAAGACGCTAAAGCTTACTTTAAGCAAACCAGATGCCCGGATGGAAATCAGCCAACTCTGGTCATGTACCGCTATCCGGGTAGGGTCTACACTTCAAATCATCGAGGCTAATCCGCTTGAGGTAATATCGAAGAGTGCAACCACAACGCCTGCTAGTCAGATTGCTGTGGACACAGCAATTGACCAACTCAATCGTGTTGAGCAACGAGTTGGGGGCGCTTTGTCGCCCCCAACCGATGTGGCCCTAGAAGCTCTGAATAAAGAAACGGGAGTTACTGAATGGGAATTTTTGAGTATACGTCAACGCTCCTCGGGGTGGGAGTGGGAAGCATTTCACCCTGAGTCCAGATTGCGTGCCAGGGTGAAAGTTTCTGGAAATCCGCTCAGGAGCGTTTCAAGTGTGTACCAATATCCGACTACACCATTATCTGCTCCTGACAAGACCTCAACCCCCTCAGCCCAAGCAAGAGCGCTAATTCAACTGGGTAGTGAAAGCAAGGCAATTGCGAGTTCTGCCCATGACCGCTTAGTCGTTACTCCCTTGGGCGGGGCGCTGGGGATTGAAGCCAACTGCTTCCGGGTTGAGATTGGTCCTTATGAGGTAGTGCTCGATTGCGGCACCCGAACAATAGGGCCCAACCCACTCCCGTCGCTGGAATACATATTGCACCCTGATTTACTACTAATCTCCCATGCCCATCAAGACCACATCGGAGCGGTGCCAGTCTTTCATAGCCGCTGGAAAATGGCGCGAATGTTCTGCACTCCTGGCACCAGAGAACTTGCCCATGTGATGCTGCTTGATGGCCTCAACAGAAAGCTTTCTAACCAATCCGATTGGGCGCTATTCGATCACACTGACCTAGAGCGGACTCTATTGCGCCTGGAAACCTACCCTGTGGGTCAAGATTTTGAACCACTGCCAGGGTTAAAAGTTAGATTCATCAACGCTGGTCATGTGGTCGGAGCTGCTTGCATTTACCTGCGCTATGGCTCAAGATCGCTACTCTATACCGGGAACTACAACACTACAGCTTCAAACACAACTTCGCCCTTACGCCTAAAAGACCTACCCCAGGCCGATGTATTGCTCACAGAAGGGACTCAGGGGGCCCAGACCAATCCAGCCCGGAAAATTCAACAGACCCAACTGCTCAATGAAATCGCCAGAGTTGTCCAATCTGGTGGCAATGTTCTGCTCCCGAGTAGCCCGCTTGGACGTGCCCAGGACATCCTGCTAGCGATGCAGACCTCAAACTTATTCCAGAAACAAAAAATCCCGATTTATGTAGACGGTCGGGTTAGGGCAATAACTGATGTCCTGGGCTCTAACCTAGACTTGCTGCCCACAAGTGTGCAGAATTTAGTCAAACAGAATGGGATCAATCCGTTCTTTAATCAAGACTCAACTCCACCGATTATTAGGCTCACTCAAGCTCTAGAGCGCCCGTTGGCGATGCAACAGCCGAGTGTAATTATTGCTGATTCTGACAACTTAGGTGACGGTGCCAGCGGAATTTATGCCAGAACTCTGCTCGAGCGCGAAAATTCTGCCGTTTTATTTTCAGGTTATATAGACGAGGAGTCGCCAGGGCGATGGCTCCAGAATCTTCAGACTGGTGACACGATTGAACTGGATGGTGTGTCGCTTAATGTTAGAGCCCAAATCAAACGATTCAATCTTAGTTTCCATGCTGACATTGTTGGCCTTACACAGGTAACAAACATTGTCAATCCCAAGCACTTAATCCTCATCCACGGTACTCAATCAGCTCTCAAGTCTCTAGCACGCTCTGGTGACTTGCGCTCCAAGCACTACATTCATATTCCCTCAGTCGGTGAACAGATTACTTTGGGGAGGCGGCCATTGAGTGCAACGCCGAAACAGGTGGCACGAATCGAGGCACCCCAAGAGTTTGAGGTTGAAGTCTCAGCCGAATATGAAGGGGCCTGGATCAGGATTCCATCGTCAGTAGTAGATCTTGATCCGCGCTGGCAAATGTTAGCGGGTAATGGAGTGATGAAAGCTTATTGGGATGGAATCCATTTAAAGCTGAGTCCCACAGATAATCACAATATGGCGATAGAATCCGCCAGAGCGTCGGGAATTGATTGCTGTGCCAAGTGCCAGGATTTTAGCACCAATACGAGTCAATGCAATAGCCCAGATAGCCCTTTATCAGGACTCAATGTTGACCCATCTGGCTACTGCCTTGAGTATAATGCTAAATGAAATTAAATAATCTAACTCACTTTTTACCGTTTGAATCGCTGTGAATTCTTGACCCATGACCGAAGTAACTCTAAAATATCAGCCTAGGGAATATCAGTACGAATGGATGGAGGATATTTGGGATTCTTGGTCAAGTGGGAAGAGAAGAGTACTGGCTCAGTTAGCCACAGGCGGGGGGAAGACTGTTTGTTTTGCTCAAATTAGCAATAGCTTCTTCAAAAAAGAGCAGCAAGTACTAGTAGTAGCTCACCGAATTGAACTAATTACGCAAGCGGCTGAAAAGCTAGAAGAAATAATTTGGGAGCCTGTTGGCATTATCAAAGCCGGAATGACGGCAGACTCGGAGCGAAAAATCCAAGTCGCTAGTATTCAGACTCTAGCAAGACGAGCGCCACAACAACTTCCACAAAATATAGGGAGAGTTAATTTTTGATGAAGCCCATCATGCCAGTGCTTCATCATATAGAAAGCTAATTGAACATTACAAAAATGCCCCAATTTTAGGGGTAACAGCTACTCCACAGCGGATAGATGGTCAAGGATTTCAAGATTTATTTGACGATTTAGTAATTGGCATACCAACAGCGGAGTTAATGCGGCAGGGATATTTAAGTAAATTTAGATTGTTCGCTACAGAGCAAACTATTTCAACTAAGGGAGTTAATACATCACGAGGAGATTTTAGAGCTAAGGAATTAGCGCTGGCTGTAACTAGTCAAATTGGGCTTAGCAGTGTCCTTCAAAACTACTTAAAATATGCTAGAAACCTCCGCACCATCATTTTTGCTGCTAGTCTAGAACACAGTCGCGCGATCGCCCAAGAGTTTTGCCGTAATAGGATAAAAGCAGAGCATTTAGATGGAGACACAAAACCAGCGGAAAGAAGTCAGATTTTAGAACGCTTCGAAAGCGGGATAACGCTGGTAATTTGTAATTACGAAATCCTGACCGAGGGTTATGACTGCCCAGGCATAGAGTGCGTTTACTGTCTCCGGCCCACAGAGAGCCCAACCCTATGGCTACAGATGACAGGGCGCGCCCTCAGGAATAAGTCGAATAAATCGACTGCACTCATCATTGATGTAACGGATAACTGGAAAAAGCATGGGCTACCCGACGAGCGCCGTGAATGGAGTCTAGAACCAACTCAAAGCGCAGCTACACAGTCTAGAGGAACAATAAAGTGCGAGGCTTGCACTCACATTTTCAAGCCCCTTACCCAGGAGCTGGTGATTCTCTATGGAGAAATCGGCCCTGATGGTTTAGTGCTCGCTCATCACGAAGCTATCTGTCCTAGTTGCGGCAAGATGGTTGAATTTACTACCAAAGAAAACCAGCACCAACCTAGCCGAATTCAAGTCAGAGATAGCATCAATCTTGAGCTTAAAGAAATTGATCTTTCCGTGTCGGAGCTTCGAATTAGGCAGGTTTACGACTTAATTAGACGTGAGGGGCTAAAAAACTCTCCAGCTTCAAGCATATACAAAGCTGTGTTCATGGGCTTTATCGAACAGATCACAGAATTTACATTGGGAGATTGGAGGGAGATAGTCAAAATAGCATCCCCCTCAGAACCAGTAACGACTTTAAAGGCTTGGGAACTGTATCAAGAATCCCTTGTCAGGCATAAAAACAGAATCGCTGCTCTTGCCTTTGTCGAACAGCGTCAGAGTCAAAAGCAAGTTGGCGACGCTCCGACAAAAGTGTTGACTCAACCACAAGAGGGTCTAAGGCCCACGAGTTCGCTATCACAGGGGCAACAGCAGCAACAATTAGCCCCACGAGCAAAAAAGTTGGGGAATCCCTATTTTCAAGAAAAATATGCTCAACAATGGTCAAAATCAGTGGGATTTTGCTCGGTGACAACGACAAAATTCTTGAGCGAGAATACAGGACTATTCCATGTGGAAGTCACAGCTAAAGTTGTGAGAATATCCTTGGAGGTAGCGAATACTCCTGACCTGAAATCAAAGCTGAAAGAGCTTTATAAAGAAACAGAAATTCAGCGAGCTTTCAGCCAGGGCTTTGGCAAAGAAGCAAAAGTAATGTTGAGGCTGGCTTGACCATTGTATAAATTTGAATCGAAGCAAAGACAGCTTGATTTAAACTAGATTTGTTTAAGTTATAATGATTGAAGCCTGACAAGAAGTTGTGATGCATTTAACACTAACTAACTGTCCAAACTGCAATGGGCCCTTGCGTGAATTGATTCTACATTCCGGCCTCCACTACAGTCGCGTCGAGTGTGCCGAGTGTGAGCGCTTCATTCGCTGGGGTAGAAGTCCGTCGAGTGTAGCCAAGCAACAAATCTTAGAGCACAAAATTAACTGGTTGGCGGCTAGAACCTCCCTAAATGAATGGGAAGCTAGTTTCATTGCTTCAATTGGACAGCAGATTGACAACAGGAAAAACTTGAGTCCGAAGCAAACTGAATGGGTAGAAAGACTCTACCAAAAGTACGCCTAAAGCGCGGAAGACACGATTTTTTTCAATTGCCTGCAATACCTAGCTTCAACTAAAAATCAACCTGGACGCACCGTGGAGCTACCAAGTATTTTCGCTGTGGCACCGCACTTAAGTTCGACCGCGAGCTTCGGCACCTTGCTCATACAGTACAAGCGATCGCATCTATAATTCAAGCGACAACTTTCTTCGAGTAGCCACACCTGATTAAGTGGAGAGACATTATGACGAAGCCCAATGAAAGAAACCAACAGCAATCCACCGGCGTGGCTTTACCAATCAATTTGGTTCACGAAACCATCGATTATCTGGAATCCCACGGCGAGCCGAAGGCTGTGATGCTAAAACAACATTTTTTGCACTGGCTAGCAATGTCAGGACAGCCCAGAAGAATCGGTCAGCGTCCTATGAAAGGTTGAGGAGATCACGGACTGTTGCTGACGACTACTAAGATGGTAATGCTTAACTCTGGAGCCGAACGTGATCTTCAGGGCCGTCAATAAAAACCAGAGGTACTAGCGTTTGGCAATTATAGCTAGTGGTGGGCGTTTTTTCAATGTCTGTTTTAATCTGTTCTAGGTCAGTGTAGTCATCAGCTACGTTAATCAAACTATCGCTCGTCACCGATTTAAAACTCACCACTTCGGTTCGAGCGCCACGATAACTCACCGCATTCACTGCATAAGCTAGATCGCCATCCCCACTAACTAACACTGCTGTGTCGTAGTAACTCACCAGAGCCAACATATCAACTGCGATTTCTACATCCAGGTTGGCCTTTTTCGTTCCATCCGGCAACTGCACCACATCTTTTGTGATTACCCGATAGCCGTGACGGCGCATCCACAGCAAAAATCCTTGCTGTTTATCATTTGTGGGATCACTTCCACTGTAGAAAAAGCAACGCAACAACCGTGAGCTAGCGGTTAACCGACGTAGCAATTTCGTATAATCAATTTCAATTCCCAGATGGAGAGCGGCATAGAATAGATTCGCACCATCAATAAAAATGGCGACACGACCTCGATTTACTAAAACTTGTGATGGTGTACACATAAAATTATTACTGGAATTATTTAACCTAGAAACCATACAATACACTACCCAGGTAAACAGATAGCTTAATAATTTGTTAGAGTTTTAACTGACAACTGTTTGGCTTTACTTATAATTAGGAGAAGGGAACACGTTATTCTAACAGATGATGACCCTCGATAATCCAAACCCCCAACCGACCGAACAGCATTATTTCTCTCGCTACAGCCAACTGGTGCAGCATCGGATTATCGAGGGCCACACCAAACTATTTGCTCACCAAAGAACTGCGCTGCTTAAGCTCTGGGAGAAAGCAGCAAGGGGGGAGCTTGACCCGAATAGACGCACTCCCAACAGTGGAGCTGGCTATATTCTAGCCGGGGTTGGATGTGGCAAAACCGTAATCATTAGCTGTCTGCCATACATCTTGGGCGAGTATATGTCGGGCAAGCAGGTGATCGTCGTGGTTGACAATTGCACACTGCGATCGCGTATCCTACAAGATTTTCCAACCGACTCCCGCCACTGCCCGATCTACGACCAGTGGCCTTTGTACTCGTTAGGGGTACTCCCGGATGGCGTGCCTCCACCTCAGATTGCCGAGTTGAGAGCGGAGGAATTTCGCTCTTATGCCTTTAGCCTCGATTCGGCAGATATTTTAGTAGTCAATCGCCAATTTCTTCTCAACCTGGTCAATCGTGGCGATCTCAATCCAGCCAATGTGGGGTTGATTCTGATTGACGAGGCTCACCACGCTTCAGCCAGCTCTTATCGGAGCGTAATCAACTATTTTTCCGATAGTTTGCTTTGTTTTTTCACCGGCTCGCGCTTCCGTTCTGATCATCTGCCGATTCCCCATATCCGCTACAGCTCAATTGAGGACGAAACCGAGAGCGGTCAGCTGGTAACGCGATATACTCCGGTGGCTGACTTCGAGTTTAGTATCCAGCAAGCATGGAAACTGAACCCAACCCCAATCAAGCGCCTGGTCTACCAAGAGGCGGTGAGTAAAGCTTTCGTGGTCGAGGAAGAAGGTGGGCGGGAAGTCGAATATAGTCCCGAAGCTTTTTTTATCAAAGCCGAGTCTGACCGGGAATGGTTTAGAAAAATCCTACTTGCGGATATTTTTTGTCTGCCGGTGCTGGCTAAGGGGGTGGAAGTTCTCGCGCTCAAGCGCCAGGGGGGAAAGCCCCATAGCATGATCGTGCGGGGTTTAAATATTCCGCACTCCCACCGGCTGTACCAACTGCTTTCAACATTTCCGCTCCTTAAAGGGCGGGTCGGACTGGTTCACAGTGAGCGGGAAGGCTTTGATCTAGCTGGGAGGCCATCTGAAACCTACAAGCGTTTTTTCAGTGGCGAATATATAGCGTTAGTCCACTGTGGCATGGTGAGTGAAGGGTTCTCGCACCCCTGGGCTTCGGTTTCTGTTTGTTTGGGGGTAATGCGAAGTCTCACCGTAGCCGAACAGGAGTTTGGCAGAATCATTCGTAGAGTCCCAGCAGCGGACCCAGGCCATTTCCCTGACATCGCCCACGACAACTGGGGAGTTGTCGTGAGTCACGAGGCTCTAAAAATCGGCGATATTTTCCAGCAATTTCTTGACGGGATGCCGACTGCTCCCTTAACTGGCTACTGGGATGGGGATGATGGGGAATGGTCAGCGCCCAAAAATGTGCCCAAGCCAGAATTGGTTAGAGGATATTCGGCAGGCGAAACCACTATCACCTTGAGCGATGCCAGCACTCTGGAGGCTGGGGACTTAATTGTGTTGAGTACCCCCCGGATTGAAGAACCCTCTTTACGAACAGATATCTCCCCGAAGTTTGATTTGGCGGCAGAACTGCGCTCTACAGGTCACTTGACTTCTGATATCGGAGCAGAAGATAGCAATTTTTCGCAGATGCAGGAATTTCTGCCAGATGCTGTGATTCAGAACGGCGCTAATGGCTCACAATCGGCGCTTAGTTTTACCCCAATGGTACAACCGGAGCCGCTCAAATCCGTCCAAGACCGGGCGTGTGATCTGATTGCCGAACGGATGAAAGAACTGAGGAATTCTCAAGTTGTCAGTGTTCGGATTGAGGCGGTGCTGGATGAAAAAACCGTGCAAATCTCTCCCGCCTGGATTGACTTGCCGGTGGGAACCGATTTGGTGAAGAAGCCGGTTCGCCGCTTAAGTCAGGAGTCTAAGGCCAACTTTGTGTCTCACGTCGGACTGGACTGGCTGGTGCTATATGAAGGCGAGTTGATCAAGTACAGCGACTATAGAAAGAAAGCGGTTTTAAAGAGTAAGGGACTGGATATTGATCGAGCCGGGCGAATAGTTACCGATGGCGGAGCGCGACTTGCTGATGTCATGCCACCAGGCACATATGAATTTTTCCTCAAAGGTTTGGAGTCGGAGATAGCTACGGCTGAGGTCCCGTTACAAAACCCCACGGTGTCTTGTCGGCCCGACGAAGTGAAGAAAAGCTTGCAGGCTGAGTATGGGCAGAAAGTCCGGTCATTAGTGTTCGAGTTGCTCCGAGAACCCGGATTGATTAGGGATGGCGGCAATGGTTCCAGTTTGGTAGCTCATCCTGTGCCATCACTTGTCAGCGTGTGGAAGCCGGTGCCATCAGAGGGCGTGGAACAAGATGATAATGAGCCCGGAGATTACAGATTTCGGAATAATTTGGAATTGCTGCACAAAGCGGTGTTCGCGTCTATTAAACAGAGCACAGTCAAGAAGTGGGCTCAACATTCTGGGGCAGATGAGTATGAGTCAGCTTACCGTTGCGGGGTGGAATATATTCGTACCCTGAGAACAGAAATTATACAAAGAAGACATTGAACACTAGAATGAAGAATAGTTTATATAAACTTCATTTATTTCCGCCTTAAACTGATGCCTAGACAGAAAAAGACTGAGCCCAAACAGACAACACCTGAGCCTGAACCCAAAACAACTTCGGCCAAGCCGACATTGGTGAAACCCCTAGCAGGCGAAGAACTCCTCAACAAGGTAAAAGAGCTAGAAACCTTCAGCAAAGAAGACAAAGCCAGGGTGTGCGGCTACTACACCGTCAACAAAAACGGTCTAGAGCGCATCAATATGAACCAGTTCCTCAATGCGCTGATTGATGCTGAGGGGATTGAGTTAGACCCGAAGAAAAATGGTGATGGACATGGGGGCCGCAGTGCTAGCTATCGGATTGTAGTGCAGTCAAATGGTAACTTACTAATTGGTTCAGCTTATACCAAGCAGCTTCACGTTAGGCCAGGGGATGAGTTTGAATTGATTTTAGGACGTAAGCACATTCGTCTGAAGCAGGTTGAGGCGCCAGAAGAAGGCGAAACTGAAACCGCACTCGCTTCTTAAAGATCAAGCTCTAGCTTTCCAAAACCTTTCGCTAGATTGAACAAAGGAAACAATTTCAAAAGGAAGTGTCTATGTTGCCAGTTAAACATCCGATTGAGCAGACTGACCCGCCTTCATCGCCGCGAGAGACGATGCCGACGATGTATGATCTACCCAGCGAAGACCCGGAGGACCCTGGCTTGCCCGACGAATTCCATATATGGCAACCCCAATTATTGACCTTCGGTTGTCAGCCACCTACTTATCCAAGAGACCAGGTGTTCGTTGCCAGCGACTTGAACCTCTACTACGACCCTAACACCCCCCAATGGCACAAGCGCCCAGATTGGTTTGTTGTCGCCGGAGTGCCTCGCTTGTATGATCACAAAGAACTGCGCCTAAGCTATGTGATCTGGCAGGAAGGAGTCAGACCGCTGGTAGTGGTAGAACTGCTCTCCCCTAGTACCCGAAATGAGGACTTGGGAAAAACTAAAGCGCAGCCAAATAGCCCACCGACCAAGTGGCAGGTGTATGAGCACATCCTGGGCGTGCCTTACTACATTTTGTTCGACCGCTACACTGACGAACTCAAAGCTTTTCAGTTGGTCGGGAGTAAATACCAAGAATTAGTCCTGGCAGAGCCGAAAGTCTGGGTGCCGGAGCTGAAGTTAGGGTTAGGATTGTGGTCGGGTGATTACGCTGGCATCCCCCGGTTGTGGCTGCGCTGGTACGACGAACAAGGTGAGTGGGTGCTGACCGAAGCGGAACAGGAGCGGCGGCTCAAGGAGCAGGAGCGACAGCTCAAGGAAGAGGAGCGGCAGCTTAAGGAGCAATCTGACCAGCGAGCAGAACAATCTGAGCAGCGAGCTGAACTTGAGCGGCAACGGTCTGAGCAAGCTGATAGAAGAGCTGAATCTGCCCAACAACAGCTTGAACTTGAGCGGCAACGAGCAGAAACTGAGCGGCAGCGAGCAGAAACTGAGCGACGCCAGCGAGAGGAACTGATTGCCAGATTACAAGCGCGAGGAATTGACCCTAATTCTCTATAGCCATGCCTTGAGCCACCGATGCTCCTCGGTTTCTCTTTCCAGGCCCGATTTCAAGGAGGGAGAGCGGATTCTAGAAACAGCGAGGGGATTTCCCTTGCTAAAAAATTACTTCGTGCCTAAAATAAAAAGTAATGAACAATACATCGAGAGCGTGAAAGCCCGCCAATGCCCACCTCCGCCAGTCCGCCAGCCCGTATCGGGTTTGACTACGCCAATCTAGACGCCGAAACCACCCAGTTTGTCCAACAACAGACTGGTGAAATTCGTGTGTTGATGAAGCGGACGGCTCAGGGTATCGTCGAAATTGGGCAGAGACTTATTGAAGTCAAGGAAAAATTAGGGTATGGACAATTTGAATCTTGGCTAGAAGCTGAATTTGATTGGGATAAACGCACTGCCTATCGATTTGTTAGCGTGGCTGAAGAATTCAGTAAAACTGACAAATTGTCAGAACTTAACTTTGCCCCCTCAGCTCTCTATATTTTAGCGGCAGCTTCAACACCCGAAGCAGCCCGCTCCGAAGCGCTTTCTCGTGCTGAAGCTGGCGAACCCATCACCTACAAAGTAGCTAAGGCCATCAAGCAAAAGCACGCTTCACCTTCAATCAAAGCCAAGCCAGAAGCAGAGCTAGAACCAGGGCCAGAGCCAGAACTAGTCTCACAACTACAGCCAGCCTCCGCACCGGAGCTACTCCCGCAAATGGGGCCTAAGCCGGAAATCGTAGCGATTCGCCGTGGCGAACAGCCGATTCAATCATCACAACCCTTTTCAGCTCCACAACTATCCGTTCGTGCGCCCGAACAGCCTCAGACATGGTGGCAGCTAGGTGGGCGGCATCTGCTGTACTGTGGTGACCCAAATTCCCTACAATTTATCGAGCGGATTACACAGAAGGTCAGTCTATTACTCGCCTTTCCGCCAGTCCCGGAGTGGCTACCTACCATTCACGCCAAAGCACGTATTATTGTAGACGAGTTCTTACCGCAAGAAAGAAACTTGGAGCAACTCGACGAAACCCTAGAGTCAAATGTTTTATTTCACTCGAATTTAGGGGATTTGGTAGTTAGCTGTTTTCTCCCCTCACCCGAAATTCTCTCAATCATCAACCGCCTAGGCCGCCGTGGTATGTTCGCTGAGCCAGATTCAAGGCGATGCCATGCCGTGATCTCAGACTGGAAGAGAGCGGGACTGAAGGCAGAGCGGCTGAGTTAGGGGAAATCATTTTCTCTTTCCCATCTGCTCCTTACTGAGCCTGATGAAGCGCTGCTCAGATAGTAATAATATTAATTCAAGCGATTGTAATTAAATACACATGCAGTCAGTGTTGACAAATCGCTTGCTCTCAAGTCATCATTTAATGAGTGGAAATTTCTCCGGCAAGAGAAACTTCTAACAACTCACACATTCACATATTTAGAATAGTTTCAGGCCCCAAGCCAGGGTCTTTAACCATTCAAAATCTGCACCTTCAAAACTAGGATTCCCGACGCGGGTCTTAACTCAATACTGCGTCGATTTACCTAGATACTGGGGCCTCATGCCCTGGATTAGAGCTGCTCCTCGGCGTACACAACTCCCGAAATAAATATCTTCTCCATCTATGAGTCAATGCGAGTAGGATTTGCTTTCATGCAAAAGTTTGACTACAAATCGCGTCTGGTAATCGACAAATACTCGACTTATCCCAAATTGAAAAGCAAGTCTTCCGTAGATGTTGTGACCAGCTCTTTTCGGTTTATATTCCGTCGTAAAAACTTCCACTTCAAATTAAAAACCGAGATTCAGACTACCTGATCTCAAGAATCTCGGACTCGCTAAATAGCTGAAATTAATTTTTAGCTATTTGGGGATAAAAAGTCAACTTATCCAGTCGCCACATTGCGCTTGCGGGAGGCGATCGCCACACGCATAGCCGGAATCCACAATAGTCAGGCTTAAGTCTCGGTTTCATTCAAAAGGAGCCAGATGCATGAAGTCGAAAAATATTGCTCAAAAACTGCACTACCGAAGACATGGAGGTGGGCGATGAAAAGAGGCATTCGTGCAAGCAAAAGAAATCCCTGCTTGGTCTGCGGCGGTTTCCACGGCTGCAAAGTCCAAGATGATAAATGGGTGTTGTGTTTGCGTGGGATGGGCCAGCATGATGCCCCGCCCGGCTACCGTTTTGTCAAGCCGTTGCACAATGGGATGGGTGGGCTGTTCGTCAGGCATGATGAAAATGATGACTGGAATGAGGAGCAACGGATACAGCGCCGCCAAGAACAGGAACTCAAACGGAGGCAACGCTCTGCAGCTCTAGCCCGTCAGAATGCCCAACTCCTGAGTGTCGAAGAGCGCGATTCCCAATACCGGCTTGTCAACCAAAATCTAACACTCGTCGCCCGCCATCGAAATAGTTGTGGAGCACGCGGCCTAAGTGAAGCCGAGATTGATTTAGCGTATAAACTGGGGGCGATCAGGACATGGAACCCCGACCAACGAATCTTTGGGTTATCCCTAGATTTAGCGGGGGTCAATCCCGTGGGGCCATGCCTGGGTGGCATGTATGGAATTGCGATTTACGCTTTTGACCCGCAAGGGAAGATCACCGGCGCTCAGCTCAAGCCTGAAAACGAAAAGCCAGCCAAATACCTCTGGCTGAGTAGCTCCCGCCAGGGTGGCAACGGGCCACAACTACCCAGCGGCGAGCTGCCTTTATTCTGCTGGAAGCACCCAGGAGCGGAAACAATTAACGAAATATGGTTGTGTGAAGGCGCACTCAAATCATTAATTGTCGCCCTAAAACTGTGGCGGCTCGGTAGAACCGATGTTGCCGTTATTGGTACTGCCAGTGCAGCCAGGTATGGTGAACAAACGCTTTCTGCTTATCTGCGGCAGCTCAACTGTAAGACGCTGCGGTTGATGCCTGACGCTGGCGCTGTAATTAATCCTCACATTAGCGGGGCCAACGCCCAAACAGTGGCCTGGTGCCAAGAGTGGGGATGTTCGGTTACTGTCGGCTGGTGGGGGCAGGTCGATAAGTCGCACCCGGACATTGATGAACTCAAGAGCTTTGATGCGATAGCGTTCCTCACACCCGCAGAATTTTGGGACAAGCATCCAGACAAGTTCCGTCCAGTTGCCAGGGATAGCAGTAGAGAACAGCCTGAATCAAGCGAACCCACTCTAAGCGAGGATGAGTGGCAGCTCAAGTTCGGGCTACCAGCATGGTTCAAGCAGCAGGTAGCTCGATTTAGCCAAGCGATCGAGCGCTTTAGGGAACCACCCGAACTGGAGTCATTCAAGAAAAAGAAGAACAAGCCCAAGTCAGCTGCCAAAACGCTTAAATATGTCCCCGGTAAGCTCCCTACCCTAGAAGAATATCGAAAAATGGGATGCCCTGTGATCCGGTTTGGAGCAGGCCAACGCTTGCGGGTGGTGAACGAGTTGGTACGACTGTACTATCACTACATCCTTGAACGTAGCGGCACTGGCACCGGCAAGAGTCATGATGCTGGGTTGGCCGACCCAGATCAACTCGGAGTAGAGAAGATTTGGTACTTTAGTCGAGACCACAGGAATCCAACAACCGCCACGGTTGAGGCGAACTACACCGACATGCCGGTTCGCAACAACGGATTGGTGAGTGATGGCAGTCGCAGGACAGCTTTGAATAATCCGCATGTCCGATGGCCGAAAAAAGATGAGAGCCCAAATCTACCAGGGAACTGCTTTAGGACAGAAACTTTCCAGACTCTAAATGAGAAAGGGTATCAATTTGTTGTGGGGACAGAGGCCAAACTTAATCCAATCTGTCTGGCCTGTCACATGCAAGATACCTGCGGCAACGAAGAAAAAGCAGGTCCTGGTCACGAATTCAGGCACCAGCGGCGATTGGCTTTTGGCAATTCTCGCATCAGGGCCAGTCTGGACTCCGCTCCGAACCCGAAAGCTCTGGAACCTGATCTGAATGATGATGATGACGAATCATCCGAAGAAAATGTGCCACCTAAGGGTCATGGTGCCATCCTGGATGAGGCGATGCCGCAAATCAAACCATTTGACCTAATCAATACTCAACTGTCGGATTTTGATCAGGTTTGGGCCGAGCTGGAATCGGGATTCCCAGAAGTACATCTCCAGCTCAAACCTGTCCGCGTGGCGCTCCGAGCAATTCTGAAAGGTGAAATTAAGACCACCAGGGAAACTTATCACGGATTTGGTGACGCTGCCATCCGTGAGGCTCTGGGCGAAGTTCCAGAGAATTTAGCTGACATCATTGACCAACTTGAGCTGAACCGACCCAATTTAGCAGAAATACTCACAGATCCCGACAGTTTTAATAAAGATGGAGTCTCACGAAAGGACCGTAAAAGTGTGAGCAACTCTACTAGCGAGAGAATCCGGGATGCTGTGCGCCAAGACAGTTATCGGGAAATGCTCGAAAAGTTGAAGGCACTGGCCTGTAACTGGCTACTACCATTTCTCAAGGTTTGGGGGTTTTTCGAGCGCGGCAGTTTTCGGGTCAAATATGGGGTATTGGAGGTGATGACCCACAACACCCGGCATGCCGAGTTCCTCAGTGCGATGAAGTGGGTCTGGCTTCAAGATGCGACCGCCAAACCTGAGTAACGCTCTTTCATCACTCTGGCGAGAGTATAATATAGTTAAAGCCCTCAAACCCAACTCCAGTCTATGGTAGAGCCAAGATTGCCTCAGCCCACGGTGAATTTCGTGGATGAATACTGTGAAGCGTATAAACACCTGTTTCCAGAAGTTAGGAGCTTCGAAGCATTCAAGCATCTTCATATCGGGATGATTTCAGATATTAAGCGCAAGTCATTGCCTGCGATAGCTAAAATAGCCGGAATAGGGTCAGAGCAATCTCTACATCATTTTATCACAGAATCTCCCTGGCAAGTCCTGGAACTAAAGTCACAGAGATTAAACATGATTTTACAAATATTACAAGGCCGAGAAATTAACTTAATTATTGATGAAACTGGAGATAAAAAGAAGGGAAACAAGACAGATTACGTGAAGCGACAGTATATCGGCAATTTAGGTAAAATCGAAAACGGAATAGTTGCAGTGACGGCTTATGGATTGTTTAAAGGGATGACTTTTCCGTTAACTTTTAAAATTTATAAGCCGAAAGAACGATTGTTGCCAGGAGATACGTATAAAAGTAAACCCATAATTGCTGCCGATATGATTCGGGAATTAACAGCAATGGGTTTTAAGTTTTCGCTCGTGTTAGCCGACAGTCTATATGGGGAAAGCGACGGCAATTTTAT
>JAABUX010003476.1_pt1 | contig 20847 bp, 21 predicted proteins | sample 5561851 | NCBI WGS metagenome assembly JAABUX01 (sample SAMN10711883, study PRJNA513361) | rock metagenome | isolation source: Antarctica rocks | place: Antarctica: Victoria Land, Richard Nunatak red sandstone | collected 2016-01-03 | reverse complement strand
GCGAACACCGTATAGGACGTCGGTTGCGCGAGGTCGCCCGCGACGACTTCATGCGCGTAGGTGGGTAGCGGGACGATGGCCCACACATCGACTTCTTCAACCGAACTCGCGTCGAACGTCTGCGCCACGAGCGCGGTGACTTCGTCCATCAGGCCGTCGGCCGTGAGTTCGCCGTGAAATTTAATGCCCGAAAGCACCAGTCCGGCGACGAGGTGCGTGCCGACGCCGTCAACGCGTACTTTGCGCAGTTGCGCGGGCCAAATCGTGCGGAAGAGCGTTTGCCCGATGCGCACAGCTTCGGCGGGCCGGTTGCCGGCCGCGCGGCGCGCGGCGTTCACCTCTGCGAGCGATCCGCCCGCCGAAGCCGGCATCGCCGCACAAACGCCTGTCACGGCCGCAGCGCCGCACGCGACGGCGGTGCGCAGGCACGCCGCGAAGCGACGTGCCGCGCGAACGCGGCGGGCTGACGACGACACGCGATCAGTAACTCTGCGCGAAGTACGCGAGCGTTGTTGCCGGTTCGCCGCACGCGACGCACGTTTCGCCGGGAGTCGCGAGCGGCCGCGTGTTGCGGCTCGTCGCGCTCGTCTCAGCTTTCACGGCCGCTTCGCACGCGGGCAAGCCGCACCAGGCGATCTCGATCATGCCCGCTCGCTCGCGTAAACCCGCCAAGAAGTCGTCGCGCGTCACGACGGCGAGGGTGTGCGCGTCGAGAAATGCCCGCGCCTGCACGGCCAGTTCGTGTTGGATATCCAGCAGGAGCACGGGCAACGTGCTCGCGACCTCGGCGATCGGCACGGCGATCTTGGCACCCTCCGTACCCTTCTCTTTGTCACGGCGCACGAGGGTCGCCGTTCCGGCTTCGAGGTCTTTCGCGCCGAGTTCGATGCGGATCGGCACGCCGCGCATTTCCCAATCGGCGAACTTGTTGCCGGGGCGCAGATCACGCTCGTCGAGCTTCGCGCGCAGACCCGCCTGCTTCAGCGTGGCGTATAGCTTGCGCGCCGCGCGGGCGACGTCGTCCGAACCCTTGCCGACGATCGGCACGACGACCGCTTCGATCGGCGCCATCTTCGGCGGAATGCGCAGACCGCGATCGTCGCCGTGCACCATGATCAGCGCACCGAGCATGCGCCACGACATGCCCCACGACGTCGTCCACGCGTGTTGCACGGTCTGATCTTCGGCCGCGAACGTGATATCGTACGCCTTCGAAAAATTTTGGCCGAGCTCGTGCGAGGTTGCGGATTGCAGCGCCTTACCGTCGGGCATGAGCGCTTCGATCGAATACGTGTGCGTCGCGCCCGCGAATCGTTCGGTACTGGACTTTTCGCCCTTGATCACCGGAACCGCGCAGATATCTTCGGCGACCTCGCGATACACCTCGAGCATCTGCTGCACTTCGGCCGCCGCTTCGCTCTCGGTCGCGTGCGCGGTGTGCCCCTCTTGCCAGAGGAATTCCATCGTGCGTAGGAACGGACGCGTCCGTTTTTCCCAGCGCATGACGTTCGCCCACTGATTGATGAGGATGGGCAGGTCGCGGTACGACTGCACCCACTCCGCGTACATCGTGCCGATGATGACTTCGCTCGTCGGGCGGATCGCGAGGCGCTCGGCGAGTTTCTCGTTGCCGCCGTGTGTCACCCACGCGACTTCCGGCGCGAAGCCCTCGACGTGCTCGGCTTCGCGCGTGAGCAGACTCTCGGGGATCAACAACGGAAAATAGGCGTTCTCGTGCCCCGTCTCTTTGAAGCGCGTGTCGAGCGCGCTCTGCAGGCGCTCCCACAGCCCCATGCCGTACGGCCGAAGCACGACGCACCCGCGCACCGGCGAGAGCGAAACGAGTTCGGCTTTATAGCAAACGGCTTGATACCACTCGGAGAGATCGTTCGCTTTGGGCGGAATCTCTTTGACGAGCGGCGTCTTCTCGGGCGCTTCGGTACTGGACATCACAAGCCGCATTTCTTCGCAGCACGGCCGTTCAGTCCCCCGGACCGCAGTGCTCGGCATCAGTTGCGACGGTCCCGTTACAACGGTTAGGGCATGAACTCGCCGACTTCGATCGCGTCTTGCGGAAAGGCCCGTGCCGCGATCTGCGCATTCGGCAGGACGTGCTCCACGGTCGCGTAGGCGCTACCCGACGGGTCGGCGTACCGCTCGACGCGACGCTCGCCCACATTGACGATCCAGACTTCCGTAACGCCGGCGCGAGCGTAGGCGCGAAGTTTGCGCCCGCGGTCGTAACTCAGGGTCGATACGGACACTTCGACCGCAAGGAGCGTATCTTCGGCCCCGGGCGTCGCATGTTTGTAGTCGTGGTCGCGAAGTGCGAGCAACGTCAAATCGGGGAGCGGCACCGAGGAGTCGCTGACGCGTAGCGGCCCGTTGACGTCGATCGCCGCTCGATCGAAGAAGAGGCGATGGAAGATCGTGCTGAGTTTGCGGACCACGTATTGATGCTCGGGGCTCGGGGTCGGCATCACGACGATCTCGCCGTCGAGCAACTCGACGGGGCGTTCGTCGTCAGCGAAAAATCCCAAGTCTCCCATGCGGAAGAACATGTCGGCGGAAAACGGGAAGCGCTCGTATTCGACGGCCATATCACTCATCGCAGTCCCCTCTCGGACGTGAGCGCTTCGTGACCGCCGGATGTCCGCCCCGTTGCAACGGATGGGCGCTGGAAACCGCTTTACTACTGCGTAGTAAACGTGCCGAACTGACGTAAGATAAGGTGACCCGCGCATTGGTTCTGGTCGCTAAGCGTTCCGACGGCGTACGTCGTCCCGGCACGAAGCGGCGGTACCGAAACGGCAAAATTACCGCCCGAGCTCGTCGTCTGTGAAACCGGCGGGTTCGTTGGATAGGACGACGGAAGGGCGGTCGGCGTTGTTTGGATCGGCTGGCTTGCTATTCCGCTTGTTGCCTCAAGCACTATTTCAAACTCGGCAGGCGCATCGAAAACGACCGTCTGCGCACGTATTGGAACGCCTGTCGCACCGCTAGCGGGTGAAATGAGCCGCCCGTAAATCGCAGCCGCCGAACCGGCGTTTAAGTAGTGACATGGCGCTGGCGCGGTTTCAGTTACGTTTCCCGAACACCCGGTAATTGCCGTTGCCGCAACGAAAACGCCGAATAGAGTCAGGCGGTAGAGACATGCTTTGACATGCATGATTATGCTTTCGCCTACCAAGTGTTGAAGCCGTCCTCGACGTCTCCCGACGACGCAAGAAAATCGCTGATAGCAATCGCGTCTTCAGAAAACGCACGCGGTGCAATCGTCGCGCCGCGGCGAAGTTGATCGACCGCGGCGTACGTGCCGTTACGGAGGTCGGCGTACCGCTCCACTTGACGGTCGATCATGTTGACGATCCAGACCTCCGGCACGCCCGTTCGCGCGTAGGCCGCGAGCTTGCGCCCCCGATCGTAGCGCAGCGACGAAACCGAGACCTCGACCACGAGCAGCACGTCGTGCTGATCGGGAAGCCGCTTGAGATAATCGCGCAAGCCCAACAGCATGAGATCGGGCTGCGGAGCCGAGATCGGATCGATGATCACCGGCCCGCTGTTATCGACGATCGCACGCCCGTCGAAACGCTTTACGAGGATCGCGTTGAGTTTGCGAATCGGATCCTGATGTTCCGAACTGATGGGCGCCATCTCGATCAGCTCGCCGTCGAGCAACTCGACGCGCGCGTCGTACGCCAAGATGCCGGAGTCGCCCATGCGCTGATACATCTCGACGGAGATGGGATAATGCTTGTAATCGACGGCCATATCACTCATCGCAGTCTCCCTCGCAGACGTGGGCATTTCGTGGCCGCCGGATGTCCACCCCGTGTGCGCGAAGATTCCGGCGTGCCCAAACTCACCCGCATCTACACCCGAACCGGCGACGACGGAACGACCGGCCTCGTCGGCGGACAGCGCGTCAAGAAGAATGCGCTACGCATCGAAACCTACGGAACCGTCGACGAACTCTCGTCCGTGATCGGTCTCGCGCGCACCGCCCTCGCCGAGTCCATCCGCAGCGGCATTACGGCGACTTCGCGCGATACCGCGACGCCGAACTTAGCGACGGCGCGCGCCCTCGACGCCTGGCTCGCGTGGACGCAGGACGCCCTCTTCAACCTCGGCAGCGATCTCGCGACGCTGCCCGCCGACCGTTGGCCGGGCATGCCGCTCGTGACGCCTGCCGACGCCGACGCCCTCGAGCGCGCGATCGATACGGCCCAAGCCGACCTCGAACCGCTCGCAAATTTCATTCACCCGGGTGGCTCCTATCCAGGTGCGTTCCTGCACCAAGCGCGCACGATCGCGCGACGCGTCGAACGACTTCTCGTCACGCTCCAGGGTAACGAGCCCATCTCCGAAGACGTCATGCGATACGTCAACCGGCTCTCGGACGCCCTCTTCGTGTGGTCGCGTTGGATCAACGCCGCGCTCGGCAAACCCGAGCACCTCTGGAATCCGAAGACCGCACCGCCGGGCGCGGAAGCCACGCCATCGATTTAGTTCTGAAGTAATCGTCGCCGGGCCCTACGGCGACTCGCGGTATCGTCGGAAGTACGCGGCGACGCGCCCCGGGGGGAGAGCGGGGGGTACGAAAGAACCGAGGCGAGATGTCGTTCGGTTCTCGCTTATTTGCAACGACGAGCGTCGATGCGCTCCGGGAACAGAGCAAGAATCGCATCTTGCGCCGCGCGCTCACCGCCCGCGATCTCGCCTCGATCGGCCTCGGCACGATGATCGGCGGCGGCATCTTCACGACGATCGGCACGGGCGTCAAAGGCGCCGGCCCCGCGGTCATCATCTCCTACCTGCTCGCGGGCCTCACGTCGTTCTTCGCGGCGCTCTGTTACGCCGAACTCGGCGCGATGGTCCCCGTCGCCGGCAGCGCGTACACGTACGCCTATGCGACGCTGGGCAAACTCGCGGCATGGATCATCGGCTTCGCACTCATCTTCGAGTACGGCATCAGCGCGGCACCGGTCGCGCAGCAATTTTCGGCCGCGATCCAAGACGTGCTCAAAAGCATCGGTATCGTCTTGCCCGCGTGGGCGCAGACTTCCAATCTCGTGATCCATGGGGTGTGGTGGAATCCGACGGGGTACGACCTCGCGCACTCGCAGGCCGACGTCGTCGCGGCGCTCTTCGTGCTCGGGCTTTCCGCGCTGCTCTCGATCGGCATCCGTGAATCCGCAACCGCGAACAACATCTTCGTCGTGCTGAAGATCTCCGCGCTGCTCGTGTTCATCGTTGCGGGCATCTCGCTCTTTCACGCGCAAAATCTCGCCGATTTTCATCCCTACGGATGGGGCAAACTCGAGCCCTTCGGCGGTGCGGTGGAAGCGGATCAACCCTTCGGCATCATTCCGATCGCCGCATACGTCTTCTTCAGCTACATCGGGTTCGATACCGCGACGACGACTGCGGAAGAATGCAAGAATCCCCAGCGCGACATCCCCTACGGCGTGATCGGCGCGCTCGCGATCGGCACGATCATCTACTGCGCAACCGCGATCGTGCTCGTGGGCGCGGTGCCGTGGGCGCACGTTCCGGCGAAAAATCCGCTCGTCTACGCGCTCGCACCGCTGCACCTACCGTTTTTGAGTTGGATCATCACGATGGGCGTGCTCGCGGGCACCACGAGCGTCGCGCTCAGTTCGCTGCTCGGCCAGACGCGCATCTTCTACGTCATGGCACGCGATAAGATGCTGCCGCCCGTCGTCGCGACGATCCATCCGCGCTTCAAGACGCCCGTCATTACGACGATGACGACGGGCGTGCTCGTCGCGCTCCTCGCGCTCATCGTCCCGCTCAACCAACTGCTCAACCTCGTCAACATCGGCACGCTGATTGCATTCATCGTCGTTTGCGCGGGGGTGCTCTTCTTGCGCAAACGCAAACCCGATCTGCCGCGGACGTTCCGGGTACCGTTCGTACCGCTCTTTCCGATCCTCGGCATCGTCTTCTCGACGTTTCTCGCCGTGTTCGGCCTCTCGCGCACGACGTGGGTTTGGTTCGCAATCGCGCTCGTTGTCGGACTCGTCTTCTTCTTCAGCTACGGGTTTTGGAAGTCCGATCCACGAGCGATCGTTCCGGTTGCGGATCCGCGAGACTACGCCGATTGACGGCAGGGACGCGTCGCGCAGACGCGCACCCCATCACGATGACGTTCGATGAATTTCTGCCCGAGTATCTCGACGCGCACGCCGACCGCCGCACGCAGGTCGTGCATGCGATCGGCACGTTCGGCGCGGTGTCGCTCCTCGGCGCGGCGGTCGCTTTGCGCAAACCGAAGCTAGCCGCCTTCGCGCTCGTCGCGGGCTATCTCCCCGCGTGGCTCTCACATTTCGCAATCGAAGGAAACGTCCCCAAGACGTTTACCTATCCGCTCTACTCGCTACGCGGCGATTTCGTCATGGCCAAACGGCTGCTCGCGGGCGAACTCGCGTCGTCTTCCGACGCGTGACCGCCTAAGGCGTTTCGTCCTGCGCGCCGGGTTCGATCATGCCCGGCGTCATCACGTCGATCTTCGCGTGTGAGACGTCGTAGCTCACGTTGGTCTTGAGCGCGCGCGCGATCACGTTGAGCGAGACCATCGTGCGGCCGCGCACCGCAAATGGAGCGCTCTTGAGCGTCAGCTTCTTGCCGTTGAGAATTGCCGCGCGATCGCCGACGCGTAAACGCAACGTGCCGTTCGCGTGCGTCAATTCGATCGTGCCCGTCTTCGCATCGTAATTGGTATCGGCACCGAGCGTTTCGGCAACGACGCGCAATGGCACATAGGCACCCTTCGCGGTCGTCACGGGAGGGACGTCAGATATCGTTCGCTGCCCGTCGATGCGTAGCGCCGCAGGCGTCGAGAGCGACGAGAGGCCGGCCGAAAGCGCGGCAACCACCACCGTCACGCCGACGGTGCGGCGACTAGGAAACCGGAGCGAGAGTTTTTCCATGTGCCGTTTCACCAATGAAGTCAGGATAGACGTCGACGATGACCTTTTCGATTTCAGTGCGTAGGGCCGAGAGTAACTCCGCCTCGGGAAACGTGCCGACGAGCTCACCCTTGCGATAAATGGCGCCCTTGCCCTTGCCACCCGCGACGCCCACGTCGGCCATCTTGCTCTCACCCGGGCCGTTGACAACGCAGCCCATGACGGCAACCTTGACCGGCGCCGTATATTCTTTCGCAATCGCTTCGACCGAACGCGCGAGCTCGACGACTTCGATTTCGGCGCGGCCGCACGACGGGCAGGCCGTGATGTCGAAGCCCTTTTCACGAATCTGCAACGCCTTGAGGATGCCCCAGCAAACGGGGATCTCTTCGACGGGATCCGCTGCGAGCGAACAGCGCAACGTGTCGCCGATCCCTTCGAATAAAAGGATGCCCATGCCGATCGAAGACTTGATCGTGCCTTCGCGCGGCAGTCCGGCTTCGGTGACGCCGAGGTGCAGTGCATAGGGCGTGCCGCGTTCGGCCAGCATCTTGTCGGCCAGACGGTACGACGCGATCGTCGTGAGCACGTCGTGTGCCTTGAGCGAGATGACGATATCGGTGTGGCCGAGTTCCTCGAGAATTTCGACGTGGCGGAGCGCGGAACGCACCATGGCATCGGGCGTGTGGCCGTATTGTTTCTCAAGGTCGGCCGCGAGCGAGCCCATGTTTACGCCGATGCGGATCGGCGTGCCCAAATCCTTGGCGAGCCGGACGACTTCGCGCGTCTTGTTGCGGTCGGTGATGTTGCCGGGATTGAGCCGCAGCTTTGCGACGCCGGCTTCCAGGGCCGCGAGGGCCATCTTGTGATCGAAGTGGATGTCGGCAACGATCGGCACGGGCGACCGTGCGACGATCGCGGGCATACCGGCAGCGTCGGGCGCGTCCTTGACCGTGACGCGCACGACCTCGCAGCCCGCACCGGCGAGCTCGTAGATCTGCGTGAGGGTCTTTTCGGCGTCGGCCGTATCGGTCGTCGTCATGGATTGCACGACGACGGGATGGTCGCCGCCCATCCACACTTTCTTCGCTCCGCTCGACCACTTGGATTTGTTCTCGAGCAGAATCGGCTTCGATTCACGGCGCAGGCGTACCATGACCTAGAAGACTCCCTTACCGGTGAGAAGATTTGCGAGGTCATGGTACGTGACCGCAACCATGAGAACCATGAGGACGGCGAAGCCCGTCACGTGGACGAAAGCTTCTTTTTCCGGCTCCACCGGCCGACCACGCAGCATCTCCGCGATGATGAACACGCCGCGGCCGCCGTCGAGTGCGGGGAACGGCAGCAGGTTGAGAACGCCGAGTGCGATCGAAATGAGCGCGGCGAGCGAAAAGTACGGGCCCCAACCGAGATCCTGATACGCCGACGCGGCGCGCGCCATGCCGATCGGGCCCGAGACGGTCGACGCATACTTCGTTGGATGGGAAATCAATTGACCGTAACTTGACACTTGCGTCACCGTATTGGTCCAAAATTCGGTCGCCGCAAACGGGATGGCCGCGATCGGATCAATACGCTGGTAGGTCGGGATGGGGCTGAACCCGATACGTCCTTCGAATCCGTGCGCATTCTTCGCACGGTAAGGCGTGATCCGAACCGTGTTTTCCACGCCGTGCCGCGCGTACGTCAACTGGATCGGAACACCGGCGGAAGCGTGGATCTTCTTGATGATCGCGTCGCCCGACGTGTACGCCGTCCCGTCGATCGCGCGGATCTGGTCGCCCAACTGCAGCCCGGCTTTTTGCGCGGGTGAACCCGCGATCAGGAAGCCGACCTTCGGCGCGTAGGCGTCGGAGGGAACGCCGACGGTGATCGCCGCGAGGAAAAAAATAACGAACGCGAGCAAGAAATTCGCGATCGGCCCGGCGACCACGATCGACAGCCGCTGAAGCGGCTTCTTCGACTGAAAATTCTCGGCGAGCGACGCGCCCGGAGCCTCGAGCGTCTCCGGCGATCCCGTCATCGCGGCGATGGCCGTCGCGGGGCGTTCGAGCACGGCAACCGCGCCGAGCTTCGTACCCGAGGCCAGCGGCGGCTCCCCGGCCGCGGTCTGACGGAACTGACGCTGCTGCTCCGCCTCGCTCGTCTTGCCGTCCTCGCCCTGCATCGCGCAATAGCCGCCGATCGGCAGCAAGTTGATCCGGTAATTCGTCCCGCTTCGCGGCGACGTCCACTTCAGCAGCGTCGGGCCGAAGCCGACGGCGAAGTCGTTGACGCGCACGCCATTGAGCCGGGCGAGCAAGAAGTGCCCACCCTCGTGCAAGACGACGAGAATCGACAGCATGACGAGGAACACGACGATCTTGCCGACCCCGTCGAGGGTCGGAAGGCCGAGGGCGAGGAGGCCGAGCGAGACTGCCATAGGTTCCTTTTAGTTCGTCAGCGGCGCGAAGCGGGCCTCGACTTCCGCGGTCGCGAGAGCGCGGGCGCGGAGGTCGGCGGCATGGACCGAGGCGAGGGTGAGCGGCTCGTCGGGCGTTTCCCGCAGCGCCGAAGCGACGACGTTCGAGATCTCCCCGAAACGGATCGCTCCCCTTACGAACGCAGCCACGGCGATTTCGTTTGCGGCCGAGAGCGCCGCGGGCACCGTGCCGCCGCGCCGAAGCGCCTCGTAGGCGAGACCCAGGCATGGGAACCGCTCGAAATCGGGCGGTGCGAACGCGAGCGTCGCGGAGCGGGCGTCGAGCGACGTTCCGAGTGCCGCAAGGGCGCCGGCGTGCGGGCGGTCGGCCAGGCGGTCCGGGTACGCCAACGCGTAGCCGATCGGCAAACGCATATCGGGCGGCGCGAGCTGCGCCTTCACGTTGCCGTCCGTGAAGACGACGAAGCCGTGCGCTACGGACGTGCGGTGCACGAGCACCTCGATCTTCTCCGCGGGCAGCCGGAAAAGACGGCTCGCCTCGATGACCTCGAGACCCTTGTTCATCAGAGACGCCGAATCGACGGTGTTCTTCACGCCCATCTGCCAGGTCGGATGGCGCAAGGCGTCCGCCACGGCCGCACCCGCGATGCGGTCGCGATCCCATTCCCAAAACGGTCCGCCGGACGCGGTGAGGATCACCGAGGCGATGCGCTCGATCGGCTCGCCGACAAGGCACTGGAAGAGCGCGCTGTGCTCGCTATCGACCGGGATGATCTCCGCACCGCTCCGCGCCGCGGCTGCCATGAAGAGTTCGCCCGCCGCGACGATGAGCTCTTTGTTCGCGACCGCGATGCGGATGCCACGCTCGCAGGCGGCGAAGACCGCATCGAAGGCGACGGCGCCGTCGGTCGCCGCGACCACGACGTCCGCGCCGCTCTCAACCGCACACGCCATGAGGCCGTCCGCGCCATGTGCGACGCGTACGCGTGCGGGCAACGCCGCGCGCAGCGTCGCGACGTCGGCTGGATTCGCGCACGAGACGATCGTGGGTTCGAACGCGAGCGCTTGCGCGATCGTCTCGGCAACGCGCGAGCCGCACGCGAGCGCGACGATGCGAAACCGATCGGGGTGCCGCGCGACCACATCGAGCGTTTGCGTTCCGATCGACCCCGTCGAGCCGAGGACGGCGATGTTCTTCTGCACGCTAAGTCCTCACCGTCAGTGCGGGATGTGTCCCGTTACGAACAGGCTCGCATAAAAAGCGATGCCGCCGAAGATATAGGAGTCGAATCGATCGAGGATACCGCCGTGACCGGCGAGGATGCTGCCGGCGTCTTTGACGCGGGCGTCGCGTTTGAGCGCCGATTCGACGATATCGCCCACTTGCGCGGCCAGGCTCGTGATCGCCCCGATGAGCGCACCGTCCGACCACGAGATGCGCAGCGTCGGCAGCGCCGCCATCGCGCTTGCAATCGCCACGCTCGCAACGAAGCCGCCGAACGCGCCTTCCCACGTCTTCTTCGGCGAGATCGACGTGAGCGGCGTACGTCCGAGCGTCGTCCCCACGACCATCGCGAAAATATCCGTGAATGCGATGACGACGATCGCGGCGATCGTGTACGCGGTACCGACGTGCGGTAAGTTGCGCAAGGCTAGAAAATACGATCCCAACCACCCGATGTAGACGACGCCGAAAAGCGTGATCGCGCTGCGCGCGATATAGTTGTGACGATTACCGACGAGTGCGAACGCGAGCGACCCGATGACGGTCCCTGCGAGCACTAATTTTTCGTACGCGTGCTGCAGATTGAACGCCGCGAGCACGACGTACGTCCCGATCGCGAGCGCCCCGACGGGAAAGATCAGCGGTTCGCCCATGCGCGCGGTCATGCGGAAGAGTTCCCACAGCGATCCGATCGTGATGGCGAGCACGACGATCGTGAACGTCGGCACCGTCGCGACCGACGCGAGCACGACGGTCGCGATGGCGAGACCGACCGCGATCCGACGCCCGGTCGCGGCGGGGGCGGGAGAACCGGCGGTGGTCGTCGTCACGCGTCTCCGCCGGCGAGCGCGGTGACGCGCGAGCGAAACGCTTCGATGGCGCGCGCGAACTGCGCCCGATCGAAATCCGGCCAATACGTCTCGGTCAGATAGAAGTGCGCGTCGGCGAGCTGATAGAGCAGAAAGTTCGAGAGCCGCGCTTCGCCACCGGGCCGGATCAACAAGTCGGGATCGGGCATCTCCGCCGTCGACAGATACGAAGCGACGACGGCTTCGTCGATGTCCTCCGGCTGCAAACGGCCGGCGGCCACGTCGCGCGCGACCGCTTCGAGCGCCAACCGCAATTCCGAACGGGCACTGTAGTTGACCGCGAGATTGAGCTGCAGGCCCGTATTCGCCGCGGTCGCATCGACGAGTGAATCGAGAGCCTCCGACGACGCGCGCGGAAGCGCTCGGTATTGCCCGATGATGCGCACGCGCACGTTATTGCGGCGCAGCTCCACGAGTTCCGTGCGGGCGAAATACACGCACAGGTCGAGCAGCAGCGAAATTTCCGTGGAGTCGCGTTTCCAATTTTCGGTCGAAAAGCCGTAGACGGTGAGCATCGGGACGCCGATATCGCTAGCCGCGCGCGTCACTTTGCGCAGCGCCACGATCCCACGTCGATGTCCCTCGATCCCGGGCATGCGACGTTCCTTGGCCCAGCGGCGATTGCCGTCCATGATGATCGCGACGTGGCGCGGCAGCGGACCCGCGACGATCATGCCGGCCGCTTCGCGAGCACGTCGACCAATCGCGCGTAACCATCGTAACCGGCGACCACGTCGGTGCACCCATCGCGGACCCGGACGCGCAACACGCGCAACGTGCCGAGGCCGACCGCCGCGTACGGCGGCCGAAGGAGCACGAAGCGCCCGAAGGCATCGCCGAGCCGAGCGCGCGCGTCGGAAAGCGGCATGAGCGCGAGCGACTCGCTCTCGGGATGGGTCATCGGCCCTCCGTACCGTAGGACGTCGGAAAACCCTGGTCGTTACGCGCGGTTCGCTCGCGACCGCAAGCGCGCGCTAGACCTCGAGAATCTCGCGTTCTTTGGTGGCGACGAGCGCCTCGACGTCCTTGACGTATTTATCGGTAACCTTCTGCACGCGTTCGCCCGCGCGCTTGTTGTCGTCTTCGGTAATCTTGCCGTCCTTGAGCAACGTTTTGAGTTCGTCGACGCATTTGTGACGGACGTTGCGCACGGCGACCTTGCCGTCTTCCGCTTTTTTCTTCACGACTTTGACGAGATCTTTACGCCGTTCTTCGGTCGGCTGCGGAATTTGAAGCCGAATAGTCGACCCGTCGATGTTCGGCGTCAGGCCCAGATCGCTCGTTTCGATCGCCTTGCGAATCGCGCCGACGGTATTGCGATCGAACGCGGTGATCTGCAGCGTGCGTGCGTCGGGCGTGCTGACGCTCGCCATCGACTTCAGCGGCGCCGTCGCGCCGTACGCTTCGACCTGGATGCGATCCAAGAGCGCCGGCGACGCGCGGCCGGTCCGCACGGATGCGAAATCGTTGCGCGTCGCATCGATCGCCTTTTGCATGCGCGTTTCCATCGCCTTGACGACGTCGTCGATCTCACTCATGTCGTTGCCATCTTCTCCTACCGCGCGTAAGCGCGCGGGCGTGCCGACGAGCGTCCCGATCGCATCGCCGAAGACGACGCGCCGGATATTGCCCGCGACGTTCATATCGAAGACGACGATCGGCACGTCGTTATCCATGCAGAGCGTCAGCGCGGTGTTGTCCATCACTTCGAGTCCGCGCTTGAGCACCTCGAGGTATTCGAGTTGCGTGAAGCGCGTCGCGGTCGCGTCTTTGTTCGGGTCGGCACTGTAGATGCCGTCGACCTTGGTCGCCTTGAGAATCGCCTGCGCCCCGATCTCGACCGCCCGTAACGCGGCCGTCGTATCGGTCGTAAAATACGGATTTCCCGTGCCGGCACCGAAAATGACGACACGCCCCTTCTCGAGATGCCGGATCGCGCGCCGCCGGATATACGGCTCGGCGATCTGCTGCATCTGGATCGCGGTCTGCACGCGCGACGGAATGTCCATGCGTTCGAGCGCGTCCTGCAGCGCGAGCGCGTTGATGACGGTCGCGAGCATGCCCATATAGTCGGCCGTGGCACGATCCATGCCGCCCGCTTCGTGCGCTTTCCCGCGCCAGATGTTGCCGCCGCCGACGACGACGGCGATCGATACGCCGTCGCGCGCGACTTCCGCGATCTGCTCGGCCATCCACGCGGTCGTGATCGCATCGACCGAACTCTCCGCGCCCGCGAACGCTTCGCCGGAAATCTTCAGCAAAATGCGATCGAAGACGGGGCGCCCTTTACTCGCCAAGGGCGAATTTCGCAAAGCGACGGATCTTGATCTTCTCGCCGAGGACGCCCGTCGTTTTCGCGATGAGTTCGGAGATCGTTTGGTCGTCGTCTTTGACGAAGGACTGCTCCTCGAGCACGTTCTCCTCGTACCACTTGTTGATCTTGCCCTCGACGATCCGGTCGATGATGTTCGCAGGCTTGCCCACGGCTTCGGCGGCGAACTGCTCGCGCAGCGGCGCGAGCTCTTCTTCGGACACTTGATCTCGCGAAACGTACTTCACCGGAATCGCGGCCACGTGCATCGCGACGTCGCGAGCGAGCTGCTTGAAGAGATCGTTACGCGCGACGAAGTCGGTCTCGCAATTGATCTCGACGAGCACGCCAACTTTGTTGCCGGGATGGATGTACGACTCGACGAGGCCTTCGTTCGCGGCCCGGTCAGCTTTCTTCGCGACTTTCGAGGCGCCCTGATCGATCAGACCTTTTTTCGCCGCTTCGTAATCACCGGCCGAGCCCACGAGCGCCGCACGGCAATCGAGCATGCCCGCCCCGGTCTCTTCGCGCAAGCGTTTGATGTCGGCGGCGGTCGGTTTGAAATCGGTTGCGGAACTCACGGGCGTGGGACCTTTCTCCGGTCGTACGTGGAAAGACGCCGCTCGCGCGACGCCTTTTCGAATCTGGAAGCGGTGAGAGGTTCGGGGCGGTTAGACCGCCGCCTCCTGAGGTGCGGGCTCGGCCGCTGCGGCTGCGGCTTCCATTAGGGCTTCCGCGGGCATCGCCTCGGCGGGCGCGATGTAATCGTCGTAATTGGGTTCGTCGTCGAAGCCGCCGCTCTCGGTTTCCGTACGGCCTTCGATGATCGCATCCGCGATCTTCGAGACCATCAGGCGCACCGCGCGAATCGCGTCGTCGTTGCCGGGAATCGGGTAGTCGATTTCGTCGGGATCGCAGTTGGTGTCGATCACGGCGATGATCGGAATCTTGAGCTTGCGCGCTTCGAGGACCGCAATGCGCTCTTTCTTCGGATCGACGATGAACACGGCGTCGGGCAGACGATGCATGTCCTTGATGCCGCCGAGGAACCGCTCGAGTTTCTCGAGCTCGTCGGAAAGCCGCGAGACTTCTTTCTTCGGGAGCAGATCGAAGCTGCCCTGAGCCTTCATGCCCTCGAGCTCGCGCAAGCGTGAGATGCGCTTTTGGATCGTCGAGAAATTCGTCAGCGTCCCGCCGAGCCACCGTTCGTTGACGAAGTACGTGCCGGCGCGCTCGGCCTCTTCCTTGACGACGTCCTGCGCTTGCTTCTTGGTGCCGACGAAGAGGATCACTTTGTTATCGCGCGCCATCGATTTGACGGCGGCATAGACTTCGCGCATCATCACGACCGTCTTGGAGAGGTCGATGATGTAGATGCCGTTGCGCTCCTGGAAGATGAACGGTTTCATCTTGGGGTTCCAGCGACGGGTCTGGTGACCGAAGTGGACGCCTGCCTCGAGCAGCGCTTTCATAGAGATGACAGAAGCCAAGGGTTCGTTTTCGCTTTCTGGTCGACGCTCGAGCCCTTCAGTAGGGCTACCGGTCGGACCATCGCACCGCCGCGCCGACCGAAGCCGAGCCTTGGTGAAGTGGGGGACAACCCGTGGAGTATATCACGGCGTGCTCCGCTGGCAAAGCCAGACTAGCCGGCTCGCCATGACTCCGAATTCGACACGCTCGATTTGGCAGTAAGTGGTATTGGATATAATGTATTCTTAACCTACTCGAACTCCGGGCGGGCCGTTTTCGGCCGTAGGATACGTATATATGGCTATGGGAGCCGCCTTCGAACGCTCGATGCCGTTCGACCCCATTTCGATCTTCGACGCTTCTCCGAGCGAACTCGACGATCTGCCCGTCGGCATCATCTCCCTCGATCGCCTTGGCTTCGTGAAGTCGTTTAATCAGGCCGAGGCCGAGCACGCGCGCCGGTCTGCGCAGACGACGCTCGGCCGGAACTTCTTCGACATCGCCCCGTGTGCGTGCGTGCATGCGTACGAGGGCCGTTTCCGCAGCTTCGCGCTCGGCACGACGACCGAGAGCGAGCGATTCCGCTTTACGTATCCATTTCGCTGGGGCGCGCGCGATGTCGACATCATGTTCGTACGACGCGAGGGCGACGACCGCATCTTCATCATCACCCGAACGGCCGGCCTCGCCGCACTCGTCTCGATGACGTCGGATGCGGAGCGCGCGGCCGAAATAGTCCGCCTCATCGAATCGAAACCGCCGCTCGTGCGGCGTTTAAATCCCGAAGCGATTTGGGTCGACGATCTCGTCTCTGGCCAAACGCGCTGGTCGGATGGGCTCTACGCGCTCTGCGAACTCGATGCGGGACGCCGCAGCCGATCGGCGGCCTCGCCACCTTCACGCATCCCGACGATCGAATCGAGGTCGACGCCGTCGTGGCGGGTGCTTTCGCCACAAGGTCATCCTACGGCTTCGAACAGCGTATCGTCACCGCGCGCGGCCGCGAGCGCTACCTTCAAGTCAGCGCTTCGGTAAGCTATGACGAGCGCGGCCGGCCGACGGCCGTGTACGGACGGGCGAGCGACATCACCGTTCACCATCGTGCAGACGACGCGCTCTGGGCGCTGGCCAATACGGATCGGCTGACGAACCTCGCGAATCGCATGCGCTTCGAAACGTGCTTCGAACGCGAGCTCGACAACACCGCGAACATCGGCAGAACCCTCTGCTTGATCATGGTCGACCTCGATCGCTTCAAACCGATTAACGATACCTTCGGGCATAAGGCGGGCGACGACGTGCTCTGCGAGGCGGCGGCCCGTTTGGCGGCATCGGTACGGCCGGGTGATATCGTCGCGCGGCTCGGTGGCGATGAATTCGCGATCTTGCTGCTCGATTTTCCGAGCGATTACATCGTCGATACGGTTTGCGGACGCATTCACCGCGCGATGCAAAAACCGTTCGTAGTCGCAAGCCAGGAAGTGGAAGTGACCGCGAGTATCGGCGTGAGCCTCTATCCGCGTGACGGAGCCGACATGTCGACGCTCCTGCACGCGGCCGACACCGCCATGTACGAAAGCAAACGCGCCGGCCGCAATCGCGTCGCCTTTTTCGACGAAGATGTGGCCCAGCGACGACAGGAAACCGCGCGTTTCGAATTCGAACTCGCGCACGCGATCGAACGCGGTGAGTTCGAACTTCATTACCAAATCATCATCGACGCGTCCACGCACGCGGTCGTCGGCGCCGAGAGCTTGTGCCGTTGGAACCATCCGACGCGCGGCTGCGTCCCGCCACTCGAATTCATCCCGCTTGCCGAAGCGAACGGCACGATTTTCGCACTCGGCGCCTGGGTTCTCGATACCGTCTGCGATCGAATTCGCGCGACGATAGACGCGGGCATCGCGTCGATACCGCTCTCGGTAAATGTGTCACTGGTTCAGTTCCGCTCGCCGCTCTTCGTCGATACGGTTCGCGAGGCGCTCGGCCGTTCGAAGATTCCCCCCGAGTTGCTCGTCTTGGAAATCACGGAGAGTTTCGCGAGCGGCAACCTCGACGAAACCGTCGGCGCGATGACCGCGCTCAAGGCGCTCGGCGTGAGGATCGCGATCGACGATTTCGGCACCGGCTACTCGTCGCTCTCGCATCTCAAGCATTTTCCGATCGATTGTATCAAGCTCGACCACACGTTCATCGATGACATTCTCGAGAATGCGATCGACCGCGTTATCGCCGAAGCCGTCGTCAGGATCGCACGCGAACTCGAGATCGACGTCGTTGGCGAAGGCGTCGAGACGCACGAACAGGCCGAATTCATGAAGGCGCTCGGATGCCCTCACTTGCAAGGCTACTTATTCGGACGCCCGGCGCCGATCGAAGCGTATCGCGGCGATATGACCCGGCCCCCCGCGGTCTGACGCGACCAAGAATTATTTAGGACCATTGCGAAGTGACGTCGAACGGCGTCGCTTTCGTTCACCCTACGGCGGACGTCGATTAGCGCACGAATGGGTGGCATTGGAGGCCGATCGTGACGATCAATCCGTACTTGAGTTTCAACGGCAACGCGGAAGAGGCGCTGCATCATTACCAAGACGTGCTCGGCGGCGAGCTCAACATCATGCGCTACGAAGGGTCGCCTGCCGCCGTCATGGCGCCACCCGACTGGGCCAACAAGGTTTTGCACGGTGCTCTGACATCGTCCGCGGGCACGCTGATGGCTTCGGACGCGACGACGGATCGCGTGAAGAATCCCGGCGACAACTTCACGATCTCGATCGTGACGGCCGATGAGGCCGAGGCGGACCGGGTCTTCACAAAACTTGCGGAGGGCGGTCAGGTGCTTATGCCGCTAGCGCCCGCATTCTGGGGCGCGAAGTTCGGAATGCTCGTCGACAGATTCAAAATTCAGTGGATGGTCAACTGCGGCTGACGTTCCTCTAAGCGAACTGTGCGGCGTGCAACGCCGCATAGGCGCCGCCGCGTGCGAGCAGATCGTCGTGCGTCCCCATCTCGAGCACGCGACCGCCGTCGATGTAAAGGATTTTGTGCGCGCGACGGATCGTCGACAGACGATGCGCGATGATGAGCGTCGTGCGCCCAGGCAAGAGTCGGTCGAGCGCCGCTTCGATCAACCGTTCGGAGTGGCTGTCGAGCGAACTCGTTGCCTCGTCGAGGATGAGGATGCGCGGATCGCGCAAGACCGCGCGGGCGATCGATATGCGCTGCCGCTGACCGCCCGAGAGCCGCGTACCGCGATCGCCCACGGGCGTCGCGTAGCCCAAGGGCAGATCGAGCACGAATTCCTCGGCGTTCGCCTCGCGCGCGGCAGCTTCGATCTCAGCCTGCGTCGCGTCGAGCCGGCCGTAGGCGATGTTCTCGGCGATCGTCCCGGAGAAGAGCAGCGCTTCCTGCGGCACGATCGCGATCGCCGCACGTAACGCGGCGAGCGGGAGCGATGCGAGCAGACGCCCGTCGACCTCGATCGTGCCCGACCCCGGATCGTAGAAGCGCGGCACGAGGTTCACGATCGTCGTCTTCCCCGCGCCGGATGGCCCGACGAGCGCGACGATCTCACCCGCGGCAATATCCGCGCAAAATTTGTGCAACACCGGCGGCGCGCCGCCTTCGTACGCGAACGTGACGTTGCGGAACGCAAGCGCGCCGCGAATCGCCTCGTGCGACGGTAGCGAACGCGCGTCGTCGATTTCGATCGGCGAGTCGAGAATTTCGAAAATGCGCGACGCACCGACGAGCCCCTTCGATATATCGGCGACGAACGCCGCGAACCGGTTGAGCGGGTTGATCGCAAAGACGACGAGGGTCCAGAACTTAAAGACTTGACCACTCGAGAGACGCCCGACGGACGTTTCGTGCACGGAAAATGCGATGATGCCGAGCAGCGCTATCGTGATCACCATCGAGACGATCGGCGTCTGCGTCTGCCCGAGTTGCAACGACTTCATGTACGCGCCGAAATAGTTTTCGTTACTCGCCGAAAAGCGATCCGTCTCGTAACCCTCGCGGCCGAACGCCTTGACGATACGTTCGCCCTGTAACTTCTCCGTGAGGTTCGAGGACAGGTCAGCCACGCGCTCCTGAGCTCGTCGCGTCGCGGACGAGATGAGCTTCGTGAAACGCGCGACGACGAAATTGACGACCGGGGCGAAGATGAAGAGAAAGAGCGAGAGCCGCCAATCGACGTAGAACATATACGCGACCGCGCCGATGAGCGTAACGATATTTTGGAAGAATTGCGGAAGCGCGACCGAGAGCGCGTCCGTCATCAACGTCAGATCGTTCGTAAAGCGCGCGATGAATTCACCGGGCCGCCAACGATCGAAAACCGTCATCGGCATGCGCATCGTCCGTTCGAAGAGCCGCACGCGGAGACTCGCGATGAGCCGCTGGCCGCTCCACGCGGTGAGATAGCTCTGACCGTAGGTCGCGGCGTTCGCGATGAGGTTGACGACGAAAACGCCGACGAGCACGAAGAGCAGCACCTCGAGCGGATGCTTGGGATTATTGATCACCCGATCGATGACGATCTGGAACGCATCGCTGAAGGCGAGCGGCCCCAGTCCCGCGATGACGCCGAGCACGAGCGCGAAGGCGAGCCGCGGACGATACGGCTTCGCCTCGCGGAGCAAGCGCGAGATGACTTCGCGACGGTGCGCGGCGTCGAGCGCGGGTTGGGTTGAAATACGCGAAACCTTTCCGGGCCGGCCCGAGTAGGTCGGGCACATCTGTGCGTTCGCTGGAGTTCTCGCCGTGGATTGTTACTATCACACCGCCGTTCCATCCGTTGCCGTCTGCACCGACTGCACGCAAACCATCTGTGCGACCTGTCGCGACGAGGTGGGTCTGTGCCCGGGATGCCGGCTCGAGCGCCGGATGAACGCGGCCGCCTCGGCGCGGCCGGGGCTCCGCGGTGCGCGCGGCCCGCAGAATCCGCCGCCCGAGGGCCCACGTGCGCGTGCGTACGCGCCGCAACCGCAGCCCACGGCGATGCGCCCGCGCGGCACGGCACTCGCGGCGGTCTCGGGCGAGACGCGCGCGTTGCTCGGGCTCGGGTATCCGCTCTGGCCGCTCGCGGCGCTCGCGCTGCTCGATCCGAAGCGTTCGGCACCGGTACGGCGTCAGGCGACGCAGGCGCTCGCGGTCAATTTCGGTATGTTCGGACTTTTCGCCGCACTCGGCGTCGTGTCGCACATCTGGGTGCTCGGCCTCTCGGCTGCGATTCTGCTGCCGTTTCTCTTTCCTGTGTGGCTGATCGCGACGGTCGTCTACGGCTTCAAGGTGTGGAACGGCGACGACGTGCGCGTGCCTCTCGTGAGCGACTGGCTCGACGAGCGCGACGCGCGGCTCGGACGCGACGCCGTTACGGCGTAGCGACGCGCGTGAAGTCCGCGTAGCGCGCGAGAAAAGCGCGCGCGACGCGGTCGTGCTCGACGACGGGCGCCGGATAGCGCGCGTCCGCGTAGAGTTCGAGCGCGAGCTGCGGCAGCGTACGCGACCCGCCGAAAAGATCGGCGTCGCTCGCGTGCGCGAGTTCGCGTACGTAGCGGCGCACGTAGTTGCCGCGCGGATCGATCGCGCGCAATTGTTTGCGT
>JAABUX010003473.1_pt1 | contig 20857 bp, 22 predicted proteins | sample 5561851 | NCBI WGS metagenome assembly JAABUX01 (sample SAMN10711883, study PRJNA513361) | rock metagenome | isolation source: Antarctica rocks | place: Antarctica: Victoria Land, Richard Nunatak red sandstone | collected 2016-01-03 | reverse complement strand
GTGCGCCGGCTGACCTGGACGGCCACGGCCGTCCGACGGGCTACGAGGACAGGAGAAGGCCGCGTGGAACCCGGTCTCCCCCTGGGCCCGCTCTGCCTCTACTCGTGGCAGTCCCGACAGCCGAACGGCGATCGGCACAGCGTCCCGCAGGATCCGCGACGAAAGCGGCTGCGTCCTGCGTTACGAGCGGACCTTCATGCGCCCGCTGCTCACCGCGTCCACCACCGACTGACCGCGAGGACCCACGGAAGGACCAGCGGGACGTCGTGCCGCAGCAGACTTCCTGTACCTGCATGTGAGGCAGCGGTCGGCCGTGGCCGGGCAACTGGCTGGACGGCTGTCCCCTGCTCTGCCAGCGTCTGGGACGTGGCAGAAGCGCACCACGCCTGGCGGCTGTCCGGGCGACAGCAGCCGCGGGTGCAGATCGTGCAGCTGCCTGAGGCCGCGGTGCACGCTCTCGCGGCCGGGGACCTGGCCGCGGCCAACGCTGCGGCCACCGTGCCCCTGACCGGCTTCTTCGCTGGCCCGGACTGGCGGGGGCTGTGGCGCATGCGCAGCACGCAGTTGCAGGAGGACTCGGACAGCGCGGGCTGGATCACCGGTGTAATTTGGGATGTCGACCGGCAGGTGTCGGTGGGACGGGCCGGCTTCCACGGGCCACCTGACCGGACCGGGATGGTCGAGGTCGGCTACGCGGTCGACCCCGCCTACCGACGACAGGGGTACGCCCGGGCAGCGCTGGAGGCGCTGCTCGACCGCGCCGCGCGCGACCCCGACGTGACAATGGTGCGCGCCAGCGTCCGCCCGGACAACACGGCGTCCCTCGCGCTGGTGGAGCAGTACGGCTTCCGGCACGTGGGTGAGCAGTGGGACGACGAGGACGGCCTGGAGGCGGTCCTCGAGGTCGAAGCCGTCCCCTCCACCACGACTTGACCAGACACCAACGGCCAGCGGGGCAGTCCCGGACCCGAACAACACCTGGCGGCACGTCCCGGTAGCCGATCGCCGGATCGGCGATCATGGCGAAGAGGCCGGTGAACGCCACGCCGGTGTGGACCAGTCCGAAGTGTTTGGCCGCGAAACCGACCCCGATGACTGGAAGCGATAGGCCGCCGACGTAGCAGACCGCGAAGAAGGCCGATGCTGTGCTGCTGCGCCCCTCAACCGGGCTGGCGGCAGTGACGGATTCAAGCGCGGCCCGGAAGCCGAGGCCTTGGCTGGTCCCGGCTACCAGCGCGCCACAGACCAGCAGCGGGAGAGACTCGGCTGCCAGGGCGACGGCGAGGACGGCCAGCGCGGCGATTAGCAACCCGGTGCCACCAAGCAGGGCGATGCGCGGGTCCACCGCCGCGGAGACCAGCGTGCCCGCGGCGGCCGCGGCGAACATCGCGAACACGACCATGGCCGCAGCGAAGGCGTAGACCACCAACCAGAAGCCGATCGGAGCCGACGCCCGGCACCGGCGGCACTCGCGCATCGGCCTACTGGCCGGTAAGGATGAGGCAGGATGTTGTGGCGGTGGCTACGAGAGCCCCGGTGCTGTTGTGAACTTCGGCTTCGGCGACGGCGACGCGTCGGCCTGGTTTGACGATGCGTCCGGTGGCGGTCAGCTCGCTGCCGTCGGCGTGGACGGGTCGCAGGTAGCGCACGGAGATCTCGATGGAGGTGTAGCCGACACCGGCCGGCAGGGTGGTGTGCACGGCGCAGCCGGCGACGCTGTCGAGCAGGGTGCATAGCAGGCCGCCGTGGATCAGCCCGATCGGGTTGTAGGCCGAGTCGTCGGGGGTGCAGGCGAACACGACCTCGCCTGCCGTCACGGAAACCGCTCGCAGGTCGAAGTGCGACCCGATCGGTGGGCCCGGTAGCTCGCCGGCGACCATGGACTGTAGGAACTCCAGCCCGCTGCGGCCCTGCATGCCGGCGGCGGTGACGGCAGGGTCGTACCAGGTGATGGTGCGGGATCGTCGGGGACCCCAGTCGGCCGGCGCCTGTTCGGTCATGCGGATACCTCCGCCGGGAGAAGGTCCCGGGGGAGTCCGGGGGTGCGGTGCGGTGTCATTTTCAGCGCCACCAGGGCGCCGACGCCGGCGGCGACCGCGGCCGCTATCCAACCGGCTTGAAACGCCCGATGCGCTTCGGCGTAACCGACCGGGGTGCCGAGCACAGCCACCAGGATGCTGACTCCCAGCACGCTGCCGATCTGGCGGCTCATGGTCACGACCGCGCTCCCGGTCGCGCTCCGGGCCGGCGGCAGGTCGGCGGTCGCATTGGACAAGATCATCGGCAGGGCGAGCCCGACGCCGGCTCCACCGACGAGCCAGCCGGGTAGGAATTGGGTGGCGTAGGCCGGAGCCGGCCCGACCGTGATTGCAATGATGATCAGTCCAGCGGTGAGCAGCAGGCATCCGCCGGCAGCGACGACCCCGGTGGGGACACCGCGTTTGACCAGCAGCCCGGCGGCGACGGCGAAGACCGGGACCATCAGCGGGCCCGGGGCGGTCTCCAGGCCGGCGCGCAGTGCGGTGGCGCCCCAGACTTGCTGTAACCACAACACCGCGGCCAGCAGACTGGCCGCGAACGCGGTGGAGAACGCCAGGGCGGCCGCGTTGGACCACGCGAAGCTGGCGACCCGTAACAGCGCCGGTTCCACCAGCGGTACCGGCTGACGGCGAGTGCGGGTCCAGAACAGCGTTGCCGCCAGGACGCTGGCGCCCAGTGCGCCGAGGATCCGGACACTGTCCCAGCCCCAGCTGGTGCCTTGCACCAGCGCTAGGGCGAGCGCTGCGACCGCGAACGCGGCCACGGCGGCGCCGAGCAGGTCAGGCACCGGCCCGCGTTCCGGATCGCGGCTCTCGGGCACCACACGCACTGCCGCTGTGATCGCGAGCAGCCCCACCGGGACGTTGACCAGGAACACCCAGCGCCACGAGGCCTGTACTAGCACGCCACCGACCACCGGCCCGGCGGCGGCCGCCAGCGCCCCGCCCGCGGCCCAGACCCGCACCGCCCGCGCTCGACGTTCGGTGGGAAACGCCGATAGCAGCAGCGCGAGGCTCGTCGGGGTCAGCGCCGCGGCGCCGACCGCCTGCAGCACCCGGGCAGCCACCAGAAGCCTGAGGTCTGGAGCGGCGGCGCACCCAGCACTGGCAGCGGTGAACAGCGCGAGCCCGGCCAAGAACCCTGCCTTGCGGCTGGTGCGATCCGCGAGCCGGCCCAACGGCACCAGCAGCGCGGCGTACACGATCGCGTACCCGTTGAGCACCCAGGACAGGTCGCTCAACGAGGTGCCGTGGAAGTCGCGGCCGATGTCGCGGAAGGCGACGTTGACGATGAACAGGTCGAGGCTGGCGAGGAAGGCCGCGGCTGAGGTGACCACCAGCACCCGTCCTGGCCGCGCCCGTGTGCTGTCGGTGGTGAACGGCACGGGGCCTGCTTGTAGTGCCCAATCGTGCGGGTTTGGCGTCACGTCGATTCTCCCAGCGAAGATGCCGAGCGAGTGGCCGCCCGCCAGTTCCGCCCGATCTGCCGCATCATCGGCGGGTACACGATCAGGTGCCGGAACGGCTTGATCGCGGCCATGTAGCCCGCCCCGCGCAGTCCGTTTGGCTTCACGAGAACGGCCATCTGGCCGCGGTAGCCGCCGGTCTGGTCTGGGGCCCAGCCGAGGTGCATCACTCCGTGCATGGTTCGGTTGCTGATCTCCGCGGCAAACTCGTCGTCGATCAGGTACAGCGGGGTGAACGGCAGCGCGCCGAAGTCCGGACCGGATGGCGCGTCGCGCAGATCAACCGGCAACCGGTCGCGGAGCGTCGGCCGCTGCGAACCACGTACGGCGGCTGCGCCGTCCCAACCGAGCAGCTTGCCGATCTTCCACCGGATCGCCCAGAGCGTGCGGGCGGCGCGGGAGGAGCCGTGCGACGGGTCGCCCGAGGCCATCAGCGCCACCAGCCGAGGGAAGTCGTCCGGGCCGCCCGGCGTCGGCAGCGCCCACACGTCCTCGAGCCGGAAATCGACGGTGAGCTCGTGGATCCGCCAGGGCCGGGAGGTGTGCGCGGTGTTCGGGAGTCTCATTCGTGGACCTCCATCCATACAGGTCTGTATGGACGGACGCTAGGCTGACTCTGCGGCGGTGTCAATGCCACGGAACGCGGTTAGATGGGCGATGCCCACTCCGACCCGCACGCCTCGCGCCAAGTGGGTCGAAGTGGGGCTTCGCGCACTTGCCGCTGGCGGCCCGGACGCCGTCCGGATCGAGCCGCTGGCCCAAGCGCTCGGCGTCACCAGAGGCGGCTTCTACTGGCAATTCAACGACCGGCTCGCGTTGCTCGAGGAGATGCTCGACACGTGGCAGCGGGCCAGTACCGACGAGGTGATCGAGCGCGTCGAGAGCAAGGGCGGCGACGTCAGGGCCAAGCTGCGACGGGCAGGCGCGCTCACCTTCAGCGACTGGCTGCTGCCGATCGACCTGGCAGTTCGGGACTGGGCGCGGCACGAGCAGGCCGTCGCCGAGCGCCTTCGATGCGTCGACAACCGGCGAATGGATTACCTGCGCTCTCTGTTCGGTGTCTTCTGCACCGACGCGGACGACGTCGAGGCCCGCAGCATGCTCGCCTTCTCGCTGCTGATCGGCAGCCACTTCATGGCCGCCGATCACGGCGGGCGTCCCCGCGCCGACGTGCTGGAGCTGGCCCTGAGTCGGCTACTGGCCTAGTCGAGCGAGTCGATGTTCGGAACTTCGTCCACCCGCCGCGTCCTCGCATCGCTCCGCGATAACAGACGCGATGGGTGCGTCGTGTCGAGGCAGCAACCCGTCGCGCAAGCCGAACGAACAGGGGCGATTGCAGGACCATCCGTTCGGTGCCCGCGTGGCGCCAGCCCGGGGTTTCGCCGCCTCCGCTCGCCAAGACATGGCGTGGCTCCGTGACGGATCGCCCGTCGCCGCACGGGGAGCCTGATGCGACGCGAAGACGCCGCGGCCCTGCTCGCCCAACTCCACCGCGCTCAGAACCGGCTCTACCAAGGCGGCGACCCCGCCGAGGTCCACAACATCCTCGCGCCCAACATTGCCTGGCACGTGCCGGGCGACAACGCTATCGCCGGGGACCACCACGGCCACGACGCGGTCATCGCTTACATGGAGATCCGCTTGCGGATGCTCGACACCTGACTCTTGATCAATGCTGCGGCGCCGCGACCTCGCCGGGGCGACCATGCGCATGTATCCGCGGGAACTGCTCGTCGGCGACGGCGATCACGTTGCCAGCCGCACCGACGGCACCGCCACCATGCCCCGGCCCCGCGATACCGGGCCTCGTGGAGACGTGGCCGATGCTGACGTACGAGGCCGATGGCCGACTGACTGAGGTCTGCGTGGTCCCGGAGGTCGTTCACTCACGTTCCCCGATTGGGACGGCGGCGCGGAGTGATCCCATCGGTAGGTCGGCCCCGTCTCCGATGATGTGAGTAAGTCAGCGTGGTTGCCGCGGTTCGGCTGCCTCTGTCACAGAGCCGGTCCTTGTCTCGTCTTCTAGGTGTCGGGTGAGTGTGACGTGAGGCTACGGAGGTCTGGAAAATGCGGGTTGCGGTGGCCGGCGGTACAGGTCTGGTCGGAGGACTCCTGGTGCTCGCGCTCAAGGACATCGGTCACGAACCGGTTGTGCTGGCGCGGTCGACGGGGGTCGACATCACTGTGGGCACTGGTTTAGACCAGGCGCTGCGCGGCGCGGACACGGTGGTCGACGTCAGCAACGTCACGACCACCCGAGCCGGGCGGTCGGTGGCCTTCTTCACCGCCGGTACGCGGCACCTGCTCGAGGCCGGGCAGAGAGCCGGCGTGCGGCACCACGTCTCGCTGTCCATCGTGGGTGTCGACCGCGTGGACTACGGCTACTACGAGGGCAAGCGGGCTCAGGAGCGGCTCGTGCTCGGCGGACAGGTGCCGGGCAGCGTGCTGCGCACCACCCAGTTCCACGAGTTCGCGGGGCAGATCCTGACGCGTAGCCACGGGCCGTTCGCGTTGATGCCGACGGTGCGCACTCAACCGGTCGCCGCCCGCGAGGTCGCCGCCGCGCTGGCCGAACTGGCGGCCGGCCCCGCCGTCGGGCTCGCGCCCGAGTTGGCCGGCCCCCAGGAGCATGAGCTGGTGGACATGGCGCGGCGGCTGATCCGTGCCACGGGCCAGCGCAGACGGGTAGTGCCGGTCCGGCTGCCCGGTGCCGCCGGCCGACAGATGGCCGGCGGAGGGCTGCTGCCGGCCGGCCCTGGACGCCGGGGAACCGAGACGTTCGACCAGTGGCTGCATCGCGCGACGGCCGCGGCATGAGCGCCAGCGGCCACGACAGCCCGTCGTCGGTGGCTGTTCGTGCCGCGGGGTCGGGAAAGTCCGCGACATGGCCACAAGTTGCGCTCGGCACCCGGATCCGCCGACTGGTGCTGCTGGTACTGGCGGCGTCCGCCGCGTACGTCGGGGTGTGGGCGCTGCTGGCCCCCGCGTCGTTCTACCGAGCTTTCCCCGGCGGTGGACAAGCCTGGGCCCGCACCGACGGCCTTTACAACGAGCACCTGGTCCGCGACGTCGGTGCCCTCCACCTGGCGTTGCTGGCCGTGACCTGCGCCGCCCTGCTGCGACCGGAGACGGACCGCGCGCGGGTGGCGGGGGTGGCGTGGCTGCTGTTCGGCGTCCCGCATCTGGCCTACCACGCCGAGCACCTGAGCATGACCCACGCCGCAGTCATGACCAGCGCCGCGCAGCTTTCTGCATTGGGCTGGACTGTTGTGCTGGCCGCCCTGCTGTGCTTGCCCGCACGAACCATCCGATGAGCCGCCCCCGCGAGTTGGAGTTGGCGTCGGCCTACGACACCGCGCGGCCACGGCTGGTGCGCGTCGCCTACGCCATCCTCGGCAGCCAGGCCGACGCTCAAGACGTCGCCTCCGACTGCTGGCTGCGCCTGGTCAACGCCGACGCCCGCGCGCCGATCCTTGACCTCGAAGCGTGGGCAACCGTAGCGGTCGCCCGCATGGCGTTGGACGTGCTGCGCTCCGCGCGGGTTCGCCGCGAGACCTACGTCGGGAGTTGGCTGCCCGAGCCACACGTCGAGCCGCTCAGCGCCGGGCCGTGCGCCGGTGATCCGGCTGATCGGATCACACTGGATGAGTCGGTCAGCTACGCCCTGCTCGTGATGCTGGAGACCCTCAGCCCTGCCGAACGGACGGCCTGGGTGCTGCACGACTTGTTCGGGCTGCCTTTCGCCCAGGTCGCGACCGCCGTCGGCCGCAGCCCCGCCGCCGTCCGGCAGCTCGCCGGCCGCGCCCGCTGCCACATCGCTACCGGCGCCCCCCGCCTCGATGTGGACCGGACCCAGCATCAAGCCGTCGTCCGTGCATTCACCCGCGCTACCAACACAGGTGACCTGGCCGGACTGCTCGCCATCCTCGATCCCAACGTGATCTTGACCAGCGACGGCGGCGGCTACGTGACCGCCGCACGGCGACCCATCCACGGCGCTGAGCGGGTCGCCCGATTCCTGCTCGGCATCGCCAGCAAGGCACCCAAAGGTCAGCGGCTGCTCCCGGTTAGGGTCAACGGCAACCTCGGGCTTGCACTCCTCGACGACGAACAACCCGTGGCCATCGCCGCGATTACCGTCCAGGTCGGCCGCATCCAACGAGTCGACCTGGTACTCGCCCCCGACAAACTCGCGCGGCTCCAACTGAACATATGAACCCGAACACCGTGGTGGGGCCAGCTCCGGTCGACCAACAACCGCACGGATGGGCCGTCCCACAGCCCGATCCCCTTGTGATGAAGCGATCGGTTTCCTGGCAGGCTCACCGCGTCGCCGTTCGACGTTCCACAACGGGGACGTCGAGACGGCCCGGGAAGCGGCCCGCAGGCACATGTGGGACGAGGTCGAACCGGCATTCGACCCCGAGGGGCACCTGCTTTCGATCGGGACATCGCTGGACATCTCGGGCCGGAACCCGCATTTGTGGCCGCCGTCCCTCCTGACAGAAGTGACCTCTGCTATGCCGCGAGGGGATCTCTACGAGGTTTTCATGACCTGTCTCCAGGCACGGGCAGAGCGCAAGCCAGCCTGCGCCGCCGCAGGCGCGGTCCGATCCGGCATCGGCGCGCGGATGGCAACCAACCCGCTGGTGATAGCCAACGGAAGTGCGTGACTTCTTCGAGGACGCGATCGGCGGCGGCCCGCCGAGCCGGTTGTATCAGGTGCGGCACGGAACGCCCACGCCCGATTCCGTCTGTGGAGGACTCGATGGAGCTCGTTGTTCGTACGGGAGAACGAGTGTGACCGTGACGGCGGGTCTCGGAACGAACCGGGACGATGAGAAGACGCGCTCAAGCCGACCACGGGCGCCCGAAGGGCGACTGGTCGACTGGTCGACTGCGGGCGTGGCAGCAGCGACCGGGCTTGTCCTCGCCGCCTTGTCCGGCCGCTATGGATACCACCGGGATGAGCTGTACTTCGTCCAGGCCGGCCGACACCTCGCCTGGGGATATCCCGACCAGCCGCCGCTGGTCCCGGTCCTTGCCAGAGGCATGACCCTGCTTGCGCCGCGCTCTCTGGTTGTGCTCCGGCTGCCTTCGACCCTTGCCGCCGCAATGGTCGTCATGCTCGGCGGCCTCACCGCCCGCGAGCTCGGCGCCCGCCGGTCCGGACAGGTTTTCGCGAGCGTGAGCACCGCCCTGTGCGGGTTCGTCCTGGCCGTCGGGCACTTGCTCAGCACTGCGACGTTCGCGCTGCTCGGCTGCTCCTTGACGATCTTCCTCCTCGTACGGGTCCTTCAAGGAGGAGACCAGCGGCTGTGGCTGGCGGCAGGGCTCACGACAGGCGTGACGTTGCAAGCGAACCTGTTCCCTGGTCTCGTCCTCGCCACGTTCGCACTTGCGGTTGTCACCGTCGGCCCTCGCGACATTCTTCGGACCCGCTGGCCGTGGTTGGCCGCGGTGATCGCCGCTGCGGTCGCCGCGCCCTACCTTGTGTGGCAGGCCCGTAACGGTCTGCCTCAGCTTGACATCGCGCATTCCATCGCAGCAGGCGGCAGCACGTCGTCGGTGTCTCGCCCGCTGCTCCTGCCGTTTGAGGCGCTGCAGGCTGGCCCTGGTTTGGTCCTCCTGTGGCTGCCGGGTCTGGTCATGATCCTCAGATACCCGAGGCTGCGCAGCCTCGGGTTTGCGTTCTTGTTGCTCCAGGTAGCCTTGCTCGCGACGGGCGGTAAGACGTACTACGCCAGCGGCTTTTTTCCGCTGCTGCTCGCCGCCGGTGCCCAGCCCGTGCTCGACCGTGCGCGCATTTCCGTCCCGGCCGCGATCGCTGCGCTGAGCATTCCCGGCGTAATCTTCACGCTGCCCGTCCTGCCCATGCGTTCCGCAGGCGTTGCCGTCGCCGTCAACCCGGACGTGGGGGAGACGATCGGCTGGCACCAGTTCGCTCACCAGGTCGCCGCGGCCTACGGTCGCCTGCCCTCCGGTGCCGGCGTTCTCGCACAGACCTACGGCGAGGCAGGAGCGTTGGATCGGTTCGGCGGACCTTTGGGGTTGCCCCGCGCGCACAGCGGCCACAACGGCTACGCCGACTGGGGCATGCCGGCCGGCCGGACGACCATGCTGACGGTTGGCGTACCTGAGCCGCTGCTCAGGGCGTCGTGCCGCGGGCTGCAGCGCGCAGGAACCATCGAGAACCGGGTCGGGATCGACAATGAAGAGGTCGGTAAGCAGATGTTCGTCTGCACACCCAATGCGGAATGGCGAACGCTCTGGCCGCGGTTCCGACACCTGAGCTAAGGCTCGTGACGACGCCTACCAGGGCAGTCTCCGGAGGAACGACATGTTCCTCGACGCCGAGCCCGCCGAGCCGGCACGGCTGCACAAGAACGCCCGAACGGGATTCGAACGTGCGCCGAACGGTTGCGTCGTCCACGGATGCACGACCGCCGTGGAGGACCGCCGCACGTGGTTCGTTGCCTATCAGATCGGCGTGGACGCTGCGTGCGTCACCCGTCAGGCGACGGCGACCGGACACTCCAGTGACGGGTTGAGCTCCACCCTGGTCGAACGAAGCCTTGACTTCAGCTGGTAAGTCGACGGGCGGCCGGCGCCGCACCTGGAAGGGTGCTTTGGACAACTACCTTGAGTCGTGGGCGTTCACGAACGCACTTCCCGCGCAACGGCTGCGGCTTCACTTGAGGTAGGCGACACCGCCGAGGCACCCGCGGCCTACGTGCGAGCGAACGACCTCGCTGTCGAACGGCTCGAGCAGACCGACACTCGTCAGCCCGACGCTGCCGGCCGGAACAGATACGCCCGACGCAGCTAGGCGCCCGCGGCCCTGGCCGGGAACCGGCACCCGGCCGTCGCGCAGCAATGTTCACGGAGTCAGCAAGAACCCGCTGACGATGGGTCCTACGACGTCCGGCGGTGCCACGTGCTCGTGGCCCGGCAGTAGGGCGTGCGTGCCGTGGGGGAGCAGGTCCGCGATCTGCTGCCCGATCTCCCTCACCCACTCCGGGCTCGCGCTGCCGATGAGTACGAGCGCCGGCGGGTTGACCCGGCTGAGCAGCTCGGCCGGGATGACAGCTCCGTTCTCGGCATGGCCGACGACCGCCGAGTCATAGGCCAGGGAACGTCCCAGGGAAACTGTGGCGGGCCACCACGGCTCCCCGCGCCATTGCTCGACCATGCCCCCCGGAACCCCGACCAGCCGGAAGAAGAGCGCGACAGCGTCGTCCTCGCGGCCTTCACCGAGCAGGGCGTTCAGCTCCTGCGCGTAGGCCTCTGCGGACGTCCGACGCTCCTGGGTCGCCGGCGAGTACGGGGGCTCGTGCAGAACCAGCCGGTCGATGGCGACGCCTGCCGCCGCTGCATGGATCGCGAGGGCCGCACCGGAGGAGTGGGCGTACACGACCGCGGAGCCGCCCGCGACGTCAACGAGCGCCCGAAGGTCCTCCACCTCCCGATCAATGGCGTACGGCGCCGTGTCGCCGCTGTTGCCTCGGCCCCTGCGGTCGTAGTTGAAGGCGGTGAAGCCGCCACCCAGATGCTCAGCGATGGGCTGGCTGCGCCCTCGGTCGCACAAGGCTCCGGCGATCACGACCAGAGGCGGCCCATCGCCGTAGCGGTCGTACGCGATCTTCGTGCCGTCGGCAGACGTCACCCATTCCATCCACGACCCCCTGTCTGAGATGAACCGGCCGAGCCGCCCGGAGGCCTCGGCCATGTTGCGTTGACCGCGGACGGAGAGGCCACGTGTCCTTGTTCAGTCGTGGCTGGCGCCCTCAACCGGACATCGGTGCCAACCGGCAGTTCGGCGCTTTCCACCACAGATCCTCGGACGTCTCGATCGCTGTGAGCAGCGGCCATCAGCCGATGTCCTGCCCGTCCAGTGACGACAGTCGCGCGGCGCGGCGCAGCAGGTGTCGGCGCTCCGGAAGACTCGTCGTCTGGCGTGCGGCGGCTTCGAACGCGGTTCGTGCCCCGTCGATGTCTCCCAGTGCTTCCAGCAGGTGCCCCTGCACCGCCGTCAGCCGGTGCCAGGCCGCATGCTCAGCGCTGAGGGGGGCGAGCAGCCGAAGCGCAGCAGCCGGGCTGTCGACCTCGGCGACAGCGACGGCGCGGTTCAGCGTGACCACCGGGCTCGGCGCGAGCCGGTCCAGCAACCCGTACAGCGCCGCGATCTGCGGCCAGTCGGTTGCCGCCGCAGTCGCGGCCTCCATGTGGACAGCAGCGATCGCCGCTTGGACCTGATACGGCCCGACGGCGGCCTGCGGCAGCGCGCGTTCCAGCAGCGACACTGCCTCCGCCGTCTGAACGGCGTCCCAGAGCAAGCGGTTCTGGTCTGCGAGTGGCACGAGCTCGTCGTGGTCGTCCGTGCGCGCCGCGCGCCGCGCGTCGGTCAGAAGCATCAGGGCCAGCAGCCCGGCGGTTTCGCCATCCTGCGGCGCCGCTCGCTGCACTGCCGTTGCCAGTCGGATGGCTTCGCGCGCCAGGTCTGGCCGGTGCACCCGGTCTCCACTGCTGGCCGCGTATCCCTCTGTGAAGATCAGATAGAGGACGTGGAGCACAGCCCCGAGGCGACGCCCGCGGTCGCCAGGTTGGAGTTCGGGGAACGCGGCCGGTCGGCCGGCCACCGTCGCGGCCAGCATCGCTTTGGCGCGGCTGATCCTGCGCGCCATGGTGGCTTCGGGCACCAGGAAGGCGGCGGCGACTTCGGCGGTGCTCAGGCCGCCGACGGCGCGCAGCGCCAGGGCGACCCGGGATGCCGGGGACAGCGGCGGCGTGCAGCACAGGAACAGCAGCTCCAAGGTGTCGTCGGCATCGGCCGGCGTCGCGCCGGCCGGCGGTTCTTGGACACCGGCCCGGCGCGTGTCCTCGGCCGCGGACGCCGCCTCGCGTCTGCGGCGCGCCGAGTCCGCGCGCGCCGCGTCGACGAGACGCCGACTGGCGACAGTCCGCACCCAGGCGTCGGGTTCTGCGGGCGCCCCTCGTCAGGCCATTGCACGCTCGCCGCGAGCAGCGCCTCCTGGACGGCGTCTTGGCACATTTCGTACTGGCCGTACCTGCGCGTCATCGCTAGCAGGACGCGGCAGCCCAGCTCCTCGAGCGACAGCTCGTCGGCATTGGGCGGGTCCGTCGACGGCAGCGGGGGCTGGGGCGACTGCTCGGTGCTCACCGCATCTCCCCGCGCCTCATCCACGATCACATCTCCAGACCGCCATCGTGCATGATCGGCCGCACCTCCACACCGCAGAGTCCTGAGTCCGGCAGGCGCGCAGCTATCTCGAGGGCGCGGTCCAGCGCGTCCACGTCGATCAGGGTGTAGCCGGCAACGTGCTCCCGCGTCTCGGCGTACGGCCCCTCCGTGGTGAAGAGGGCGCCGTCGCGGACTCTCACTGCCCAGCTCTGGGTCGGGTCGGCGAGGGCATCGCCACCGACCCACTCGCCAGAGCCCATGATCTCGGCGTGCAGCGCGGCGTGCTCGGCAGCGAAAGCGTCGCGCTCGGGCTCGGACAACGCGTTCCACGTCGCCGGCGAGCTGTAGATCAAGAGCATGTACTTCACCTGGAGTCCCTTCCGTCGTGGCCCGCTGTGATCCTCCTCGTCGAGTCGGCGCAGCGAGGCCGATCCGGACATGGTCGTCGACGCGGCCGCAGGCGCCGTCGCTCCCCTCCACCCTTCGCCCATCGTTCCGGTGGTGCATGGCTACATTGCGGGCGTGGCCATCGAGGAGCTGACCGGTTCGTTCCGCCCCGACCCTGGCTACCTGAACACGGCCGCCGTGGGAGTGCTGCCGGATGCGACGCTCGAGGTACTGGACGACGTGATGTCCCGCTGGCGGTCCGGGCGGCTGTCGCCCTTGGACTTCGACGGGGCGGTCGCACGTTCCGGACGGCGTGGGCGAAGCTTTCCGGCGTCGCTCCCGGCACCGTCGCAGTAGGGGCGACCGTCTCGAAGTTCGTCGGAGTCGTCGCCGCGTCACTGCGTGACGGAGCCCGGGTAGTGATCGCATCCAGCGAGTTCACCTCGCTGCTGTTCCCTTTCCTGGCTAGCAAATACCCGACGTAGGACAGCCTGACATCAGGGGTCCCGGCGGGCGCGCGTGAATAGGCGAGCAAGAAACTGCCGCTCCCGTCAATGTGTTTGGGCGAAGAACTCGCCCTCCCCTAGTGCACTGCACTTGAGGGGGAGAGCTCACTGTGCGAAACGCTCACGTCCGGCTTCTCGTGAAACATGAAGAGTCTTTTGTGAACTTGGCTGTAACTACTTGGAGAAGGTCTCAGATCTTTGGTACCGAATCAAGACCGTTTCTGAGACGGCCACCGGTTCCGGCCCAGCACCCCGGACAACGCGTCCACAACCCGTCTCAAAGCACCGGTCAGGATCCTCGACCTTTGAGAAGGGTTCTGCGACAGTTCCGGCGTGACGGCGACCCATCACCACCTCGTCGGCCTCGCCCGGCTGCCGCAGCCCGCACACACGTCGACTGCTTCGCCGCTCAGGACGTCGATGGCGCAGACGTCGACCGACGGCAGCCAGGGTGCTCGCTGCCCCTGGGTGGCCTGCCCGACCGGCAGCCTCCACCGGTTTTGCCCACGGCCTCCGGATCTACTTGCACGCCTGTGGAGCGCCGCGCTGAGTTCCGGGTCTGTCTGACCTCAGACTCCGCATCACTAGCCGCACCGCGTGTTCAAGTTGCAACGGGGAGGCGTTTCCGTACCCGATGACCAGCGCCGGACGGTCTCGCGCGATAGCGTCAGCGACCGCGTACTCGGACAGGTCAGCGACGGTCACACCTTCGGCTGCTAGCTGCCTGGTCAACGCTTCGGTGTCGGTTCCGGGTGGAAGGTCGAGAACGGCATGCAGCCCGGCGTCCAAGCCGCCGAGTGTCACCAGAGGTGCGTGCGCGGCGAGCAGTTCGGTCAAGCGTTGCCTCGCGCGGGCGTAGTCGCGACGGGTTCTTGCGATGTGCCGACGTAGGGCGCCAGTGGCCATGTACGCCGCCAGCGCGCTTTGGGTGACTCCGTCTACCGGGCTGCCGAGGTCCTCACGCACGTCGAGCAGGGCGCCTGCAAGCCATGGCGGGGCCACGAGGAACCCGGTTCGCAGCCACGGCGTCAGGCTCTTGGAGAAGGTGCCGAGGTGCACGACGCGGCCAGCGCTATCCAGGCTGGCAAGTGCTGGCAAGGGAGCGACGTCGTAGCGAAACTCCCCGTCGTAGTCGTCCTCGGCAACTATTACATCGTGCTGGTGCGCCCAGGCGAGCAGCGAGAGCCGGCGATGCAGCGGAAGCCGGCCTCCCAGGGGGTATTGGTGGCTTGGTGTGACGAGGACGAGCCGGGCCGGCTGTTGAACTTCGACGAGCCGGTCCAGTACGAGCCCGTCGGCGTCAACAGGCACCGGGATAACGTGCGCACCTAGTCGCGCCAACAGTTGGCGAGCACTCGGATATCCAGGGTCTTCGACAGCGACCGGCTTGCCGGCGAGTTCGAGGGCATGCACCAGCAGGCTCAAGGCGTCATCGGTACCAGCGGTGACGAAGACTTGCGAAGGTTCGCACGCAAGGCCGCGTGCCGCGGCGAGGTGAGCGCTGATCTGTTGGCGTAGCGCGAGTAGTCCTTGGCGTTCGGGTGCTGTTGGAGGAAGGCAAGCCGCAGCTTCCTTCCACGCCCGGCGCCACGCCGGGTCGATGAGTTGCCGCGTGTTCGGCTGGCCGGGTCGCAGATCCAAGCCGGGCTGCTGCGAGCGATGGAAACCAGCTACTGCCTGCCCGGAGGAAGGAACGGTGGACAGTTTCGGTGGCAGCGGCTGTGGCTTGAGGTTGTCAGCGAGGTAGACGCCCGAACCGTGCCGTCGCTCGAGCTGCCCTTCGCCTTCGAGTTGCTCATAGGCGGCGAGGACCGTTCCCCGTGCCACGCCGAGGCGGGTAGCAAGTGTGCGGCTGGAGGGCAGGCGCGTCCCGGCGGTGAGCAGACCCTCTACAGCAGCTGACCGCAAGCCGCCGGCGATCTGCGCGTGCAGCGGCTGGTCCGCCATCCGGTCGACTGCCAGGGGAAGGTCGAGCTCGATCGCGGGTCGCACGGGCCGTCCTTCCTGTGATTGGTCCAGTCGGGGGCGGCGGCTCTGGATCTGTCTCGACGCGGCGCTGACGGCCACTATTGCTGTGAGGGCCAGTAACCCTCGCGGTATCGGCAGAGTCCGATCCGAATCGTTACCTGAGGACGGAGTCGGGGCCGGGTCGAGGCCGGGTCGCCACGGCGGGTGCGGCTTGGTGGCCGACCGAAGCAGCTCCGTGAACAGGTAGCAGAGGCCCCAGGCCGTTTGGGACTCAAACTTTCCGACCCGGGCGGTGACACCAGGAGGTGTTGAGGTGGCAATGCGCACCCGCAAGTGCCTAGGTATTGCTGCACCGCTTGCGCTGATGACGCTCGTCGTGAGCGGGTGCGGTGGGACCAGCGGTAACGGAGCCGCTAGGGGCGCAACAGCACAAGCACCTGGTGGTGCGGCGCCGGTCGTCGATGCCCGGGTTGGAGGAGACCTGACCTTCGGGGCTGACCAGGAACCCACCGGCTTCAACGAGAACACCGATAAGGACAACGGCACGTCCACGCGCAACATCATGGAGGCGGTGCTGCCGAACACCGCGATAGGCCAACCCGACCTGAGCTACAAGTTCAACAGGGACCTGCTTGCCGCGGATCCGACTGTGGTCTCGACCTCCCCGGAGGTCATCGAGTACAAGATCCGCCCGGAAGCGAAGTGGAGCGACGGCGTCGACATCAACGTTGACGACTTTGTGTTCGACTGGCAGTCACAGAACGGGAGGGACCCCCGCTTCAAGGGCTACGCATCGCCGAGCAACACCGGGTATGGGGACGTCACGTCGGTCGAGGCGGTCAACGGCGACAAGAAGGACGTCAGGGTCACCTATGCCCGGCCCTTCGGCGACTGGCAGTCGATCTTCTCCGCCAACGGTCTGCTGCCTGCTCACTACCTGAAAGCCCTCGCCGCAGCGAAGTTCGGCGGTGACATCGGTCGCGCTTGGTATGACGGCCTGGACACGTCCATGCCGATCTCGGGCGGTCCGTTCAAGCTGCAGAGCTACAAGCAGGGTGACAGCGCGGTGCTGGTCCGTAACGACGCCTACTACGGACCGAAAGCCAAGCTCGACCGGATCATCTTTCGGTTCCTGCCCGAGTCCACGACGCAGCCGCAGGCCTTGCAGTCGGGTGAGGTCGGCGTGATCTACCCCCAGCCCCAACTCGACCTGGTCAACCAGGTGAAGAGCTTTCCCCGCGTTTCCAGTCAGACCAGCACGGGCGCGTCGTATGAGCACATTGACTTCAACCTGATGCGCTCGGGGCTCGACGACATCAACGTCCGTCGAGCGATCGCACTCGGAGTGAACCGTCCCGCTCTGATCAGCAAAACGATCAAGCAGTTCTCCGACCAGGCGCAACCGCTGGGCAACCGCATCTGGCTGAATAACCAGAAGCACTACGTCGACCACTCGGCTGGCTACGGCAACGGTGACAGCGCAGCAGCCAACAAGGCACTCGACGACGCCGGCTACGTGCGCGGACGGGACGGGATCCGAGTCAAGGGACGGGTCCGGCTCTCGTTCAAGTTCACGACCACTGCCGGAAACGGCTTGCGGGTCACGACATTCAACTTGTTCCAGGCGCAGATGAAGCCGCTCGGAATCGATATTCAGCAAGACATCCGGCCAAGCAAGGTCATCTTCCCGGATCTGACTGCGCACAAGTTCGACCTTGCACTGTTCGCCTGGGTTGGCACGCCGTTTCCCGTCTCGTCCAACAAGTCCCTGTACTCCAGTGACGCCTCCGGCCTACCAGCAGGGCAGAACTACGGCTACATCAACGACCCCAAGGTCAACCGCCTGTTCGACCAGGCCGGCGCCGAACTCGACCCGGGCAAGTCTGCAGCCCTTGGCAACGAGATCGACCAGGCGCTCTGGGACGGGATGTACACCATCCCGCTGTTTCAGAAGCCGACGTTCATCGCCTACGACAGCAAATACGTCAACATCCACGACAACAGCACCTCGGACGGCCCCTCCTACAACGCCGGCACGTGGGGCCTGACGAAGTAGCCAGGCCGGGAAGCCATCCGGCGCCCCGGCTGCCACCGTGGCCTGCTCCCTCTGAGCGGCCGTGCCTTACGCCCGGCAGGGCGCCGGGGACGGACTCGTGGTGCACAGGAGTCCGCCCCCGGTCGCCCGGACGGCTGGTTCGCGCAAGGACGCGCTCGACTTGAAGAAGAAGGGCGGTGCCGGATGCTGATGTTCGTCCTTCGCCGGATACTTGTCACAGTTCCCGTGCTCCTCATCAGCAGCATGATCGCTTTCGGGCTCGTCGCGTTCGCCGGTAACCCGCTCGCCGACCTGGCTCTGAAGCAACCACCGCCGTCGGCGGCGAGCATCGCCAACCGTCGTCACGAGCTCGGGCTGGACCTGCCGGTCTACGAGCGCTACTGGCGCTGGCTCTCACACTTCGTGCGCGGTGACTTCGGCAGATCCAGCCAGTTCCCCGCCATGTCGGTCGCCCACGACCTGTGGCATCGGCTGGGCGTGACGCTGATCATGGTGTCCGCTGCCATGGTGCTCGCCGTTTGCTTCGCAGTAGTCGCCGGCGTGCTGGCCGCCGTCAGGCAGTACAGCTCCACGGACTACGCCTTCACCCTGCTGGGCTTCCTGTTCCTGTCCGTTCCGGTGTTCTTTCTTGCTGGCCTGCTCAAGCAAGGCGCAGTCACCCTCAACGACTCGGTCTTCGGCACCCAGGTGCTGAACACGACAGGCGAGGCGACGCCGTTCACCGCGGGCTGGTTGAACGTGATCTACGACCGGCTCGGTCATCTAGTCCTACCCACCATCGCCCTGGCGGTGATCAGCTACGCCACCTGGAGCCGCTTCCAGCGTTCGGCGATGCTCGACGTGCTCAACAGCGACTACGTCCGCCTGGCGCGCGCCAAAGGCCTGCCGCAGCGCCGCGTACTCATCCGGCACGCCCTACGGACTGCGCTCATCCCCCTGACCACCGTCGTCGCCATCGACGTCGGCGCCATCCTGGGCGGGGCGGTGCTCACCGAACGGGTCTTCGTCTGGCACGGGATGGGCGAAATGCTCCTCGAGTCGGTGCGCAACCAGGACATCAACCGGGTGCTCGCGTGGCTCATGGTCAGCGCCCTGATCGTGGTCATGTTCAATTTGATCGCGGACCTGCTCTACGCCGTCCTGGACCCACGGATCCGGCATGGCTAGCTCCGAGCCAGACACCGCCGAACCGCCCCGCCCCGAGCCCCCCGACGTGGTCAGGGCGGCCGACCTGCCAGCCCGGGTGCCCGCCGGCTCCGCACCGGCTCCGGCGAAGACCGGCCAGACGAGCAGCCCCCACGCGCCGGCCGCTTCCCGACCGGTGGAACGCGAGTTCACGATCGCCGCCAGGTCGCAGACCCAGCTGGCGGCGCGGCGCTTCTTCGGGCACCGGCTCGCCGCCACCAGCCTTGCCGTGTTCACCATCCTGGTGCTGCTGGCAGTCGTCGGACAGCGCCTCTACCACCTCAAGTACAACCAGGATCCCACCGCCGCCAACGACATCTCAGTTCCGCCGTTCACCAAAGGACACCTCCTGGGGACCGACAGCGACGGGCTGGACCTGTTCGCGCGCATCCTGCGCGGCATACAGACTTCGGTCATGGTCGGCGGCATCGTGGCAATCCTCGCGACCACGTTCGGCACGCTGTACGGCGCGGTCGCCGGCTACTTCGGCGGCGCCGTCGACAACATCCTGATGCGGATCGTCGACTTGGTCCTCACGCTGCCGGCGCTAGCAATCCTGCTGCTGCTGTCGGTGAAGCTCGCCGGCGGCGGCAGCGCACTGTCCATCGCGTTCACACTCTCGGCGCTGTCCTGGGCGCCGATCAGCCGGGTCATCCGCGGCCTGTTCCTCTCGCTGCGGGAAAAGGAATTCGTCGAAGCCGCCCGCGCCCTGGGCGCGAGCAACAAGCGCATCATCCTGCGGCATTTGCTGCCCAACGCAGCCGGCCCGATCATCGTCAACGCGACGGTTGTTGTCGCTGTCGCGATTCTCACCGAAGCCGGCCTGTCCTTCCTTGGCTTCGGCATCAAATTCCCCGACGTCTCCCTCGGAGGTCTGATCTCCGACGGCATCTCGGCGGCGACCACCCGGCCGTGGTTGTTCTACTTCCCGGGCGCCACCCTCGTGGTGCTGGCGGTCTGCGTCAACTTCATCGGAGACGGCCTCAGAGACGCCCTCGACCCCCAGCAGCAACGGATGCGCCAATGAGCCGACGGGCACGCTGTCTGCGGGGTGGCCGGCCGGTGCGTGCACTGGCCGCCACAGGCCTTGAGACGAAGAGGCACCCAGTCAGCTCTGGGCCCTTGCCTCTGTACACCGGCGCCAGCTAATGGCCCTTCGTCAACCTCAGGGCGTCTTGACCCATGCGGGTGCCCGACGGCTCTGGTTCGCCCCGCCGGCATCTACGAGTGACCCGGGGAGCCGTCCAGTTCGCATCGGGCCGTTTGGTCCAGCGAGCGACAGGTCGTGAAGCAAGGAGCAACCGGTGCCCGTGCTGAAGGTGAAGCCAGGAACCGCCGAGGTGCTAGAAGGCGCGGCGTGCCAGCTAGCCAAGATGGCTCAGGACGACCTGACTCGAGAGGTCGCTGGCGAGCTGATTGCCTACCTCGAAGGGCTCGCCGGGGCGCCTCTTGGATCATGGGACGCTGACCCGACTGTCTTGCTGCTGCGCCGTTTCGCGCGCGCTCAGCGGCAGTTGCTTGCCCGACCTTGCCTGCCCGCCCTCGACGTCGCGAGGGTTGTCGAATATGTCGCGGCGTTGGGCGACCCAGCCACTGCTCTCCTGACCAGTTGCCAGACCGGCATCGACGACCCATAGAGTTCGGGCGCACGCCGCCGCCCGGGTTCCCCGACCGTACTGAGGCCGCCAGCGTGCACATTGCCATCCCCGGAGCCCCGCACCGAAATGAAATGCGTTGACCGGTCCCTGAAGCAGCGTGGATGCGCTGCAGCGTAGGACTGGCACTGGCAGGACCGTCAACATCAACACTGCTGCGATCACAGCAGGCGCCGCCGATTACCCCCTCTCCCGTTCGCACGGTCCGGTCTGCCGGGTCTCCAGCCGGTGACGCCGCTAGCCCCGGTCTTTCGGTAGCCGTCTGGCTGGAGGATCGTCTGGTTGTTTGCGGCGTGTGCGGGGGCTGCCGGACAGCAGGCATGGCGGTGTTACCGACGCTGGGGTCGGCTTCTCCGGCGGGTTCGTAGGGGCGGAATTACGCGTTCAGTGAGC
>JAABUX010003472.1_pt1 | contig 20870 bp, 20 predicted proteins | sample 5561851 | NCBI WGS metagenome assembly JAABUX01 (sample SAMN10711883, study PRJNA513361) | rock metagenome | isolation source: Antarctica rocks | place: Antarctica: Victoria Land, Richard Nunatak red sandstone | collected 2016-01-03 | reverse complement strand
GCTTGCTACCGAAACGCCGGCGCGCGCGGCAACTTGTTTGATGCTGGCCATGTCGTCTAACGCTGCCTGCCTACCCACGCGGAGAGCGCCGCGCCGCGCGGGGTCCGAGAACGGACCACCGTCCCTAGTGTACTTGGTACGGCCGCGAGAGTGTGATGGCGAGCGCCATTGGCCTGGCCTTGAACGACCATGGACAGACCTTTTAAGGTCCGTCCGCTGCCATGACCTTGTAAGGGCAGGCCGTCTCTCACCATCGGGGGGGGCACCCGGTATGCCTTGCAGGTTGACAAAAGTGGGGGGTAAAGCATTACCTTAACGACAGTTGGTCCTTGTCGTGTCGCGAACGCGCCGCGATGGCGGATGGTATCGCGTCGTAAAGGCTGTTCTCACGTAACGCGGAAACGCAGAGAGGTGTATGTATGACCTCGGTCCTCGAATCCCCCCGCACGATGCGGACGCCGGAGTTGCCGGCGACGATGAAAGCGGTGGTGTGCTATAACCCCGGCGACTACCGCCTGGAGGAAGTCCCCGTCCCTGTCCCCGGCTCCGACGAAGTCTTGACCAAGGTCGAGGCCTGCGGCATCTGCATGGGCGACGTCAAGACGTTCCACGGCGCGCCGTCGTTCTGGGGCGACGCCACGCAGCCCCGTTACGTCAAGCCGCCCATGATCCCCGGCCACGAGTTCATCGGCCGCGTCGTCACCGCCGACCCCGGCGGCGTAGCTGGCGGGTCTGGAGCGCGACGGCGCCACGCGCCTGGACTTGGACCCGCTCACGCCGGGCGACATCGCGGGCCTCGTCGCGGCGCTCACGGGCGATGATAGTCCCGCGATACGCTTCGCCGGCTGGCTGCAGGCCTGGACGGGTGGCCACCCGCTCTGTCTGGTCGAGACCCTCCGCTCCCTCCTGGAGCGGGGCGCGGTGGAACAGTGGCGGGACGCGGCCGGGCGCTGGCGGTTGGATGTGTCCAACCTCGAGGTCGAGGGCGGCCCGGAGGTCGCCGTGCCGGCCGCCGTCCGCGCCATCGCCGAGGCGCGCGTGGCGCGCCTCAGGGTGTCCACGCGCGCCTTGCTAGTGGCGGGGGCGGCGCTGGGCGACCGCTTCGAGTTGACGCGGGCGGCGCGCGTGGCCTCGCTCTCGGAAGACGAAGGGCTCACGGCGCTCGAAGAGGCGATGCGCACGCGGCTCCTGCGCGAGTCGGGGGAGGCGCCGGACTACTACGCCTTCGCGCACGACGTCGTGCACGAGGCTGTTTCCACCGGCGCCGCGTCGCCGCGGCTGCATGTGTATCACCGTCGCGCGCGCGATGTGTGCTAGGTACATTTCTGACGCGCGCGGCGCCCTGCTGACGTTTCTCTCACGCGTCGCTGATAACATACGCCGGTAACGCAGTGGTTGGCGCGGTGGTTGTGGAGATCGAGGAGGGGGACACGGAGTATGGGTACTTTTTCGGGTAAAGTCGCCGTCGTCACCGGCGCGGACGGCGGGATCGGGCGGGTCACGGCGGAACGCTTGGCGGCGGATGGGGCCGCGGTCGTGGTCCATTACGTGGGCGACGCCGGTCGGGCGGACGAGATCGTCCGGGCCATCGAGGCCAAGGGCGGCCAAGCCCTCGCGGTCAGAGCCGACGTGGAGAAGTAGCAGGAGGCGCGCGCCCTGTTCGAGGCCGTCGACGCGCGCTTCGGGCAACTCGACATCCTCGTCAACAACGCCGGGATCTTCGCGGCGCCGGAATTCGCGCATGTCGAAGACGCGATCGAGCCGCTCGGCAAGATCTCCGACAACACGATCGAATACCTGATCGGGGTGAACCTGAAGGGCACGATCTACGCGGCGCAGGAGGCCGTCAAGCGCCTGCGCGAGGGCGGGCGCATCGTCAACATCTCGTCGACCGCGTTCGAATTTCCGGGGCCCGGCACGTCGATCTATACCGCGACGAAGCTGGCCGTGCGCGGCCTGACCATCGTGTGGGCGAAGGAGCTCATCGCGCGCGGCATCACGGTGAACACCATCATACCCGGCGTGACCAAGCCCGGCATGCGGGGCGGGGACGAGTCGGAGGAGTATTGGAAGCAGGCCACGGCCGCCTCGCCGTCCGGCCGTCTCGGGCAGGCGACGGACGTCGCGGCGGCCATCGCCCTCCTTTGCTCGCCGGACGCGTCCTGGATCTCGGGCCAGCACATCGTCGTCAACGGCGCTAGCAGCGCGTAAGGATGATCGATCATGAAAGGGTTGAAGGGGAAAGTAGCCGTCGTGGCCGGCGGCACGGGGGGGATCGGGACTGCCATCTCCACCCGCTTGGCCGCCGAGGGCGCGTCTGTGGTCGTCGGCGCCCTTAGCGAGGATGAGGCTCAGGATGTCGCCCGGACGATAACGACGGACGGCGGCGCCGCCGTCGGGATGGGTTACGACGCCACCGATGAGCGCTCGGTCGGCGCGCTGTTTTCCACCGCCGTCGACCATTTCGGCGGCGTCGACCTGCTCAGCGCCAATGCCGCCGATATCTCCATCAACAGCCTGGACAAGGACATCCTCGACACCCCGCTCGACTTATTCGACCGCACTATTTCCGTTAACCTGCGGGGGTACATCCTGCTCAGCCGCGCCGCCCTGCCGCTCATGCTGCGCCGGGGCGGCGGGGCGATCGTCTACACCTCGTCCGAGGCCTCGTTCATCGGTACCCCGGTCAATAGCTACTACGCCACCTCCAAGGGCGGCGTCAACGCGCTCGCGCGCCACGTCGCCGCCCGCTGGGGCAAAGAGGGCATCCGCTCCAACGGTGTGTCGCCGGGGTTGATTCTCACCCCGTCGGCCTACGAACACCAGACTAAGGAGTTCATCGCCAACCAGCTGGCGGCGGTCTACACACCTCGCCTCGGCGTGGCCGACGACATCGCCTCGGTCGTCGCCATGCTCCTCTCCGAAGAGTCCGGCTACCTCCAGGGGCAGGTGATCAGCGTCAACGGCGGCCTCTTGATGCGCTAAACGCTCAAGCAGGGGTATGAACTGGGAGTCACTCGAAAGATCGGTGGAAAGGAATCCAGCCCATGAGCCGCCACTCGTCAATGAGCGCACAACGGCGCGCCCATCTCGACCGGCCAGTCCTGATGCGGCTTCGGATCTTCGCCATTATCCTCGTCGTCGCCATCGGCTTAGTCGTCTTCGACAGCACTCGAGTCGCCGCATGGAGCGCCCCCACAGTAGGTTTGTGCTTCGCTGCGAGCGTCGTAGTCGGGACCGTTGCCAGTCGGATGCTCAAACTGAGTTGGGATGCGGCAACCGAGAAAGTCGTTGGGCGCCTGGACGCGATCGGGGGGGTAATCCTCGTCTGCTACATCGCCTTCATGCTTCTACGGAGTCGACTTCTCGGTCACTGGTTGCAGGGAGCAGTCCTCGGCGTGGCCAGCCTCAGTGTTTTCGCGGGGGCGATGGCGGGGCTGCTACTCGGTACCGGCCTTGGCATCAGGCTTATCTTCCAAGCACGCAGGCGCGAAGAAGGGAAGGCGGCCGGATGATCGGCGTCATCCTTAATCCCCACTCCGGCTACGTCGCCCGCCACGGCGTCGACCACGTCCGCGCGCTCGTCGCCGCCGCCGTGCCCGACGCCCACATTTATGTCCTCACGAAGGGCGACGACGCGGGCGCGCGTTGCCGCGCCTTCCTCGCCGCCGGCGCATCCCTCATCGTGGCCGGGGGCGGCGACGGCACGGTCGGCGCGGTGGCGGCGTACCTTGTCGGGACGCGCACGCCGCTGGGTGTCCTCCCCGTCGGCACGCTCAACCATTTCGCCCGCGATATCGGTGTGGGGCGCGACGTGGCGGCCGCCGCACGCGCCCTCGCCGGCGGGCACACCCGCCTTGTCGATACCGCCGAGGTCAACGGGCGCCTTTTCCTCAACAACTCGAGCATCGGCCTCTACGCGCGCATTGTCCAGATCCGCGAGCGCCACGAAGGGCAATTGGGCAAGGGGAGGGCGCTGGTCGATGCGACATTGCTCACCTTGCGCACGGCCCACTCGCTGCCGGTCCGCGTGACAGCCGACGGAGCGACCGCGACGGCGGACACGTACCTGCTCTTCGTGGGCAACAACCGCTACGAGGTCGACCTACTGCACGTCGGGCAGCGCGCCACGCTGGACGCCGGCGAACTAAGCGTGCTCGTCCTGGCCGAGACGCGGCGGCGGAGGCGCGCGGCGCGCTTCGCGCGCGCCGCGCGTGACCGCCCGTCGCGGCGGGGGACGTTCAAGGGGCGGATGGCGCGCGAGGTGACGGTCGCGCCGGACGGGCTGGACGAGATCGACGTGGCGTGCGACGGCGAGGTGGTGCGCATGCACACCCCGTTGGTGTATCGCATCCACCCGCGCGCGCTGCGCGTGCTCGTCCCGTGAGAAACGACGAGCGCCGTGGGCCTGGCTTTTTAAGGTCAGGCCGCCTCTCACAATGTTGGGGTGCGCGCGATAATGCATCATCCCCTTGACAACCACTCCCATGACCGTGTATGATGGCATCACGATTACTTGAATCGTTTCAGGCGCTCAAAAAGCGCCATTCTTGAAAGCTTTCAGGGATTATGAAGCAGCAATCATCGGTCACTATCCGTGACGTCGCGCACCTCGCCGGTGTGGCCCCGTCGACCGTGTCCATGGCCTTGTCCAACCATCCTGACATCGCGGAGGCGACGCGCGGGCTGGTGCGCGAGGCGGCAGCCAAACTTCACTACACCCCCAATCATTCCGCCCGCAGTTTGCGCGGAAGTCTCCAGCGCGCGCTCGGCGTCGTCATCCCGCACAGCAGCGCGCACGTCTTCTCGCACCCCTACTTCATGGATCTGTTGGGCGGCATCACCGATGTCGCGAACGACCACGACTTTGTGGTCATCCTCTCCACGGCGCGGGAGGAAGACGACGAGGAGGGCGCCTACCTCAAGATGCTGCGCGGCCAGCGTGTGGATGGTATTATCCTCGCCTCGGCCGCGCTGTTCGACCGGCATGTGATGGAACTGGCCGTCTCGGGCTATCCTTTCGTCTTCCTCGGCCGCTATCCGCTCAACCCGAGCATCACGACGGTGGGTATCGACGATGTCGCCGGGGCCGATCTGGTTACGAGCCATCTGCTCGCCCATGGGTACCGCGCCATCGCCCATATCTCCGGCCCGCTGCGCCACCTCTCGGCGGCGGACCGCCGCGACGGGTACGTGCGCGCGCTGGCGCGCGCCGGTATCCCCGCCCTCGATGACTATATCGTCGAGGGCGACTACTCCGAGGAGTCGGGGCGGCACGCCGCCCTGCGCCTCCTCACCCTCCCGACCCGTCCGCGCGCCGTCTTCGCGGGGAACGACGAGATGGCCTATGGCGCGCTCGATACGTTCCGTACGAGTGGACTGCGTGTGCCCGAGGACATCGCCCTGGCCGGATTCGATGACCTCGCCATTGCCCGCGTCATGACCCCCTCTTTGACGACCGTCCACCAGCCGATCCGGGCGCTCGGTGGAGCCGCGGCCGAACGGCTGATCGCTCTCGCCGAGGGACAGAAGGCGCCGGATCACCAAACAATTCTGCCCGTTACCCTCAGCATCCGCGATTCGTGCGGTCCCGCATTGTCCCACGCTCATCCTGACGCAGGGAAGGAGGCGCCTCTGTTTATCGAGTAGCATAGGACGCGTCACGATGGTCTGTACAGCGGTGTACTTCTATATGTCTACATCAAATATGCCTACATCAAAGGAGAGTTGGAATGCGTCGTCAAGGTGTCAAACAAGCAACACGTCTCGCCTGTGCCATCGGTCTCAGCGCTCTCGCTGTCGCGCCGTTCCGCGTCACCCATGCGGCGCCGGTGGCGGCCGCGACACCCCTCACCTTCTGGAACGGTTTCACCGGTCCCGACGCGCCCACCGTCCAAACGCTGGTCGACCGCTTCAACGGATCCCACGCGTCGAGTACGGTGAGCATGAACGTCATGCCGTGGGCCGATCTGACGACCAAGCTGCTCGCCGCGGCGGCGGTCGGCCAGGGCCCCGATATCGCCGCCTTCCACCTGCAATACCTGCCCCAGTACGTCCAGGCGGGGCTGGTCGCCTCCGTCGACGGCATCTATGGCCACGGTATCGATCCCGCGTCGGTTCCCCCCGACCTGCTGCACTCCCTGAAGATCGGGGGTCACTACTATGGCGCGCCCGCGAACTACGCCACGCTGATGCTGTACTGGAACAAGGACCTCTTCCATAAAGCCGGGCTGTCCTACGCGCCCACCACGGTGGCGCAGTGGCAGACCGACGCCGTCAAGCTCTCGCACCAAGGAACGAACGCCCAGTACGGGCTCGCGTTGGCCGATCACGCCACCATCCCGATGTGGCCCGTCCTGATCTGGTTGAACGGCGGGGATATCGTCACGCCCGACCACACGCGTTCCTTGCTCGCCGCGCCCAAGACGGAACAGGCCGTCGCTTCGTGGGGTAACCTCGTTACCAAGAACCATATCAGCCCCGTCGGGTTGGCCGGCGGTGACGCCGACACCCTTTTCCAGAGCCAGAAGGCGGCGATGGAGATCAATGGTCCCTGGGCCACGGCCGGTTATACCAAGGCGCACATCAACTATGATGTCGCTCCCATCCCGACGGGACCCGGCGGACGTGTCACACTCTCCGACGCCGTGATCCTCGTCGTCAACAAGTCCTCGCGCAACGCGGCGGCCGCGCGGACGTTCCTGTCATGGTGGAACCAGAAGGCGCAGCAGGGCTACATCTCGCTCCAGTCGGGCTTCCCACCTGCCCGCACGGACATGGCGACGTATCCTTCGCTGCAAAAGAATCCCTTTGTCGTCAAGTTCGCCCAGCAAGCCTCGTACGCGCGCTTCTACCTGGCCGGTCTGAAAAACTTCGACAAGATTGATACCGACGTCTTCACCCCGGCGATCCAGAGCGTCGAGTACAACAAAGCGTCGGCCTACACGGCGCTGCCGGCCGCGGCAAGCGCCATGAACAAGCTCCTGCCGTAGGGAGAAGCGACCGCGACGACGGGGAGCGCGACACGGCATGCTCCCCGCTGTCACGGTCTCGCGGGGGCGCATGGCGTGCCGTAATGAGGATGATGAGATGATCTGGAAAGAAGGGTAGCCATGCATATCCAGGATAAAGGACGGACACATGGCAGGGACCCACGCGTCGACGCGGCCATCGCTCTACCGACCGTGGCGTCGCGACGGCGACTGTGGCCCTTACGCGGAGTGGCCCGTCGGATCATGGTCGGCTATCTCTTTCTACTGCCCAGCCTGGCCGTGATCGGCGTCTTCATGCTCTGGCCCATCGTACAGATCGTATGGTACAGCCTGCATCAATGGAGCTTCGTGGCGACGGACCATTTGTTCGTTGGCGCGGACAACTACCGCCAGATGGTCGGCGACAGTCGGTTCTGGGGCGACCTGCGCAACACGGCGCTCTTCACCGCCGGCGTCGTCCCTGCCAGCGTGCTGCTGCCGTTGCCCGTCGCGGTCGCGCTCCACCGCAAGCTGCGCGGGCGCGCCTTTTTCCGCGCGGCCTACTTCCTCCCGGCCGTGAGTTCCTACGCTATCGTCGCGATCGTCTGGTCGTTGCTGCTCCAGCCCGACATCGGGCTGCTTTCCTACTACGGCCGCCTCGCGCATCTGCCCGTGACCGACTGGCTGCATAGCACGACCTGGGCGCTTCCCGCCGTCATGCTTGTGGGGGTCTGGAAGACGTTCGGCTTCAATCTGGTCATCCTGCTCACCGGCATTCAAAATATCCCCGAAGGCTATTACGAGGCGGCCCAGATCGATGGCGCGGGCGCCGTCGCGCGGTTTTTCCGTATCACGCTGCCCCTGTTGCGCCCCACCCTGCTCTTCGTCACCGTCACCTCGATGATCGCCTCCTTCCAGATCTTCGACCCTGTGTTCGTCATGACGAGCGGTGGTCCGCTCTTCAGCACCGAGACCCTTGTCTCCTACATCTACCACGAGGGCTTCCAACTCTTCGACATGGGCTATGCCGCGACGCTAGCCTGCGTCCTCTTCCTCGTCGTCCTCGCCGTCACCGTGGTCCAACTCAAAGTCTTCCGCTTCCAGGATGAGGTGTAGTCATGGCCATCGCACACCACCGGGCGCGCCGGCCGGCGCGCCCACACATCACCGCGTGGGGGCTGGGGACGGCCGTGTGGTATCTCCTCCTGATCCCGCTGGCGCTCGCCATCCTCTTCCCGTTTATCTGGATGGTCCTGACCTCGCTCAAGGCCGAGGGCGACATCATGACCTTCCCGCCGCGCCTGCTGCCACAGCAGTGGAGCTTCGCCGCCTACGGCGAGGTGTGGCAGCGCCTGCCGTTGGTGACCTTCTTCCGCAACACGCTCCTCTTCGCCGGCGGCGTCACGGCGGTCTCGCTCGTTTTCGACTCGTTGACGGCCTACGCCCTCGCGCGGCTGGACTTCCCAGGCCGCACCACGGTGTTCGTCATCATCTTGGCGACGCTGATGATCCCGACGCAGGTGACGATGATCCCGGTCTTCGTGATCGTGTACCACCTCGGCTGGCTCAACACCTTCGCGGGCCTGATCATCCCGCGTGCGACCAACGCGTTCGGCATCTTTATGCTGCGCCAGTTCTTCATGACCGTCCCGCGCGAACTGGATCAGGCGGCGCGCATTGACGGCTGCGGCGAGTTCCGCATCTACTGGCGGATCATCCTGCCCCTCTCCAAGAGCGCGCTGGCCACGCTGGCCGTTTTCCATCTCATGTACAACTGGAATGACCTGTTGTGGCCGCTGATCATGACGACGTCTACCGACATGCAGACGCTGACCGTCGGGCTGGCGACACTCACCGGCCAGCATCAGTACGAGTACGCGATCCTCATGGCCGGGGCGACGCTGGCCCTGGCGCCTCTCATCGTCGCGTTCCTCTCCGTCCAGCGCTACTTCATCCAGGGCATCGCCCTGACCGGACTGAAGGAGTGACCGCCCGCGACGGAAGGATAGACACGGATGTCGTGGATGGGCCACGCATAGACAGACAGATCGGTTAGCATACACGTCAAGGGGAGGAATAGTATGGGGCTCATCGCGCCGTTCTCGCACGATCCCGCCGGTTTTGTCTGGGCGGGGGGCATCGAGGACACCTTCGTCGCGCACCCGCACCCGCGCAGCGGGCGCGGCCTCGACGAGTATCTGCTAACCGGCCACTACGCGCACTGGCGCGCGGATCTGGACCGGGCCGCCTCGCTAGGGGTGCGCGCGCTGCGCTACGGCATCCCGTGGTACCGGGTGAACCCGGCTCCCGGCGTCTTCGATTGGACGTGGACGGACCCGGTCATCGCCTACGCCACGACAGAGTTGGACCTGACACTCATCCTGGATCTCGTGCACTACGGCACGCCCACATGGCTGGACAACGGGTTCCTCAACCATGGCTATGTGGAGGCCGTCGCGGCGTACGCGCGGGCCGTGGCGGAGCGCTACGGCGATCGCGTGCGCTGGTATACGCCACTCAACGAGCCCCTGATTACCGCCGAGTTCTGCGGGCTGCACGGCATCTGGCCGCCGCACCTGCGGGGTGGCGACGGCTTCGTGCGCATCCTGGATCAGATCTGTCGCGGCATTGTAGCCACGACTGACGCCCTGCGCGCGGTCGACCCGACGTTCGGGATCGCGCATGTGGAGTGCTCCGTGCTCTATCATGGGGAGGCGGGGCTAGCGGCTGGCGGCGCGGCGCACTGGCAGGCGCGGGCCTGGCTCCCCGGCGACCTGCTCACGGGCCGGGTCGATGCCGATCACCCCCTGGCCGCGTGGCTGGAGGGGTGTGGACTGGGACCGGAGCGCTGGGCATGGTATACGGAGCGCCCGTTCGCCCCCGACCTGTGGGGCGTCAACTACTACCCCGAGATCTCGGTCCACCACGTCGTGGGCGCGGATGGCGCCGCGCAGGGCCAGAACGACGACGCATGGACAGGGGGGCTGGACGACCTCATGCGCGCGACGTACGACCGCTACGGAGTCTCCCTTTTCGTGAGCGAGACGAGCACGCACGGCGACGACACGCGGCGGTCCGCCTGGCTGCGCGACTCGGTGGCGGCGATCCGGCGGGCGCGGGCGGATGGTGTCCCCGTGCTCGGCTATACATGGTGGCCCCTGCTCGATCTCATCGACTGGTCCTACGGCGCCGGCGACCACCTCGTGGCGGATTTTATCGCACGCCTGGACTCCCCCTCGGCCGGTCCAATCGTGCAGGGTCCGGACGCCTTCGCGCGCGCCATGGGGTGGGACGAGGCCCGTTCTCAGCCCCTCGCCCGCTATCTGCGCCGTATGGGTCTCTGGCGCTTGACAGGGGACGGGGCGGACGGCTTCACGCGCCTGGAAACGTCGGCGGCCGAGGCCTATCGCTCGATCATACGTGAGGGGATGGTCAAGTTTTAACACGCGTTTGACCTGTCCTTAACGCGCCCTTAACACCCAATTGGTACAGTTTAGGTAGAAAGCTGTCGCCCGGTAACGGGTACCTCTCGAGACCGGGGTGACGCGCTTCATCGGTTGAGCGGTGAGAGAGCGGAGAGGTGCGTTGGGCGTGTTGCTTGATCCTGAATGCGGTCTCGACGAAGAACCACGGTTGATCCACATGCTGCCGGGCCGCGCGCGCCTGCATGTCCCAGGGTGGTCGGAGCGTACGCAACGCCTGCTGACCCCACGGTTGCTACAACTATCGGGGGTGCGCCGCGTGCGGGGCAACCCGCTCACCGGCAACGTGCTTGTCCTGTTCGATCCCGCCGCGACCAGCGCGGAAACTATCCTTACAGGGCTACGGGCGCTACTGGACGGGACCGCCGTGGCGTCCAGTACTGCTCATGAGCGCTCGGTTCCTCAAGAAGTTGGCGCCGGCCTGAGGCTCGTCCCGCCCCTTGCCGCCGGACGTTTAATGGGGCCGGTGGGCGAGGTCGTTGTGCGGCCACAGCGAGGAGCCACGCCGTACCTCTTTCCCGCGTTAGGTTCCAGCCATCCACGACGGCTATCTGCGGCTGTCGTGTCGCCATCGACAGCGTCCCGCAGCCGGGCTTTCGATATCATCCGCCTGCTCGGCGGCGTAAGCGGCGTGCTGGGGGTGGGCGTCTGCGTCGTCAACCTCTTGCTCTCCGGCAGCGTGTTCGGCCTGATCGTCAACGGCCTGGAGCTGCTGCGCGTCTGTAGCGAGGCGTTGGTCCGGCGTCCCGGACCCCAGGCGCCGCATGGGCGGGCGGAGTACGGCGGCTACATCGTCGTCGCGCGCGGCGCCGCCTGGATCATCGTCTAGCCTCCCCCGCCGGCCGCCTTGGTCCTCATCACATGCGCTTTATGGCGAAAACGTTTTTTGCGCGCGCCCTTTTTTCATATTTATGGCCCCCGCGTGCGCTATCCTGGAAGGACGCAACGGAGGCCTCCCCGCGCGAGCCCTTCCGCTGTATCGCCACGCGCGTTGACGATGCTCGCGCCATACACCTGCCGGTCCGTATTACTTCGCGGTGGTGGTGTATAATACATCATCACGAGATATAAAAAGGGGGAATAGAACATGGCTCTCGACGATTTTGTGGAGTCCGAGGTGGCGATCGCCGCGACAGCGGCGGCTGTTGTCTTTTCGCCGCAAGTGCGCGGTGTCTTGCGCAAGGGCGCCGTTTATGGGGTGGCCGGGGTGTTGGTCGCCGGCGACGCGGTCGGGTCGTTCGTCCGTGGCGTCGGCCGTGGCGCCCAGAACGCCGCGGGCGCGACGGCTGACGCCGCGGGAGGCGCCGCGGCCGCGGCGATGGATGCGGCGGGGAACGCGGCGAGCGCGACGACGGACGCTGCTAAGAACGCGGCGGGCGCCGTGACGGACACGACTGAGTCCACGGTGAACGCGACCGCGGTTGGCGGCGACACAACGAGTACGACTCCGACGACGCCCGAGGCGGCCGCGGATGAGTTAGCCGCCGTCGCCCAGGGGACAACCGACGGAACGACAACGACCGGCCGGCGGAGCCGGCGCGCCCAGGCCGAGCAGACGGGGGACATCACGAATGAGTGAAACGAGTGAGACGCGGAGCGAGACCGCCGCCAACGTCGATCAGCGTCCGGCCACGGCGCGCGCCGAGGATGCGGTCGACCAGGCCGGGGAGCGGGTGGGCCAGTTCGCCGCCCTCCTTGGCCACCGTCTGCAGGTGTTCGCGGCCCGCGCCCGCGAGGAGGCCGAGGATATCTGGGCCGAGGCTCAGAGCATGCGCCACGCGGACGAGCAACCCTAGCCGGCGTGCTCACCCAGCCTGCATCGACCACCCATTCCCATCTCCTTACCCTGCCGATGACCACGCGCCCACAGGCCGCGGGCCCGTGGGCGCTCCTATTACAAAGAAGGTTTTCGCGCCACAAAATGAGTACAGCTAGCGCCGTCGAACCACACCTGCTACGCGCGGTCCCAGGCCGCGCGCGCGTCCATGTGCCCGGCCTGTCCGCGCACGACGTCCCGGCGATTGAAACGGCGATCCGGCGCGTGCCGGGTGTCCGCGCCATCGAGGCCCAGCCCCTCACCGGCAATGTCCTGGTCCTGTACGATCGCCATGTGACGAACGACGGGGCGATCCTCGACGCCGCGCGCGCGTTCGAGCGCGGCGTGCCCCACGGCACAGGCCAGGACGTCACGCCTACGGCAAGTGAGGAATCGCAAACGCCGTCGACCGCGTACACACGGTCCCCACGGTCCCCGCGCGTGATCTCCTCCGGCCGTGGTGGCGCCAAGCGCGCGCGCATCGCCGTGCGCGGCCTCGACCGCGACCCCGACCTAGCGCGCCGCGTCGTCGAGCGGCTGGAGCGTCGCCCCGGCGTGCATGCCCACGCCAGCCCGCTCACGGGCCGCGTGCTGGTCGAGTTTGACGAGCATCAGGAGGACATCTGCGACCTGCTGTCCGATGTCGAGGGCGTGGAATCGCCCGACCTGCCCGGCGAGGACAATCCGACCCACCCGCTCGACCCCGTGCCGCTGGTACAGAGCGCGACGCGCACGACGGGCGCCGCCATCGGGCTGGGGCTCGTTGCCGCGCAACAGGTCGCCGGCGTGACGGTTTCCGCGCCCGGCGCCGCGCAGGTCTCCGGTATTATCGGCATCGTGCAGGGCTTCCCCGTGACGCGCAACGGGCTGCGCGCCATCCTGGGCCGCAACGTGTCCGACCTCTTGTTCAGCGGCGCCAACATCGTCGCCCTCGCCCTCTCGGGCAGCCCCGTTGGCCTGACCGTCACGGGGCTGGAGTCGTTGCGCCTGCTGACCGAGGTCGTGGCACGCCGTCGCGCGTACAAGCGCTATGAGGAGCGGCTGGGCGACGCGGCGGACGCGGAGCCGGGTGCGACGATCCGCCTGGAGGCGGGCGAGCGCAGCCCACTGGCCGCCACCGTCGACGCGGGGACGGGCACGGCGATCGAACGCGACGGGTCGCCGGTCTCCATCCGCCCCGGGGCCACGATATCGGCCGGCGCGCGCGTGCAGGGTGGCCCGTTCGTGGTCACGCTGCGGGCTGATAAGCCGTTCACGCCCCAGCCGCGTCCCGCGCCCCCGACGCCGAACCTGCCCGACCGCTACCAACGGGCGTTGGGCCCGGTCTCGCTCGCCTACGCCGTGGGCACTGGCCTGGTCACGCGTTCGCTCGGCCGCATCTTCGAGTCGTTGCTGCTGGTCAACCCGCGCGCGGCCCTCGTCGGCGCGGAGTCGGCCAGCCTCGGCGCCGCGGCGCACGTTCTGCGCGCGGGTGTGACGGTGGTTGGCTCGCGCCCGGATCGCGGCGTGCGCCTCCCGCAGGCCCTGGTGGTCGACGGGCCGCGCGTGCTGACGGACGGGATTGAGCTGACCGGCGTCGTTCCCCTCGCCGAGACGCGCGAGGCCGCTGACGTGCAGTCGCTGGCGGCCGGTGTAGCCGCGGCGTCGGGCTCGCCCTGGGGCGCGGCCTTCCGCGCGGCCGGCGGGACGCCTGCGACCGAGGGCTCATTCGACGGGACGACGGCCGGCGCCATGATCGGTGGCGCGCGCTACACACTCGGCTCGCTACAGGCCGGGGAGAACCTACTGGCGGCGGAACGCTTGCGCGGGCGCGGAGCCATGCTGGTGGCGCTGCGCGCAGGCGATGGGCGGCCCATTGCCCTCTTCGCGCTGCGGGCGCGGCTAGCGCCCGGCGTGGCCGACCTCGTCGCGGCCTGTCGCCGTCATGAGGTGGAGCTCGGGCTGATTGGCCGGGGCGAGTCCGCGCGAGCGGTCGCCCATCGCGCTGACGTGCCGTTGCTGGACGAGGATAGCGCGGTGGCGGCCGTGCGCGCGCGGCAGGAGAACGGCGCCCGCGTGGCCGTGCTCTCGGACAGCGCGCACACGGCGGAGGCCTTCGACGCCTGCGACCTGGCTATCGGCCTGACGTCGGGGCGCGGCAGCCGTTTCCCGGCGCGCGCCGACCTGCTGGCCCCCGATCTCGCCGGTGTGGTGTCTATCATCGAGGCTGGCGCGCAGCGCGAGGCCACGGCGCGCGACTCCGTGGGCTTCTCGGTCCTGGCCAACATCGCGGGCGCCATATGGGGCGTCCGCGGCGGCGCGGGTATCGAGCGCGCCTCGCTCGCCGTCTACGTCGCGACGCTGGGCGCGCTGGCCGACGGTTGGGCGCGGCTGCGCGGCGGCCAACGCGCGCCATCGACCGTGGCGCGGCTGGTCGATCCGCGCCCCGAGCGCTGGGGCGCGCGCGACACGGCGGATGTGCTCCAGACCCTACACACCAGCGAGGAGGGTTTGACGAGCGCCGAGGCGCTGCAACGCCGCCGCGTAGCGCCGAAGCCGCCGCGACGCCACGAGCTGCTGCGCGCGATCCTCGATCAGGCGCGTTCGCCACTGATTGGCATCCTGGCCGCCGGCGCCGGCCTCTCGCTCGCGCTTGGTTCGCCGCTGGACTTCGCTCTCATCGGGGTGACGATCGGCGTTAACGTGGCCGTGGGCGCGTGGCAGGAGCGGCGGGCCGGCCACGCCGCCGCCGCGCTGGAGCGCCTGGGCGCCGCCACGGCGCGCGTGCTGCGCGACGGCGCGCCGGTGACCGTGCCGGCGTCCGACGTTGTGCCGGGTGACGTGCTCGTGCTGCGCTCAGGTGACCGCGTCGCCGCTGACGCGCGCCTGCTTGAGGCGCGCAACTTGGAGGTCGACGAGGCGTCACTCACCGGCGAGTCGCTGCCGGTTCCCAAGGCCCCCGACGGCGGGACCGACGCGAGCCGCGTGGCGCTGGAGGGCAGCGACGTGATCGTGGGCACGGGGCAGGCTGTCGTCGTCGCCGTGGGGCAGGGCACGCGCATGGGCGCGACCGCCGCGGCCCTGGCCATCGAGGAGACCGCGCAGAGCCCGCTTGGCGCGCGGCTCGGCCGCATGTTCCGTCAGGTGCTGCCGTTGGTTGGGGTCGGTGGCGCCATCGTGGTGGGCTCGAACCTGCTGCGGGGGCAGGCGCTGCTGCCGTCGCTGGTCGTGGGCGCGAGCATCGCCATCGCGGCCGTGCCCGAGGGCCTGCCGCTGTTAGCCGGCGTCGGGCAGGCCGCCGTGGCGAGCCGCCTGGCCGGACGCAACGCGCTGGTGCGCCGGCTCGGCGCGGTGGAGGCGCTCGGCCGCGTCGACGTCGCCTGCACCGATAAGACGGGCACCCTCACGGAAGGGCGTTTGGCCCTGACCCTCGTGGCCGATCCCCACGCGGACGCCCCCCCATCGCGCGAGGGCCTGGCCGCCGACCTCCGCGCGGTGTTGCGTGCGGCCGGACTAGCCAGCCCACGCCCCGACGCCCCTGACGCGGACGCCCATCCCACCGATATGGCCGTCGTGCGCGGCGCCGTGGACGCGGGCCTGGACGGTGACCTGCGTGTGGAGCGGACGGCGGAGGCGCCGTTCGATCCCGTGCGCGCCTTCCACGCCACTGTCGCCGCTGGTCAACTCTATGTCAAGGGCGCCAGCGAGGCGCTACTGCCGCGCTGCGACCGCGTGCGCGACGGTGGCGTGGAGAAGCGTCTCGACGAGGCCGGCCGTCAGGCCCTGCGCGCCCGCGCCGAAAGCCTGGCCGGGCGCGGCCTGCGCGTGCTCATGGTCGCCGCGGGCGCCGCCCACACGCCCGTCGACGACCCGCGGGGGCTCGTGGCGCTCGGCTTCGTGGGCATCAGCGACCCGCTGCGGCCGGACGTGCCGGCGGCGGTGCGCCGCTGCCAGGAGGCGGGCGTCCGCGTGATCATGCTCACGGGCGACAGCCCGGCCACCGCGCGGGCCATCGCCGGTCAGGCTGGCCTGCTCGACGGCGGCGATGTGCTGACGGGCGCCGACATCGCCGAACTGCAGAACGGCGACCTCGACCGGCGTCTGGAGCGCGCGGCGGTGATCGCGCGGGTCACGCCGCTGGATAAACTACGCATCGTGGAGAGCCTGCAGCGTCACGGCCACACCGTGGCCATGACGGGCGACGGCGTCAACGACGCGCCGGCGCTGCGCCTGGCCGATGTGGGCGTGGCGATGGGTCGCGGCGGGACCGAGGTGGCGCGGCAGGCCGCCGACGTGGTGCTCGCCGACGACGACTTCGCCACGCTGGTCGAGGCGCTGGTCGAGGGGCGCAGCTTCTGGCGCAATATCCGGCGCGCCCTGGGCCTGCTCCTGGGCGGCAACCTGGGCGAGCTCGGGCTGGTGGTCGGGGCCAGCGTGCTGGGCCTGGCCTCGCCGCTCGTCACGCGCCAAATCCTGGCCGTGAACCTGATCACCGACGCTCTGCCCGCGCTGGCCGTGGCCTTGCAGCGGCCGGCGGACCGCAACCTGGCGGGGCTGGCCCGCGAGGGCGAGGGCGCGCTCGACAAGCCGCTGCGCGACGATGTGCTGCGCCGCGGCGTGTCCACGGCGGCGCCCGCCCTGGCCGCTTACCTCGTCGCGCTCGGGACTGGTGGTTTGCCACAGGCGCGCGCGGTCGCCTTCGCCAGCATCGTGACGACGCAGCTCGCGCAGACGCTCGACGCGGGCCGCACCGGCGACGGCTTGACCCGGCCGGTCGTGGCCGCCGTGGCCGCTTCGGGCGGTCTGCTTGTGGCGGCCCTGACCGTCCCGGCGCTGCGCGAGTTGCTCCTGCTGGCCGCGCCGACCCCGCTGGGCTGGGTACTGATCGGCGCGGGGGGACCGGCGGCCATCCTGCTCAACCGCGTGCTCGGTGCGACGGACGCCGGCGCGCGCCTGCCGGCGTTACCGGTCCCGGCGCTACTCCGGCTGCTGCCGACGCCACGGCCGGCGTAATATGGGCATGCGGGACGCGCGGATCACCGGGGCGCGGCCCCATCCGTTCCCCACGGCGCGGCGGCTCCTGGCCGAGTTGCTCGGGACATTCGGGCTCACGTTCACCGCCGCCGGCGGTCCGGTCATCGTCGCGGCCAGCGGGGTCAGCGTCGGCCTGCCGGCCCTCGTCGTCGCGCCAGCGCTCTTCGTGATGGCCATGATCTACTCGGTCGGCAACCTCTCGGGGGCCCACTTCAACCCAGGGGTGACCCTGGCGTTCGCCCTGCGCAAAGATTTCCCCTGGCGCCGCGCGCCGGGCTACTGGCTGGCCCAGTTGGTCGGCTCCGTCGTCGCCGCGCTGTTGCTGCGCGCGCTCTTCGGCTCCGCCGGCCACCTCGGCGCGACACTGCCACACCACGGGGAACTGGCCGCGCTGGTCATGGAGATCGTGCTGACCTTTTTTCTGATCACGGTGATCCTGGCCACGGCCACGAACCATAAACTGGTCGGGCACAACGCCGCGCTGGCGGTGGCCGGAACCATCGCGCTCGACGGGCTGTTCGCCGCGCCGATCAGCGGCGCCTCGATCCCAAGACGTTCGCCGGTATCTTCGGCGCCGCGCCGTCGGTCGCCCTGGCCTCGCTCGGCCTGGCTTTTCTGACCAAAAGCGTCCAACATGCGTCGCTGGACGGGCGGTCGATGCTGTGCGGGGGTATTGGGCTCGCCTGCTACAGCCTGCTGGTCGCCCGCCTGCTCTTGCGCTTCAAGTGGAACACCATCGTCGCCACCGTGTCGTCGTGGCTGGTGTGGCTGGCGGTGGCTTTCGGCTTGTGGGCGGCCTTCTTGCGATGAGGGCGTCATGAACATAAACGTACAATTCGAGCCGTCGAAGGTGAAGCAGACGAAGCCGCGCGCCTACCTCGTGCGCTTCATCTTCGGCGGCCTTATCACGGCGCTGTCGGGGTACCTCACCACCAAGTTCGGCGTGGCCGTGGGCGGCCTCTTCCTCGGCTTCCCCGCCATCCTGTCGGCGAGCCTCACGTTAGTGAAGAAACATGAAGGGGAGGAAGCGGCGGGCGACGACGCGCTCGGCGCGGTCGCGGGGAGCATCGGGCTCGTGGCGTTCGGCGTGATCGTGTGGCGCCTCTCCGACACTCTCGCGGCGTGGCTCGTCCTCACCATCGCGGCGATCGTGTGGCTGGGCCTATCTATCGCCGTTTGGCTACTGGCGCGCCGCTTGAAGCGGCGACAATAGGCTAAAACAGACCCTGGATGTGGCCCCCACCAGTCTGGTAGATCAGCAGGACGTTGAGCAGGAGGATGACGGCGGCGCAGATGCTGGCGCATAGCGTCGTCGTGCGCCGGTTAACCAGTGTGCCCATAACGTCGCGCCGCCGCGTGAAGACGATCAGGGCGATCACGGGGATCGGTAGGACGAAGTTGAGTACGACCTGGCTGATCACCAGCGTGCGCGTCGGGTCGAGGCCCAGCCAGGCCACGATCACCGCGGGGGCCATCGTGACCAGCCGGCGCACCCATAGCGGGATGGTGAAGCCGACGAAGCCCTGCATGATGACCTGCCCGGCCATCGTGCCCACCGTCGAACTGGAGAGTCCCGAGGCCAGTAGCGAGATCCCGAAGACGGCGCTCGCCGCGGGGCCGAGCAGCGGCGTCAGCGTGCGATAGGCGCTGGGGATGTCCGCGATACTGGTCAGGCCGTGCGTGTGGAACGTCGATGCGGCCATGTAGAGCATGGCCATATTGATCAGCCCGGCCAGACCCAGGGCGAGGAGGATGTCGGGGATGGTGAAGCGGAAGATGCGCCGGGCCTCGCCCTCGGTGCGCGGCACGATGCGGTCCTGCATCAACGACGAGTGCAAGTAGATGACGTGCGGCATCACCGTCGCCCCCACGATGCCGGCCGAGAGCAGGACGCTGCCCGGCCCCACCCACGGTACGACCGTGTGGTAGGCGACTTGGTCCCAGGCCGGGCGGTCGCGCAGCGTTTCGATCAGATAGCTCGCGGCGATGACGCCGACGAAGGCGGTGATGACGCGTTCGAGCGGGCGGACGCCGCGCTGCTGCAGCAGCAGGATGCCGTAGGTGGCCACGCCGGTGACGAGCGTGGCGGGGAACAACGGGAGGTGTGTCAGCAGGTTGAGGCCCAGGCTGGCCCCCAGGAACTCGGCCAGATCGGTGGCCATGGCCCCGATCTCCGAGCCGACCCACATGGCGTAGACGAGCGGGGTGGGCAGATAGATGCGGCACAACTCGGCCAGGCCCTGCCCCGTGGCGATGCCGACCTTGGCCGAGAGCGTCTGGATCAGCATGGCCATCAGGTTGGCCAGCAAGATCACCCAGAGCAGATTGTAGCCGAACTGGCTGCCGGCCTGGATATTGGTGGCGAAGTTGCCGGGGTCGATATAGGCTACGGAGGCGATGAATGCCGGCCCCAGGAACGGCAGCAACGCGAACAATCCGTGGCGGCGCCCGTCGAGCGCTTCGCGCGCCCCGGCCCGAATGTTGTCTTCCTCGGGTAGCGTATCGAGCGGGACCCCGTCGGCGGGCAGCGGCTTGTACTCCCTCACCGCGTCGCCGCCTCCGTCTCATACGCGCACTCGACGCTCACATCAGGCGCCATCTCGGGCCGCGCCAGCACCCGCCGCGCGATCGCCCCGCCCACGGCGTGCGTCAGCGCCCCGACACGCACATGCAGCACATCGCCGTAGGGCGCGACCTCCGCGACCACGATGGCGGCGCCGGGGACGAGGCCAAGCGTGCCCAGGTACTGCAGCAGGGCCGGGTCGCCATCGGGGACGCGCGACAGCGTGGCGGATTCTCCTACGGGTAGTTCCGTGAGCGGCAGCCCGTCGGACTCGTCCATCACCCCATCACGGCTGGGGATGGGGTCGCCGTGCGGATCGCGCGTGGGCTGGCCCAGCTTAGCGGCGATGCGCTCCTCCAGGTCCTCGGAGATGACGTGCTCGAGCCGTTCGGCCTCGGCGTGGACCTGGTCCCAGGGCACGCCAAGGTGTTCGGCCAGGTAGAGTTCGAGCAAACGGTGGTGGCGTAGCACCTCCAAGGCGACGGCGTGGCCGCGCGCGGTCAACTCCATGCCATGGTAGGGGGTGTGGGTAAGGTAGGCGCCGGTCGCGTCTTCGGCCAGGCGCTTGACCATAGCCGTCACCGAGGCCGCCTTGACGCCCAGCCGGGTCGCTAGGGCCTGCGTCGTGGCGCGGCCGCATTCGCGTTCCAACGCGTAAATATTTTTTAGATAGTCCTGCTCGGCGGTAGAGAGCCCCTGATCCATGTCGCTTTATCCTATAACGTAAATTTAGTCCCATCTAAATTATAGGTTGCTTCAAAGCGCATGTCAAGATTCTCTGGATGCAGTGTACCACTGACCTCGGCGTGGCTACGTGTACCCGGGGACGCCCTCGTCTTCAAGGCAGGACGCGTAGCGCGGCGGCGACGACCAGCGGATCGAGGCGCGAACCCGCGGCGTCCCGCAGTGCGGTGGCCGCGCCATGCGTGGAGGCGCCGGCGCCTCCACGCATGGCGCGGTCGTACGCGACGGCGACGGCGATAACGCGGCTGCCCAGTGGTATCTCTTCGCCGCGTGGCCCTTCG
>JAABUX010003471.1_pt1 | contig 20876 bp, 18 predicted proteins | sample 5561851 | NCBI WGS metagenome assembly JAABUX01 (sample SAMN10711883, study PRJNA513361) | rock metagenome | isolation source: Antarctica rocks | place: Antarctica: Victoria Land, Richard Nunatak red sandstone | collected 2016-01-03 | reverse complement strand
GGTCCGCGAGCTGCATCAGCTGACGCAGCGCCAGCGCTTCTTCGAGCGGATCAAGGTCTTCGCGCTGCAAGTTGGCCACAAGCTGCCGGATGCGTACGTCGGTCAACGTCAGGTCAGAGAGGACGATCACTGGCACGTCGTCTCTGACCCGCCGCGCCGCCCGGTAGCGACGCTCCCCGTCAACGATCAGATACCGGATGCGCCCATCGTTGAGCGCCCCATCCTCCTGGACCAAGAGCGGCTGCAAGACGCCTTCCTCGGCGATGCTCTGGGCCAGTTCAACCAAGCCGTCCTCGTCGAAGTGACGGCGCGGTTGCCCTGGATCGGGCACAATCTGGTCCAGGGCAACCGATAGCGCATTGGTCAACATGGTCTGGATCGGTACTGCGGGAGTGACGGGCGCGCTCTGACGACGCCCCGCTGTCGGACCGACCGGTCGACGGGCCATCAGCGCCGTCCCGTCGCGGCAAGCGTCGCCGCTTCCTGAAGGACGAACGCAGCCAGTGATCGGTAGGCATCGGCCGCCGTTGCCTTGGGATCGAAGTCGACCAGCGGCATCCGCGCGCTCATGCTCTCCTTGACGCGCGGCGAGTAGGCGACCGGGGGCCGCACGAGAGCGCCGTACGTCGCGGCCATCGCCGCCAAGGCCTCGCGGTCGAAAACCTCCCGCGCCCGCACGTCTGTTGGCACGATGCCGACAAGCCGGCCGCCTCCCAGCGGCTCCTGCTCCTCGACAAAGCGCACGGTGTCCTCGAGGGCGTCGAGCGACTGCTGCGAGAGGTCCGTCGGCAGGAGACACAACTGGGCCGCGAGCACGGCGCTGGCGCTTGGAAAATCAAGCTCGGGCGGCGTGTCAATGATGATAGCGTCGTACCCGGCCAGGGGGGCGAGGAGCGCGCGCAGGCGCACGGAGGCGGCGGGGTTCCCGGCGAGCTGACTCCGCGTCTCGCGCATCGTCGCGTTCCCGGGGAGGAGGTCCAAGCGCAGCGTCTCCGTCGGCGCGATCAGGTCAGCGACGCCCCTCGCCGGCGCGATCAGCCGCGCCCCTAAGCCCTCGGTCGGCATGTCGCCGCAGAGGATGCGCGAGAGCGACCCTTGAGGGTCGGCATCGACGAGCAGGACGCGCTTGTCCATCGCCGCGAGCGCACCAGCGAGGTTGAACGCGGTCGTCGTCTTCCCGCTGCCGCCCTTGCGCCCGATCATGGCGATCACTACGGCGGTCATACCTCACCCTCCTGCTCTCCGCTCCGGAGACCCTCGGCACGCTCGGTCCGTCGGCCGACGTCGCCGACGGGCATCCCATGGGACCGCGCGAGCTCGGCGACGGCCAACCGCACCACATGTGACCGATTGCTGCGATAGAGCGACGCGAGGTCGTCGAGGAGCTGCCGCGTCTCGCTATCGACGCGTATATCGACGCGCTGGGCCTTGGTCGTTCCGTTACGTCCTGACAACATACGGACAGTGTGGCATATTCCTCTCGGGAGAGCAAGGTCGCCAGTCGCTTTCCGCTAGAAAGCCTGGCGCAGGACGAGTGCGGTTCGCAGCGCCGAACGGCTGGGCGCGTCGCCCGCGATCGTGCGCGAGAAGTCTTCATTAATTATGGTCACTCCTCCGTCTCGATCCCACACGAGCAGCGCGCGACGCTCGCTATCTCGTGCGTCTCGTCTTCCAGCATCGTGCGCAGCAGGAAGGTCGCCCAGGTGCGATAAGGGCGCCACGCTGCGGCCAGTCGGATGAGGTCCGTCGCGGAGGGCAGTCCTTCGAGGCCGTAGGCGCGCGCAACGGCGCGGCCCAGGCGCGGCTCGGCCGTCGGTAGGTAGTCCGGCTCGCCTGCCCCGCGCAGCAGGATGAGTTGGGCTGAGAAATCGCCGATGCCGGGCAGTTCCTTGAGCCGCGCGAGGGCGTCCTCGGGGGGCAGCGCCCGCAGGACAGCTGTGTCCAGCGCCCCATCAGCGGCCGCGACGCCAAGGGCGCGCAAGCGCTCGACCTTCTGTCCGGTAAGCCCCGGAAAGGCGTCGAGGGTCGCGAGGCGCGCGGGACCGGGGAAGGCCTGCAAACGCTCACCGTAGACTGTGACCGCCAGCCCCAACTCCTCCGTCAGTCGCGCCTTTATGCGCGTGGCCTGCGTGATGCGGATACGCTGTCCGATGAGCGCCCACGCCGCGGCCTCATAAGGCGAATAGAAGAGCACCGGGCGTAGGCCGGGATAGCGCGCTTGCAGGTGCCCGATCACGGGGTCGCGAAGCCCCACCGCTGGGAAGTCGCTCCCGTCGACGTCGAGCGAGAGGATACGGGCAACCTGCGCCCGTACCACACCCACGTCCGCGTCGCCGATGGCCTCGCCGACCGCGACGCCGTCCTCCTCGCGCACGCACACCCCAGCTACCTCCCCATCATCGGCGACGAAGACTAGGTGGAGGTGACCGGGAGGCGCGCCTTCGTACGCGGCGGGCGTGAAGCCTTCCAGGAAGCGAACACTAGCGGCGAGCGTGTAGGGCCCGCATGGGCGTAACTCGAAGCGATCCATCGGCTCACCGCTCCCCACTAGCTATGGGCCGTGAACTTGTAGCCGTCAGGATCGACGAACGCGAAGGTGCGGCCGAAGGGGCCGTCGAACGGCTCCTGTGTGATGGACACACCGTGCGTCCGCAGGTCCGCGCATAGCGCATCGGCGTCGTCGCAGTTCAGCCAGAGCGCCATGCCCCAGCCCAAGCGATTGGCCGCAGCGAGGTCGACCACTGGCTCGCGGATGGCGAACGGGATGGGCGTGGTTTGGAAGACGACCGCACCAGGTGGGCTCTGCAGCGTGGGCTCTAGGCCAAGGCGCTCGGTGTAGAAGCGGCGGGACGCCTCCAGGTCGCGCACCTGGAGCGAGACGAAGTCGGGACCGATAATCCGTGCCATGGTTACCTCCTCTGACTGATCGAGGCCCCCCATGCTACAATTAATCAGGGAGCTGATGGTTTTATATTAGCAGGGTCCTGATCGATTAGCAAGGGGGAGGCGGGATGACACGGCGTGTGGAGGAGCGGGTGGGCTACGTGCTCAAGCGGGTGCAGCAGGCACTGCGTGCGGCGATGGACGAGGCGTTGCGGCGGCACGGGGTCACGACCGCGCAGTACGCGGCCCTGAGCGTCTTGGAGGAGGTGTCGGGGCTCTCCGGGGCGGAGTTGGCGCGGCGCTGCTTCGTGACGCCGCAGACGATGAACGAGATCGTGGCCCATTTAGAGGCAGCCGGCTTGGTCGAGCGGCGGCGCGGTGACGACGCGCGCGTCTTGAGGGCTGCTCTGACGGCGAACGGCCAGGAGCTGGTGGCCGTGTGTCACCGGGCGGTCGGGGTGATCGAGGAGCGTATGGTCAGCGGGCTGAGCCCGCGTGAGCAGCGACAGCTCCTTGGCGACCTCCACCGCTGCATCGACGCCCTGGAATCGTCATCCTCACCCGCCGCGGACCCGTCCCCGCTCGAGTCGTCACTCAAATAACGCAGCCGAGCCTCACGACAGCTGGGAGATGGAGGGGAAACAAGCCTCCATCCCCTAAACTTGAGGCTCTGGTTAAAAGGATATCTCGCTCCAAAATGACCGCTCGACTTTTTTCTACCCTTCTCAGCCCGACCCTTCAGAAGCTATCGCTTATCTCGTCGCTTTCGACCGTGGCCCGCTACGTGATCGAGGGCCATCAACAGCGTGTGGACCGTCATCGATTACGTCACGGCATCGTGCTCTACGCCCCGTCGCCCTAGGCTTCCAGCCTCCTCACGCGGCGTTGCAAAGAGGGGCCTCTGCCAAGTCGTGGGGAGAGGGACGGCACCTGCCACCAGGGCCGCGACAATCGTGATGGCCATGCTGCCGACGACATCGAGCGTGTGATGCGCGTCGATACCCAGCCGTCCAACCGCGACGAGCAGGGCGGCTACAGCGAAGGCCGGGACAACACGCCGATCGATCCACCATAGACTAGCCATGAGGAAAGCCGCGAGGAGCGTATGATCGGAGGGAAAGCCGTTGTCGTGCGCGGTGGGGATAAGTGGCTGGGTGTGCGTGAGCAGGTAGGGCCGGGGGTCGATGATCACGTGCCCGAGCACCTTGGCCATGAGGAACGCCACCACGCCGAGAACAACGATGCGGCCGGCGACGACGGCGGTCAGCGTCGCCCGGCGACGGATCACCGCGACGAGCCACGCAGCCCCCATAAGATAGACTAAAACGCTGGCGCATAGGATCACAAGATCCCGCGTCACCATGTTGGACAGGGCTAGCTCATGCAGGGCCTGTTGGAAACCGTCGCGCATATCCGACCCTTTCTCTCGTGTGCTGTCTCGTGCAGCACGAGTCCGTGCTTCGCGTAAACGCTTGCACCAACCGCCACTTTCCCCTATTATAGTAGAACTAGTGTTCTATAAAAGATGGGGGGCGATAAGGCATCACAATGCTGGATAGAGCGGTCCCGTGACCACCCATGACAACGCCTTGAATAATTCCTTAACCGCCGTTAGTATATGAGTACGACAGACGACTGAACAAGGATGCTTGTATGACCGCTCAACTCTTATCGATTCCAGAAGCAGCGCACCATCTCGGGGTATCGAGGATCCGCGTATGGCAATGGGTAAAAGAGGAGCGATTGGCCGCTGTCCGTCTTGGCAACTACTGGTTTATTGACCCGGCCGACCTGAAACCGGTCGTCCCGCTCAAGCGCGGCCGACCCCGGAAAGGCGATGCCTGCGCATAGCGCCGGGCGTCGAGTCAAGTCCCAACGAGTGTGTAAAAGTGCTGTGTGATTCTCGTCGTCGTCGCCGGGGTGTGGGTATGTGGGCAACTCCGCAGCGTTGTCCACATATCCATGCCCCCCTTCACCCCTGTGCTAGCTGACGGCCAGCAGCACGTGTCCCGCCTCCTCTCCCGGCACACTCAGCTTGGCGAGCGACTCCGCGCTCATGTACCGCCGGCCCGTCTGCCACTCGTCGTGCTGTTCGCCTAAGATCGCGCCGACGAGCCGGAGCAACGCGGGCGCGTTCGGAAAGATGCCCACCACATCGGTCCGTCGCTTGACCTCACGGTTGAGCCGTTCTTGCGGATTGTTCGACCAGATCTGGCGCCAGTGCTCCGGCGGGAACGCCAGATACGTCAGCACCTCGTCCTCGGCGTTGTCCATGAGGGTGGCCAAGCGGGCGAAGCGCTCACGAAAGCCGTCGGCGACATGGCGTCACTGCGCCCGTGCCCGCACGGGGTCGCACTCCGCGAAGATGGTGCGGATCGTGGTCGCAACGAGCCCCTGCGCGTGTGTCGGCCCGTAGGAGAGCGCGTTGCGCAAGAAGTGGACACGGCAGCGCGGCCACGCCGCTCCCTGCAGGACACGCGCGATGGCTCCTTTGAGCCCCTCGTGGCTGTCGCTGACCACGAGTTGCACCCCGCGCAGGCCACGCGCGACCAGGGAGCGCAAGAAGCGTTGCCAGAAGGCGCCCTCCTCGCTCGGCCCCACGTCGTAGCCCCGCACCTCGCGTTCACCACTCAGGCGCACCCCGACGGCGATGACCACGGCTTGCGGCACGACGCGCCCGTCCACGCGCACCTTTATAGACGTCGCGTCTAGCCAGACGTAGGGATAGACGTGGTCGAGCCGGCGCGTACGGAACGCCTCCCCCTCCCGGTCCAGGTCGGCGCACACGCGGCTGACTTGGCTCTTGCTGATGCCTTGCATCCCCAACGCTTGCACCAGGGCATCGACCCGCCGCGTCGACACCCCCTGCACGTACGCTTCCTGCACCACCGCCAGCAGTGCCCGCTCTGCCCGTCGCCGCGGCTCCAACAGGCTCGGGATGTAGCCTCCGTCCCGCACCCGCGGCACCTGGAGCTCGATCGTGCCCACACGCGTGTCCCACGTCCGTTCGCGATACCCGTTGCGGTAGCCCACCCGCTCGCTCGTGCGCTCCTGCCGTCCCGCTCCGAGCTGCTGCGTTACCTCCACCTCCATGAGCGCCTGCGCCAGCATCCGCACCCCCTCCCGTAAGAAGTCCGTGTCGATATTCACCTTGCGCAGCAGCTCTGCCCGTGCCATACTCGTGTCGTCGGCCATCGTTCTCGGTTCTCCTTTGCGTCACTTCACCCGTTACGTGAGAACCACACGGTGGCCGTCTCCGTCCACCCCTTTTACACATTCTATGGGACGCGACCTCACTCGGGGCCATTGGTCGATCGAGAGTCGGCACCACATCCGTGACGTTACCTTTGGCGAAGATCGCTCCCGTCTACGCAGTGGTCCGGGACCTCAGATCCTCGCCGCTGTCCGCAATCTTGCTCTGACTCTTATCCGTCGCCTCGGCACCACGCGTGTTGCAGCCCAACGTCGTGCCTTCGCCGCCCATCCCACCCATGCCCTTCGCATCCTCGGATTCTCTCCCGCCTGACTTTTCACGAACCGTGCCCGCGAAGTTGGTGAATGAGGAGATGTCTTATACTTTGAATAGTAGTACACACCCCTTTCATTTTCCCACCAAGGCCATGTCACTTCTCACTAAAGCATTTCCTCACCTCACACATTTTCATTTGGACACCATCGATAGCGACGATGACACGCTCTGCATTGCAGGAACGGCAAAGACGCGGACATCCTGCTGTCCTGCATGCAGCTACCGCTCGCGCAGCGTCCACAGTTGGTACACGCGCACCGTCTCCGATCTCCCTGTCTCCGGTCGACGCGTGATCCTCGCCGACGCGGTCCAGGGCGCCCAGGACCGGACGGGTGCGCGCCGCCTGGTCATCGACAGCATCGGTGAGATGGAGCGGGCCGTGGCCGAAGGCGGGTCCGCCGAGCGCGTTCCGGGGTACCTGGCCGCCCTCATCGAAGCCCTCCGTGCCCGCCGGGTCACGATGCTCGCGATCCGTGAGAGCGCCCAACTCGTCGCGCCCGCCCTGTCCGTGGCGACCGATCCGCTTGTCGCCCTTGTGGAGAATGTGCTCCTGCTCCAACACGTCGCTTTTCGGGACCGCCTACACCGTGTGCTCTCAGCCCCCAAGATGCGCTTTTCGGCCCATGACTTGCAGGTCCGCGAGTTTGGCATCAGCTCCCCGGAGGGGATTCGCGTGTTGGCCCCGCGCGAGAGCGCGGCCGGTGTCCTCTCCGGCATCGCCGTGCAGCAGGGACGACAAAGCGCGGTCGGGACCGCGGAGGGCAGGGACGAGGAGGCATGACGGCGGATGCGTCAGGAATCAGAATCAGTGGTGGTCAATAGGCAGCTAGTCGGGTATCCTTCCCCTTTTATATGAGGAGTGTCGAGGAGGAGACGATGGCCTGCCCGTACTGCCAGGGGGACGCGACACAGGAGCTGGAGCGGACGACAGCAATGGGCTATCGCATGTATCGCTGCCGCCCCTGCCGGCGCACCTTCAATGAGCGCACGGGCACGGCTTTCAACCACCTGCAGGCGCCCACTGACATCGCCTTGCTCGTCGTCCTCTGGCGGCTGCGCTACAAGCTCAGCCTACGCGACCTGACCGAAATGTTCCTCACGCGCGGCTTCACCTTCACCCACGAGACAGTGCGCGAGTGGGAAGCGCGCTTCGCACCGCTGCTCACGGAGCGGTTGCGCGCGAAACGCCGGAACAAAGCAGGCCTCAAGTGGCACTGCGACGAGACGTATGTGAAGGTAAACGGACGCTGGTGCTACCTGTATCGGGCCATTGACGCGGACGGGAACCTCGTTGACTCGATGTTGAGCGAGACACGCGACATGGAGGCGGCGAAACGCTTCTTCGCGGAGGCTCGGACCGTGGTCGGGCACGCGCCAGAGAAGGTGACGACGGACGGGCACGACGCCTACCCACGCGCCATCCGGGAGACCCTGGGGCCGGAGGTCCAACACCGCACCAATCGCTATATGAACAACCGCTTGCGACACGAGGTCGCTCTTTTGGCTGTTGGGACTCTGCAACGAGGACTCAACCCGGTGTGCTGTCACCGGTCTCCTACCGCGACCTGCGACGGGAGTAATCCCCTGGTGGGACGCTCGCGGGACAATGTAGCCCTCGCCCGAAAGGGACAAGACGACGCCGCGAGGCAGAATCGAGACTACTAGCATCAAGGTGGTCAGGGCGCTAGGAGTGGATAGCATGGCGAACACACGTGAACTGCTACTAAACGCCGTTATCATGAACAAGCCTAAGATGCTGACAGGCTTGACCCAAAAGGGACGTGTCCGGTGTTGGGGTATCCGGTTTCCCCAACCACAGCCACAACGGACACCGGCGGATAGGCAGCGCCTACCCTATCCTGGCAATCGAGCGGAACGTGGTAAGCCCGTACTTCTCCCGCGAGGGAAAACAAGCCGCAAGGCGAGTCGATGGGGGTGCGGGTATGAGATGGCGGAGGAAGCGAACGCCGCCCCGTCATGGGACGGACAGGGATTGAGCCGCGAGGCGACATTACCCCACGCGAAAGCGAGCAGACTTCCGCCTGGTCTTCCATCACGAGAAACCATGGTCAGCGACAGAGGAGGCAAGCAGATGGCGGCAGAAGCGACCCAGGCGGTACCAACCGTCGAGGATACGACTGCTGGTGCGGCCTCCCACGACCAGGACTGGCACCAGATCGACTGGTACAAGGTCCAACGGGATGTGCGTCGCCTCCAGACACGTATCGTGAAGGCGCGGCAGGACGGCAGATGCGGCAAGGTCAAAGCCTTGCAACGTCTGCTGACCCATTCGTTCAGCGGCAAAGCCCTTGCCGTGCGACGGGTGACGGAAAACCAAGGTAAACGGACGCCGGGCGTGGACGGAGTGACCTGGGACACGCCTGCACAGAAAGCGACGGCCATAGGTGCGTTGCGGCAGCGAGGCTACCAGCCTCGTCCGCTGCGACGCACGTATATCCCCAAGGCAAATGGCAAGATGCGCCCGCTGGGCATCCCGACGATGAAAGATCGTTCCATGCAGGCACTCTACCTGCTGGCGGTCAATCCTGTCGCGGAAACAACCGCTGACCACTACTCCTACGGCTTTCGCCCGGAGCGGTGTACGGCGGACGCCCTTGTCTTCCTGCACACGGTCCTGTCTAACGCGCAGGGCGCACCGAGCTGGGTGCTGGAAGGGGACATCAGGTCCTGCTTTGATCGGATCGACCACGACTGGTTGGTTGCCCATGTCACGATGGACAAGGGCATCCTCACAAAGTGGTTGAAGGCCGGGTTCATGGAGAAGCACGCCCTCTACCGCACCGACGAGGGAACGCCTCAAGGGGGAATCATCACCCCTCCCACAATGTTGCAAACTCGTGGGATCAGGGTCTGAGATGAGGGGGCCAGGGCCAATGCGGAACACGACGTCCACCTGGCTGTGGTCAATCTCGACCCGCTTCACCAACGTTCGAATGATACCACGCTGGGTCTCCCAGTCCAGGTGATCCAGGTTGTCGGCCAGGGTGGCGGCGAAGTCGTCCAGATGCCCGATGATCAACCGCAAATCGCTCTCCGACGAGGCCTTGTCGGCAAGGTCTTTCGCCTCCGTTTCGAGGACCGCCACGCGCTCCTTGAGGCGCGCCACGCGGGGCTCGAATTCGCCTTTCTCGATGAGCCCCTCGGCATAACTGTCGATCAGGCGCCCGATGCCCTGGCGCAGCTTGCGGACCTGGGCCTCGGTGGTCATGAGGTCGGCCCGGTGCGCCTCCTGCCCCGCATCGTGCAGACGCCGCTGGTACTCTTCCCGCAGACGCGCGGGCTGGGCGAGGAGCATCCGCACCTCCGCCCACACGGCGAGGTCCACCAGATCGGTGCGGACCTGTGCGTTGTGACAGAGCCGGTGGCCGCCGAAGCGGTAGGCGTCTTGCCGAACGCGGCCAGGCCTTTGTAGGCCGGGTTCTTGAGCATGGCCCACACGGTCATGAGGCTCTCCACCGCCGAAATGTTACCCAACATGTGCGGCTTGTAGCCGACACCAAACTAGTCATCGTCGCCTCCTTAGATAGGCAAGTCATCGGTGCGCTCCAGGCGGCGCTGACCGATCGGCGCTCCCGCGAACCCGTCGCCCTACCGCGGGCGCAACTCTGCCCATGGGATGGCTACCGTGAACTCTAACGCCTTTTTTGCACTATTGTAGGAGGGATGATTTCCCCCGTGTTGGCGAACCTAGCCCTGGACGGACTCGCCCCGCTGCTGCAAGCACAGTTCCCAAGGCGCAAAGATGGACCCAGCCCCATGGTCAATCTCGCGCGGTACGCCGACGATTTCGTCATCACCGGAGACTCACGAGAGCGTCTGGAAAACGAGGTCAAGCCCCTCGTGGAGCACTTCATGAGGGAGCGTGGGCTGGAACTCTCGCAAGAGAAGACCATCATCACGCGGGTAGAGGATGGGTTCGACTTCCTCGGACAAACGGTGCGCAAATACCCGAATGGGAAAGTGCTCACTACCCCATCCAAGAAGAATGTGAAAGCGTTCTTGGAGAAGGTGCGAGGGATCATCGAGAAGAACAGGGCGCTGGATGCCGGGAAACTGGTACTGATGCTCAATCCCGTCATCGACGGATGGGCGCGGTATCACGCCTTCGGTGCCAGCACACAGACCTTCAACTCCGTGGGCAGCGCAATCTACAAGAAGCTGTGGTGGTGGATCAGGCGGCGACATCCGCGCAAGAGCGCGACGTGGAGGAAGGCGAAATACTTCCCACCGCACGGACCCGACAACTGGCGTTTCAGTGGAGAGGTCACGGACCAGGACGGTACGCCGTATCGGGTCTACCTTCACCGAGCAGCAGACATACCGATCAGGCGGCACACGCTCATCCGTAAGGAGGCGAATCCGTTTGATCCCGCGTAACTAAACCGCCTCGCTCACGCGGGGTTAGGAAGGCTTGAGCCGGGTGCGGACGAAAGACGCACGCCCGGTTCTTAGAGGGCTGGGGGGTGGCAACGCCTCCCGGCTACTCGGTATGGAGCAGGACCATCGCGGCATCAAGCAGCGCTAGCTACTACCCGATGCGCGGCTTCGGCTCCTTTGACGCGGCAGCCCGCTTCTGCACGGCCCACGATGAACTGCGTGACCATCTCCGTTATCGTCACCACCTGAACGAGACGGTGTCCCTGGCCGATCAGCGCCGCCTGTTCCGGGAGCGATGGGGCGAGGTGTGCGCGGTGCTGCAGGCGGCATAGGCGATACCAGGCAGGGGCAACCGCAGGCTGACGCGCGCCACCGCTCAATTGCGTTCCGAATCCTGACGCTTCCGAGCTACTAGCTCGCTCTCGTCGCCGGTGACTCCCTGCCATCCGTATCGACGGCGCTGACGGCGTAGCCCTTGCCCGAGGCGGCCTGAGGATCAACCCAGGTCGTGCCGTGGGCTAGCCCAACCAGCACCTGTCCCCCTCGGGCGGAGAGCCGGTACACCCGGTACGCGCCGATGCCGCGATCGGCGCTGGCCTCCCATTCGACCAGCGTCCCGCCACTGCCGGTTTGTGGCGCCACCGTTACATTGCGCGGCGCGCTGGGCAGGCCGAGCGTGGCGCTGACCCGGCTGCGTGCCGTGGCTACCATGACGATCATCGGCGCCGCTGCCGCGGTGAGAGGCATCCGCAGCGTTATGCTGCCATACGCGGGCGCCAGATGCGGCGTACGCAAGGTCCTGGCTATGCCGTGGCCCTGAACGGACACGCGAACCTGTACCGGTGCTCCCGCCGCGACAGCCGTGGCGCCCAGGTTGCGCAGCACCACGTCGACGGTGATCGGCGCGCCAGGGGCAAGGTGGGGATCGCTCAGGGTGACACTCTCGGCGACCAGGGTCATGGCGCCGCCGGCCGCGATGTCGAGTGCCGGCAAGGCTGAACCGCGATCCATTATACCATCTATAGGTCTATATGGCGCGGGCGGGCGGGAGCCCAGCACCACTCGAGCCCTGCCCGTCGCCGGATCCACCGCGAGCGCCGCACCCGCCTGTGCGTCCAGGTCGGAGGCCATCCGCGTGCGCGCACTCCAGCCCTTTCCGCTGAGCAGCGCCATGATCGGCTGATAGGCGATCCGTGAGCCCTGGGTGGCGTCGGGCCGCTCGGCCAGCAGCACCACGCTGCCGGCCGCCCCTCGCGCCAGATGGGGCACGCTGCCCGCGCCCAGACTCCAGGTGCTCCACCGCGCATCAGCCTCAAGGCGCGCCCCGAACAGCGCCTGGCTCGCTTCTTCCACCACCACCGGACGACCCTGTGCGTCGGAAGCCAGCGCGACGCGTTGCGCCGAGCCGGACAAGCCCGTCACGGCCGTTGGCGCCGTCCAGCCTGCGGCCCCTTGCCGGGCGAACATCGCCTCACCCATGCCCGGTGGCCCCTCGATCCAGGCAACGCCGGCCTCGCCAGGAGCGCCGACGAGGGCTACGCTGGGCGCGTTGACGGCTCCAGCGCTCGCCCGCGAGACGGTCGTGGCCTGGGACCATGTGCCGCGATCGAAGGTCATGGCGGCAACGCCCATGCCCGAGAGCGTTCCCGGGTCGAACGAGGCCGCGGGGCCTCGCACCCATGCCAGCGCGGCACGGTGCGTTACCGGATCCCCCGCCAGCGACGGTTCGGCGTTGAGCGCCGTGCCGTCCGTGATCATGGACGGCGCGGACCATGCCGTGCCGTCCCACCGGGCTGAAAAGAGCTGTTGCCGCGCCAGGAGCGTCCGCATCGCTTCGGTGCGTGCACCGGGCGAGGCGGATTGCAGCCGCGCCACGTCGGCAGGAGAGGCGGTGCTTGCCATCCACACGGCCAGGGCGCGGCGCGCCCCGATCCAGGTGACTTGCGGGGTGGCCAGCGCCACGCTATTGGTCGCAATCGTCAGCGGTACGCCGTGATCCATCTGGGCGCGAAGCGCTAGCGTGCCGTCATGCTGCCTGGAAACCCAGAGCGTGGCCGGCGTCCCGTCCGGCGCCAGGGCCGTGGCCGGCTGCGCGTCCGGGGCCGTCGCGCCCGCCTGCAACACCAGATGTACCGGCACGGCACGGCTCACGGCGCCGAGGGGACCGCTTCCCGGCGCAATGGACAGGGCGTGCGTGCCCTCTCCCGCCAACGTGCTCGCCGGCGCCTCGCCGCCCTCGATCCGGACGGGTTGGCTGGCCGGGCTGCACCGGCCGAGGCATTGTGGCGGCAGGAGCCGCAGCGGCGCGGGCGATCCGAACGGCGAGCCAAACCGCGCGGTGACCGAGACCAGCAGGCCGACGCGTGCGTCCAGCCCGCCGGGTACCCGCAAGGTCACCGGGGCCGCGAGCCCCACGTTGCCGGATAGCTCCGCCGAAAACGTGCCGATGATGGTCGGCAATGTGGCGCTGCCGACGATGCTGCCGGTGACGGTGGGGTTGATCGTGAAGTACGCCTGATTCAGGGTTGGCGGCACCCCAACCTCGGCATCGACGCTCCCACGGGCGTCGAACCGCAGATTGAGCACCAGGATAATGCCGAACTCCGGAACGGCGACCAGGTAGTTATAGAGGCTCGTGTCGACCGATTTGCCGAGCAGATGGACCGTGCGCGCCATGCTCCCCGTCCGCAGGTTGGGCCCGCTCCCCTGCAGGGCCGGTATTTCCTCATTGACCAGGGTGTAGTTGAAGAGGATCAGCCGCGCGTGGCCACCGACCGTTCCGCTCCAGGAGCCATCGGTGCGAATCGCCTCGTGTACGTCGAGGCCGATCTGGCCCTCGTTGTCCCAGTCCTGAGCATCCACGGGCGGCAATTGGGCGCCGCCCAGCGATTGCGACGGCAGGCTGAACGGGATAGACTGAGAGAACCGCAGCTTCGGATGCGTCGGCAGCACCCCGTCTATCTGGTAACTGTTCGTGGCCGGGTCGAAATAGGCGTCGACCGTCCCCAGCGGCGTAGTGGTGGGGTCGGCTACCACGTTCACCTCGTACAGCGACTCACAGGAACTGCTGGACGCGCCCACAGCGATCTTGATGTAGTTCTTCCCGGCCGAAAGGGCGCCGACGTTGAGCCGGAAGGTCACGTTCGTATAGCCGACCGGCCCGGAAGGGCCTCCCCCGGGCACGTCGCTGCCGACCGTGTGATGTACCGCATAGACTTTGTTATCGACCTCGATCACGCTCACGGCGATCGGCGCGTCGTGCGCGATCGGGCCGAGGCTGCCGTCCGCTGCTTTGCTGGACAGGTGCGCGGTGAACGTGTCGGCCGTGGCGATCCCCGCGATGAACACGCCGAACGGCCCCTCGCCCGACGCGGCGGTCGCCAGGCCGCTGGCGCTATCGCGGAGCGCGTAGGTATAGCCTGTGTTCTTATCGCAGGTGCGCGGCGAATGCCTGGTCACCACCACGGGGCCCGAGATCGGGCCCGGCCCGGCCCCCAGCACGATCGTCTCGCCGGCCACCGGCTCGGGATGGTACACGCCCAAATCCTCGGCGCCGCGCCTGATCGACACGCTCGCGGCGCCGGTCGGCAGGTCGGTGAGCAGGAGGTTGCCGCGCGCGTCGGTCGTGGCCGCGCACTGTAGGCCGCCCGCGCCCGTGACGCGCACCTCGGCCCCGGGAGCCCCTCGTCCGTGCGCATCCAGCGCGTGTACTTCCACCGCGGGCGGGTGTGGCGCCACCAGGAGCGCCTGTGTCCGTTGCAGCGATGAACCCTGTTCGAGCAGACGTAGCGTGCCCGCGCCGGATGCCGCGTCGCTGGGCAGCGTGACGCGCAGGCCGAGGCGTCCTCGCGCGTCCACCAGGTCCCCATGGGCGTCGCTCGCGGCGGCCACCGCCGGGGCGGAATAGGTGATCGGGACGGAGAGGTTCGCGCTGCGGCGCGCGCGCGGCACGTCGAGAAGCAGCGCAAAGACGCGGTGAGGCGGCAGCGCGCCCGCGCGGATACGCAGGGTATCGCCCCCACGGACGAGCGGCCTTGCCGTCGCGGCGTCTCCGAACGCGACGGCGATCGTCGGGTCGGGATGCAGACAGGCCATCGCCCTGATCGAGGAGGCGCCGATCCCGGCGGGGTCGGGAATCATGGTCTCGCCCGAGCCCTGGAGGCCGGATACCGACAGCGTATAGGGCGCCCCGGCCGCCCTCTTGGCGGCTTGGTTGGCAAACACGGCGCCGGCCGTTCCTTGTGGCGAGCGGGGGACGGCGAGGAGCGCGGCAAGGATGCCACACCGCAGGGAATACCTCGCCAGCAGGCGCGATCGCTGTACGCTCATGATGTAACTCCCTTCATAGTTGGCTGGTTGCCGGTCATGACGCCGCCGTGATCAGCGCCGCCCCGAGAGCGACGACGCGCGGCCATCGTGATCAGCGCCGCCGAGAGCGACGACTCGCGGCCATAGGCATCGACCGCCGTTACCTGATAGCGGTACGCCGTGCCCGGCGCCCGCGTCGTGTCGAGCCAGAGCATGCTGGTGGCGATTCCCGCCAACGAGAGCGGCCCGTCCGGGCCAACGCCGCGATAGACGCGATAGGTGGTGACGTCGCTATCGGCGGCCGGCGTCCAGTCGAGCTGCAGCCCCCCGCTCTGGGGTCGCGGCGCACTGCCGAGCGCGGTGGGCGACGGCGGCCGGGCCAGGACCACGCGTACGGTCTGGGCGCCGATGCGCGCCGTGACCGCCAGCTCGGTCTGTGCCGCGATTACCTTGCCTGCCAGTATGGCCGTCGTGCCGGGAGCCAATGCGCGGGCCAGGCGAAGGCGGAGCATGGCCCGCGACGGATCGACGCGGACGACCACCCGCTCGCCCGGCTGGAGCGTGGTGAACCCGGTATTCCGCACCGTTATCAGCACCCTGGCGCGGGCGCCTGGGCGCGGTTGGGGTGGGTCGAGGCTGATGCCATCTGGTACCAGGGACAACTGCCCCCCTGCCGCGATCGTCACCAGCGCCACATGCATATCGGCATCCAGGGCCTGTTCGGACGCCGCCGTGGTGGTCTGTTCGATAGCTTCCACGGCGCCGGTGCGTGGATCGGCGGCAATGGCGAAGGCGATCGTCCGGTTTGAGGTCCCCGGCACGGTAAGCGGGCTTCCGAACGTACCGCCGCGCGGCAGGATCCGCAGGCTGGGCACGCCGAGCGGCAGCAACGGATCGCCGGCGCCGGGCAGCGAGGAGAAGGCCACCGCGCCATCGCGCTCGGAGGCCAGTTGCGGTTGCGAACCGGGGCCGAGCGTCCATACCGTCCAATGCCCGGACGAGTCCGACCGAGCGACGGTGAGCGCCGCGCCGTCCGCCGCCACCACCGGGTGACCATCGCCGTCGAAGGCCAGGCTGAGCTGCACTGCCCCGATCCCCAGTCCCGGAATGGTTTGTGGGTGGGTGGTGGCGCCGTTCACGTACGGCGCCACCAGCGTTGTCGCGGCCATACCCGATCCCGCCACCCATGCCACGGTCACCTGTCCCGCGCCGTCGCTGCCGATGGCGGGCGAATGCACGCCGCCCGCCCGCGCCCTCGCGAACGTGGTGGCGGCTGTCCACTGCCCGTCCACGTACCGTGAGACGCGCAGCTCGGTGGCCTGCAGCATGCTCTGGACGGAAGCGCTATCGGTCGCATGGACCCATACCAGCGTGGCGACGTGGCTGCCGATATCCGCGGTCAATGCGGGCTCGCCGTCGGCGAGGCTGTCCTTGGTGAGGCGGTCCGGGGCGGACCATGCCCTGCCGTCCCAGACCGAGCTATAGATTTCCTGGCGACTCAGCGCGGCGGCCAGCGCCGCGCCGTCGATCGACGCGCTGGTGGAGGTCAACGCGGCGATCTGTTCCGCGCTCGCCGTGGCGCCGACCCACACGGCGACCGCTCGATCCTGGCCGATCCAGGCCACGCGCGGGGCTGCAAGTTGTGCGTCGCTGGTGGCGATCGTCTGTGACGGGCCGCCGTCCATGGCGGCTAGCAGCCGTACCCGTCCGCCGGCATTGCTCACCCAGAGCGCCGCGCTGTGCCCCGTGGGCGATATGGCTAGCGCCGGCTGGGCGGGATAGCTCGACGTCGCCGCCGCGTGGGTGGCGCCCTGGGTAGGCTGTCGCGCCGCGCGCGGCGCAAGGGATGATCGAGCCGACACGCGACGCGACCCCGCCATGGCGAGACCGGCGCCGCGGGCCGCGGCCGACGGGCCTCCGCGCGGCGCGGGCGCTGCCCTGTAGGCCAGATTTGCCACGGCGCTGCAATCGCCCAGGACGCAGAACTGTGGGATGATCGTGAAGTTCGCCGAAGAACGAGAGCATCCGAGGCCGTAACAGATATGCAGCCAGGCATGGCCGCCCACGCCGAAGCGCACGGCCAGATTCGCGTGGATGCCGCCGGGTATGGCGACCGTGACCGGGGCCTGAAGTGTCACGGCGCCATTCAAGCTCAGCCCGGCGCTCGATCCGAGAAAGTCGACGTGGGCCTCCGCTTCCAACCCGGCGCTGACCGCGGGATCGAATGTAAAGCTGACGCGGTTGAGCACCGCTCCGACCCCCAGCCTGATATCCACGCTGCCATGCATGGTAAAGGTGACCCTGACTACCGCATCCGCGACACCGGGGAACCCGACCAGTCCGCCGACCAGCAGCATGCTGAACAGTGGCTGGTTGCTCACGGCAGGATACGCGAAGAGCGCCACGTCATCTCGTGTGATCTGGCGGCCACTGCCGTAGACGGTCGGCAACTGGCTGTCCAGGAGCGAGATACCGAGCATTTTGACGTGCGCGTGCGCCGACAACGATCCGTCCCACCTGCCATCGGTGAAGAGGCGCTCGTTGACGTCCAGGCCCAGGTCGCTCGATGCCAGCTCCGGGAACGGGATATCCAAGCCAGGGATGGTGACGAGCTTCGCGACCCTGAAGCGGTCCCAGCCGATCCGCACATGCGGCTGCTGGAAGTGCAGCAAGGCCGCGGCTGGGCCGCTGTTCGGCAACGAGCCCGACGCGTAATAGGCGTGATCGACGCGGTCGTAGATGGGGTGGATGGCGCCGAAGGGCGTCTCCCAGGGGTTCTTGATCATTTTCAGGGAATAGAGCGCGGGACAGTCTGGATTGCTGCCGATCGACAGGCGCACCGACCAATCTCCTGGCGCCAGCCTGCCAAGGTCGACGGGTGGGAAGGTGACGGCGGTTACCACGCGTAGCCGAAGCACGGGTGAAGCAGCGCCGCCAACGAGCAGAGCAGAGGGAGTGGGTAATGCCAGGCCCTGGGCGTGAAGCGCGCGCGGGCCTCGACTGCTGGAGGAAGCCGGATGCATACCCGTGACCACTGGGTCTCGGCCACCGATGCCCCCGAGCGGCGAGCGCCGGGACGCCAGGTCCACGAATCCCGGAGCACCGAAGCCCCTGACCGACATCGTCGAGGCGCCCTGCCCATCGACGAAGGAGAGCGTGATAGGCATGTTTTGCCGCAGCGTCTCAGGCAGCACGAAGGTGGAGAAGCTATCCATCGTGCGCACGCCGCTGATGAACGTGCCGAACGGTCCCTCGCCACTGCTGGCGCCGCTGCCGCCACTTTCTTCGTCCCAGAGGTACTGGTCCGATGACGCGGCGAGCAGGCACAGGGAAGATCTAGCCAGACGGTCGCTCACGGTGACACTCACGGTGCTGCCAGCCCGTGCGATCGGCGCGGCGGACCCGATAAACGCGCCGGCCCGGCTGACGATCAGCTGACCTGAACCCGCGGGGACGCGTGAGAACACGGCGCCCCCGCTGCTGTCGCTCGTCCTGCCGCACGCGGCGGCCAGGTTGATCCGTGTCTGGCTCGTCGAGCCGTTGGGGAAGAAGGTCACGCTGGCTCCGCGCATGGGCATGCCGGAGGCATCGCGCACCGACACCTGGAGGACAGGGTCGCGCGGCGCCCCGCGAAAGCCCCAGGTCGTCAGCAGGGTCGGATGGGCGCTGCCGCGCCGCGCCGTGTGGAGGAACGCCTGAACCGTGCCGGACCCCGTACCCAGGTCGTCGGGCAGCGCCACGGCGCTGTGCAGATGACCCTGGTTATCGGTGCGCGCCTGCGTGACCGGCGGCGAATAGTCGACCGTGGTGCTCACCCTGCCGCTGACCACGGCGCGTGGCGCGATGATCACCAGGTCCAGGGCGGTGTCGGCCGGTAGGTGCGCGGCGTCGAGTCTCAGGCTCTGGCCGCCCTTCACGGCGGCGCCCCCTCGAATGGCGGTGTTCGACAGGGTATCCCCGGGCACGACCGCCGCGCCTGGACGCGCCGCGCAGCCGCCCTGCACGCGTTGCAGCGCGCGGACGGCAATGGACGGCGGGGCTGAGGGCTGGCTTGGCGTCGCCGTTGGCGTCCACGACGGGGTGTCGTCGGCCGTAGCGGAGCCGGTCGCCGTATTCGTGATCATGGCGGGGGATGCGCCGGTGGCGGTGCCGGTGGCCGTTGGGGTGGCGGTGGCCGTTGGGGTGGCGGTGCTGCCGGAGCGCGGTGGCGTTGGCGTCCACGACGGGGTATCGTCGGCCGTAGCGGAGCCGGTCGCCGTCCTGGTGGCCGTCCTGGCGATCGTGGCGGAGGACGTGCCGGTCGCGGTGCCGGTCGCGGTGCTGGTTGCGGCCCCGGTCGGCGTGTCGGTGTCCGTGGCGGTCGGCGTAGCGGTCGGGGTTGGCGCTGTGTCGACCGTGAGAGCAGCCTGATAGACGAACGAATTGGGGAGATCGAGCCGCAGCACCAGATGATGCGTGCCCGCGGTGGCGTCCGGGGGTATGGTTACGTCAAGCGTCTGGCCGTTGCAGTCGATACCGAAGCCGGCGCCCCGATTGTTGTCGCAGGTTGCCAGGGTCGTCGTCGCCAGGGTCGGGCCCTGCGCGTCGAAGGCAATCGATGCCGCGACGCCTGCCAATTGTGGATCGAAATTGACGACATAGACACCCACCGTCCCTCCAGGTGGAGCGTCCGTCGGGTGCGATCCGAAGGTATCTCGAAGACTGGCGGCCCGCGCGAGCGGCGCATGGCTGGGCGTGCCTGCACTGGGCCAGGCCGTGGCGCCCACGATGCCGACCGCAAGCGCGATCCTGAGCACAGACCGGGTCGCTCGGCGTCCTCCGTGGTCCATCTTTCCAAGGCTTGGCATCTATATCCTCCAAGGGTTGTCGTCACAGTGCCGTTGACTGGTGCGGCGGAACGCCTCAGGACTCGACGCAGGCATGGATCGGAAGGGGCGCTCCCTCTCCCGCTTGGTTCTGACGAGGCCATCTTCCCGCACGAGTCGACTAGATGCATGTCGTTGTACGGCTGAACTAACCAGAGAGCACAGAGGTTCTCCTCGGCGCGGTCGTACATGCGACGACAGCGTACATGCCAGCTACTAGACTCCTTAAGGAGTCACATATGGTGCGAATGAGTCAAGTTTATGCGGCGAGTTTGGCCCGGTCGATCCAGCGGTCGATGGCCTCCTCGACGTGATCGAAGGAGGGGCGTAGCTCTGGGTCCTGGGCGGCAGCGGCGGGCATGATGCGGGCCATACCCGGCCGCAAGATGCGTCCGTAGACACGCGTGAAGAAGAGGGCGGTGCGCAGTCCCTCCTGTGTGACCCGGTAGCGCTGGGTGTGGGGGATGCGCTCAATCAACCCGTGTAGACGCAGACGGCGCAGGTCATAGGTCAGTCTGCCCGGCGTGAGGTGGGTGGGATCAAGGCCCAGGAGCGGCGCGAGATGCGCGCGCACGTCTTTGCTGGCGAAGCCATTGGGCAGCAGACAATAGAGGACCAGGACGCTTAGGAGCGCCTGTACCCGTGGGTCGGCGAAGGGCAGCGCGGCGACGCGCTGGTCGCCCACCACGTGGGGACGGGTCACCTGGCGGAAGGCGTCTTCACCGATGAGGCAATCGTGGCTGAGGTGTTGGACGTCGAGCAGACGTCGATTGGCCTGGAAGCCGACCGCCCGGAGCGCGGGCAGGTTGTGCAGCCGCTTGCCAATGGCGAAGTCGCGCGTATCGTTGATGGTGGTTTCCGTGCGTAGGGCGCGTCCCTCCTTGTGATACTGC
>JAABUX010003470.1_pt1 | contig 20880 bp, 14 predicted proteins | sample 5561851 | NCBI WGS metagenome assembly JAABUX01 (sample SAMN10711883, study PRJNA513361) | rock metagenome | isolation source: Antarctica rocks | place: Antarctica: Victoria Land, Richard Nunatak red sandstone | collected 2016-01-03 | reverse complement strand
GACGTTGAGCCTGAACGATGAACTTGATGGGGAGGACATCCTCCCTGGTTTCCATTGCTCTGTCGCCGTCGCTTTCGAGTGACAAAGGATCGCCGTTGCGCCGGAGGTGAGCGTCTCGACGGTTTTGGCGCCGCGGCGCGCCCGCGTTTCGTCCCTCCTCGCGCCCGCGATCGGGTCGAGGTACTCCTTGCGGTGCGAGTAGGACAGACGCTCGACATGCACGGCCGCCGTATCATTCGTCCGAAGAGCGTCCCGCAGCTCAGCAGGAACCTCAAGTATCGACGCAAAGGTGTGCTGTTCGGACGGCATGGCTTCAGTATTAGCACACTATGGGCCGTTGTCAAACAGCCATGAGTGATATGACTATGACGGGACCGTCGCGTATACTGACTACTAGTTGACGTTGCCAGGCGCGTGGCGCGCGCGTCGTAGCGCATGGCTATGTCGTAGCGCATGGCTATAGTGGGGAGGACAATGAGCTGGGAACTAATCGCGGCCGGCCTGGGGGCGCTTACCATCGTCACCATCGCCGCTATCTTGCTGGCGGCCGGGGGCGGCGGACTCTGGCTGGTGGCCTTCTTGCCCATTGCCGCCACGGCAGGCGGGGCGGTTGTCCTCGCCGGTCGGGACTAGCGGGCAGCAGGCCGCGGCTCTCGACGGCACTGTCCTCGGGCTGCCCCCTGGCCGCGAGAGAGTGGAGGCCGAGATTTGATATACTCTCACAATAGAGTGCGGACGACACGATCCCCATCCCATGGGTCGGCGTAACGCGTCTGAACGGCGCGCGGCGTGGGCGATAACGCCATCGGCTAGAGGGAGGCGGAGCGGTGCCGGGCCGCGCTTTTGTGCGTGCTCGGATAACTGTGCCCGTGTCGATGACGTTCCTGTCCCGATGTCGACCCGGACCGCGGCGCCGGCGAGGGAATAGGGAAACGAGGGATGGGGATAATCGCTTGACCCGTCGACCGGGACGGGACATCATAGATTCAACGGTGGAGGTCAGGGACCCATGAAAATAAAGGTCATTCTACAGGCCGATGTGGCCGGGCTGGGCGAGGTCGGTGAGGTGAAGGACGTGGCGGGTGGCTACGCGCGCAACTACCTGCTCCCGCGCAAGCTGGTCTTGCCCGCGACAAAGGGAAACATGGCGGTGCTGGAGCAGCAGCGTTCGCGCATCTCGGAGCGGCAGGATCAGAATCGCGTGGAGGCCCAGAAACTGGCCGACCGCATCGGCGCGCTGCCGCTGGCGTTCGAGGTGCGTGTGGGCGAACAGGGGCGTCTCTACGGCTCGGTCACGGCTCAGGATATCGCGCAGCGGCTCAAGGACGATGGAGGTATCGAGATCGACCGTCGCGGCATTGAGCTGAAGGAGGCGCTGCGCGCGCTCGGCGAGTTCGATGTTCCGATCCGCGTCGCCCACACGGTGACGGCGCACGTCAAGGTCACGCTGCGGGATCAGGCTGTTGTCCGCGCCGAGGCCGCGCAAGCACAGGCCGCGATCGAGGCGCAAGCGCGAGCCGAGGCCGAGGCGCAAGCCAACGCCGCCATCGACGCTTCGCAAGGGGTGGAGGAGATTAGCGGAGTTGGGGCTGCCGTTGACGCTCCGCAAGGGGTGGAGGCCATCGACGCCGCTGAGACCGCTGTCAGTGTTCCGCAGGCTGTCGGTGTTCCGCAGGCTGTCGGTGTTCCACAAGCTGTCGGTGTTCCACAAGAGGTGGGGGCCGTTAGCGCGGCCAAGACCATTGCCGAGGCCGCGCCGCTTGAGACCGTCGACGACGCGCCAGCGGCGACCGAGGCGGAATCCGCCACGACGCTGCCGGCCGAGTAGCCCGCGCCCACGATGGTGGAGGGGCGTTGGGCGCCCATCCGTCTCTCCACTCATCCGCCGTAGGCGCCAGCGACCGGGACCACCGCGCGATCACAGCAACGTCAGGCTAACATAGGAGAGATGCGCCGGTGATCCCGCGAATCGAGATGACAGCTTCGGGCCAACCCCTGCCGCCTCACAACCTGCAGGCGGAGCAATCCGTGATCGGTTCGCTGCTGCTGGACCGCGACGCCATCATCGGCGTCAGCCAGATCCTGCAACCCGACGATTTCTACGCCGACGCGCACCGTATCATCTACGGCGTGATCGCCGACCTCTACGAGCGCCGCCAGCCGGCCGACTACGTGACGCTGACCGACGAGCTGGAGCGGCGCGACTTGCTGAGCCGCGTCGGCGGCCGCGGCTACCTGCCGGCGCTGGCGGCCGACGTGCCCATCGCGGCCCATGCCCTCTACTACGCTGAGATCGTGGCGCGCCTGGGCACGCTGCGCCGCCTGATCGACGCGGGCCAGCGCATCGTGGGCATCGGCTACGACGAGGCCAGGTCGGCCGAGGACGCGGTTGACTCCGCCGAGAAAGAGCTTTTTGCCGTCGCCCAGCGCCGCAACACGCACGGCTTTGCCTCCATCCGCGAGGTCCTGACCTCGTTCCTGGAACGCCTCGACTACATCCACGAGAACCGCGGAGCGGTCGCCGGCATCCCCACCGGCTTCGTGCAACTGGACAAGCTGACCGGCGGCTTCCAGCGCTCCGACCTGATCATCCTGGCAGCTCGTCCTGCCGTTGGAAAAACCGCACTTGCGCTCAGTCTCTGCCACAACACCGCCGTGCGCTACAAGAGCCGCGTGGCCATCTTTAGTCTGGAGATGAGCGCGGAGCAACTGGTGCAGCGCCTGCTGTGCATGGAGGGCGGGCTGGACTCGGCGCGCCTGCGCACCGGCCATATCACCGAGGAGGAGTGGGGCCGGCTGATGCAGGCCGCCGCCGCGCTGGCGGAGACCGACATCTACATCGACGACACGGCCAGCATCTCCACCCTGGAGATGCGCAGCAAGGCGCGCCGCCTGCACTCCGAGCGCCCGCTCGACCTGGTGATCGTGGACTACCTGCAGTTGATGCAGGGCGGCGTGACGGCCAACGAGAACCGCGTGCAGGAGATCTCCAAGATCTCGCGCGACCTCAAGGGGCTGGCCCGCGAGTTGCAGGTGCCCGTGCTCTCCCTCTCGCAGGTCTCGCGCGCCGTCGATTCCCGTGCTGACCACAAGCCCTTGCTGTCGGACCTACGCGAGTCCGGCTGCCTGGCCGGCGATACGCCCGTCTACCTGCCCGACCAGGGCGTGTACCGGCCCATCGCCGAACTGGCGGGGCAGCGCGGCTTCCGCGTGCTCGGCGTCAACACGCGGACCTGGCAACTCGAGCCGGCCGTGGTCACTAATGCCTTTGCCACGGGCGTGAAGCCTGTTTTCAAGCTGGTCACGCGCCTGGGGCGCTCTATCCGCGCCACGGCCAACCATAAGTTCCTGACCATCGACGGCTGGAAGCGGCTCGACGAATTGACGGTGGGTGGGCGAGTGGTCGTGCCGCGCGCCTTGCCGGGACCGACGGAGCAGACCATGGACGACGCCGAGTTGGCCTTGCTAGGGCACCTCATCGGCGATGGCTGCACGTTGCCGCGCCACACGGTGCAGTACACTACGCGTGAGCTCGAGCTGGCCGAGTTGGTCGCGGGGCTGGCGACAAAGGTGTTCGGCGACGCCGTGACGCCCAGGATCAGCCAGGAGCGGCAATGGTATCAGGTCTACCTGGTCGCGTCCGAGGGGCTGACGCATGGCAAGCGCAACCCGATCGCGGCGTGGCTGCATGAGTTGGGCGTCTTCGGCCTGCGCTCCCACGAGAAGCGCATACCCGAGAAGGTCTTTGCCCAGCCCGCCGAGGCCATCGCGCTCTTCCTGCGTCACCTTTGGGCGACGGATGGGTGCATTCATGTTGGTACGGGTAGAATGGCTCTCCCCATTGTCTACTATGCGTCAAGTAGCGAAACGTTGGCACGCAATGTCCAGTCACTGCTGCTCCGCCTCTCTATCAACGCCAATCTGTATCGTCGTAGCCAGCGGGGTAAGGGGCGCGATCAATACCATGTTGCCTTCCGGGGCAAAACCGATGTCGAGCATTTCTTGTCTGTCGTTGGCGCTCTGGGGCAAAGGAGAGGGGCTCAGCAAGACGCAATCGAGCACTTCTTCAGCGGACGATCGTCCTTAGCGAAGCGAGACATCATCCCGGCAGAAGTGTGGAAAACATTTGTGCCTCCGGCGGTTCAGCCGTCTCTCGTGGTCGGACGACGCGTACATCGAAGTGCTAGTACGGTACGGTTGCCAATACGTGACCGCAATCTAAGTCGGGAGCGTGCCGCACGGGTCGCACAAATGGTGGGGTTCGAGCAACTTGCACGCCTCGCCGTCAGCGATGTGTATTGGGATGAGATCGTGTCGATCGAGCTGGATGGCGAGGAGCAGGTCTACGATCTGACGGTCGATGAGCTACACAATTTCGTGGCGTCTGACATTACTACGCACAACTCAATAGAGCAGGACGCCGATGTCGTCATGTTTATTTACAGGGACAAGGTGTACAACCCGGACACGGAGAAGGAGCACATCGCCGACCTGATCGTGGCCAAGCACCGCAACGGCCCGACCGGCCAGATCGAGCTGTTCTTCAACGAGTCGCAGACGCGCTTCATTGACCTGGCGCCGAGCGGCGCGGGCGAGGGCATCTAGCCATGGCCATGAAGGGCTTCGCCGGCTTCTCCACCGGGCGCGAGCGCCTGGTTCCCATCCCCGATCTGTTCTTCACCGAGCTGTTGCCGCAGATCGACAACCTGTCCGAGCTCAAGGTGACGCTGCACCTGTTCTGGCTGCTCTTCCAGCGGCAGGGGCTGCCCAAGGCTATCGGGCGCTCCGAATTGGAGGGCGATATCGAGTTGCTGCGTTCGCTCAGGACGGTCCGGGGGCCGCGGCCGGCGCGCGACTACCTGCGTGAGGGCCTGGAGCGCGCCCTGGCCCGCGGCACCCTGCTGGCCCTGACCGTGCGCGAGTTGAGCGGCGCGGCGGAGCAGTGGTACTTTCTCAATACCCCGGCCAGTCGCGAGGCGCTCGGCCGCGTAGAGGATCGTGGAGGCGCGGACGAGAACGAAGAGCGGGAGCAACAGGGCAGGCAGGCGGCGCCGTCCGTGCTACCGATGCTGCCGGTGCATAAGGTCGAGTTGGTGCGCGTCCACCGGCCCAACATCTTCACCCTCTACGAGCAGAATATCGGCTCGCTGACGCCGCTGGTGGCCGACGAGTTGCGCGAGGCCGAGCTGGAGTATCCCGCTCAGTGGATCGAGGATGCGATGCGCCTGGCGGTGGAGTACAATAAGCGCAATTGGCGCTACGTTCACGGCATTCTAGAACGCTGGCAAACCGAAGGAAGGGGCGATGGAGTCGATTCGCGACGTGCTGGGCAGGATAGCGATCCCGCGAAATACAAGCGGGGCAAGTACGGACACCTCGTCGAGGGCTAAGCCCTACGCGAGTCCCGCCACCTGTCCTACCTGTGGTGGGGCCGGCTGGCTGCGCCTCGATGTCGACATCGACGATCCGCGCTTCGGCCAGAGCGTGCCCTGCGCCTGCAAGGCACGGACGCTCGAAGAGAAACGCAATCGGTCCCTGCTGGAGCGCAGCAACTTGGGCACGCTGCAGCGCATGACCTTCGAGAGCTTTTATCCCCGCGAGAACCAGCAATCCGCCTACAACCGCGCCCGCGACTTCGCCGAGGCTCCCGACGGCTGGCTGGTCTTGCTCGGCAACGTGGGCACGGGCAAGACGCACCTGGCGGCCGCCATCGGCAACCGGCGGTTGGAGTTGGGCGCGCCCGCCGTCTTCATCGTGGTGCCTGACCTGCTGGACCACCTGCGCTCCACCTTCGCCCCCGACAGCGAGACCGCCTTCGACGCTCTCTGGCAGAGCGTGCGCGGCGCGCCCTTGCTGATCCTGGATGACCTCGGCGCGCAGACGACCACGCCGTGGGCCGAGGAGAAGCTCTTCCAGATCCTCAATCACCGCTCCATGATGCGGCTGCCCACCGTCATCACCAGCAACCAGGTGCTGGGCGAGATGCACGGCGGTGAGCGGCTGGCGTCACGCATTGCCGACCCCGAGCTGAGCATCGTCGTCTCCATCGCCGGACCCGACCTGCGCACGGCCCGCGAGAACCCCGTCCGCGGCGTCTCGTCGCCTGGCCGTAGCCGCCCACGCGGCCGCCAGACCTAAGCCGTTAGCCATTAGCCATTAGCCGTTAGCCATTAGCCATTGGCACTGGCGGGGATGTGCCCTCCCCTTACGACGTAGCGCATCCAGCCATGGCTGGATGAAAGTAGGAACGATGGCACGGCGTACTGTTCTGCTTTTGATCGGGTTGGTTGTCGTCGCGGCGAGTGCGGCAATGGTCTTTGTCGGCGTCCATGCCGCCCTCAACCCGACCTTTGCGATACAGGTAACTCCCCTCTCGAATGGCAGAGCGGCCGGCCCTTCCCGGATCATCGATGTCGAGGCGCCGGGCGCCGATGTGGGCAGCCATGCTCTAGTGGGTCGTGTGCTGAGCCCTAGCGGTGAGTTGACTATCGTCGGCAATGGCTCCCATGCCCTGCCGCCGGGGGCATCGGTCGCGGGCTATCCTGTCCTCGCCAGTGAGAAGGACCTGGATGTCCACAGCGTCACCATCGGTACCGACGCGCTCGGGAGATCGGCCGTCAACTTCAGCGTGCATGACCCGGCGGCGACATTGATTGCCAACTACACGTCCTCGCGAGTTGGGGGATACATGGCCGTTGCTATCGGCGGCAAGGTTGTAGTGGACCTTCTCATCCAGGATGCACTATCCAACGGCACACTGCAGATCAGTCCTGGATCGGGCTCTTTGGAGGAAGCAACGGGCATGGTCATCGCCTTGAAGGTTGGTACGTCTTCCAGCCCCATGCGCCTCCAGGTGATAAGTGCTCCCTCGCCTATCAGCGCATGGGGCTGGCCAATCGCGCTTCTGGCCGCGGTCGTTTGCCTGGTGGTCGGAGTCGTTACCTACCGGTACTATAGAGCTTCTCGTATAATGCCAGGGTTGGAGTCTCAGCGGGAACACTAGCCTCATTAGATTCGCTGGACGGGGCGTAGGAGGGGAGCGATGCAATGGCGCACCGGTTTGCTCTTGAGCGGCCTGGCTGTTATTGCGGTCACTGCGCTCCTGATCTACACCGGCGTTTATATCGCCCTCAACCCAGCTTACGAGATACAGGCGACCCCTCTTTCCCATGGTGTAGCGACAGGTCCTCCTCGCGTCATCGATGTCGAGGCGACAGGGATTGACCCTGGCAGCCGGGACATCGTTGGCAGCGAACTGAGCAGGAGCGGCCAATTCGCCATTGTCGGCGCCGGTTCCAGCGACCTACCCATCGGCGCGTCAATCGCGGGCTACCCTGTCCTGGCTAGCGGGAAGGATCTCGATCCCGCCGGTATCTCTGTCGGCCTCGACGGGTTTGGGCGGCCGGCCCTGAACCTCCGCGTGCGTGACCCGGCGACGACGCGCATCGCCAGCTACACGGCCTCTCACGTCGGGACCGGCCATATGGCCATCGCCGTCGGCGACAAAGTCCTGTCGGACCCTCTCATTGAGGGCGCTCTCACAAACGGCGCTTTCCAGATCACGGCCATCTCGGTGCGGGAGGCGACAACCCTCGCCATCGTCCTGAAACTTGGCGCGTCCTCGACGCCGAGGAGTCTGCACGTGACGCGTGTCCCTTTGCCGATTGCCATGGTCGGCCTGCCGCGGCAGGCAACCGCATGGGGCGTCGCGCTGGTCCTGGCAGGCGTCGAGGTCCTGGTCTTTTGGTTCTGGTTGTACCCGTTGCTCCGGGGGCCAGGCGCGTACCTTGCGCGAGAACAGCAGACCCAGGAGGTCCCGGTGTTGCCCTGGATGCCGCCATCATCGCGGCGGACCTTGCGCAGAGGGTCGAGGTCATGGAAGGCGCGAAGAGATTGACATAACAAATATCGTCCGTCTGGTTTATGATACCCAGATGTTGGTGATGAACATGACGCTGTAGACGGCGAGGCCCAGGGCGAAGAGGACGGCGATGGGGATGAACAGGCGCTTCTTGAGCGCCAGGTAGGTGCACAGCGGGAACATCATCAGCATCATGCGCGGCATCGACAGCAGCACGTCGTGGTGCGGCAAGACTTCGTGCGGCCCGACCAGCATGGCCGGCGTGCTCAGCAGAACCCCCCACAGCAACCATAGGTAGACGCCCTGCACGCGCGGCAGGCGGCGCCAGGCGTAAAAGGTCAGGACGAGGCCCGCCACGGTGTAGCACAGATCGTGCAGCCCGTACAGGTCGTCCGTGTCGAGCGCGCCGCGCAACGCGTCGCCCAATGGCCAGACAACGCTGACGTAGAGCGTCTCCCAGGGCGGGGCAAAGGTGCGCCACCAGGCGTGTTCGGCGCGGCTAAACCATAATGGGTCGCCGAAGACGACGTAGAGGAAGGCCATGAACAGGCCCAGCCCAAGGGGGATAGCCACGGCGGGCACGGCATGGTAGAGCGAGCGCCAGACATCCCGCGACGGGCCAAGGCTAAGGTTAAGGGGCGGCAGAGGGATGAGGCGCTGTGAGCCTCCCCGTGGCGCCGGGTCGCCCGGCTGTGCGGGCCGCCGGCCTGGTATCCGATCATCTGGCGGCTCCAGCAGCACGATCGTGGTAGTGAATGGAGTCGGCGCCGGTGAGCCATCACCGGCATGTAAGAGTCCTGGCGGCGTGAGCGCCTCGCCCGTCTCCGGTTGAGCGATTGGACGGGTGAGCAGCGTGGCGGGCGCCGCGCCCCCCCGGAGCGCCCCGGCCCTCCCGCGCGCCGCCAGGCTCGCGCCTTTGCGCTCATCTCCGGCGGCCAATAGAAGGAGCGGGGAAGGGCGCCTCGCGGGCGGCGGAGAGATCGGCGTCGGGAACGGGAGCCGGACGCGCAGGCGGTTCCAGGCCAGCCGTACCCATATGGTCACGGGCTGGCTGACGGCAGGGTGGGTTTGCACCCAGGCCATCAGGAACGGCGCCAGCAAGACCATGCCCGGCGGCCGCGCCAGGGCGGCAAGCAGCCCCCACAACCCCGCTTGCCACCATCGCTCCAGGCGCAGCGTGTAGAAGAAGGCCGTCGCGCACAGCAGGAACGTCCCTTCGCTGTAGGCCGCGAAGAGGAAGAACGAAAGCGGTGAGAGCGCCAGCAGCAGCACGGCGCGCCGGGCCACGGCGCGGCCGTGATCTAGCCGCACCAACCCGTAGAAGAACGTCAGCGCGCCGATGGCGCAGAGGTTGGACACCAGCATACCCGCCACGATGTACGGCGGGTAGGACCCATCGTCCGGGGAAGCCAGCCCCAGGACATCGCGCGCGGCGACGGATAGCGCGAGGTGTACCGTGCGCACCAGGAGCGGGAACAGTGGGAAGAAGGCCACGTTTTTGTAGCTGTCAGGGCCGCGCAGGTTATAGCCCAGGCGCGCCAGGTCGTCGTACCACTGCACGTCCGAGCGATTCCAGGCGTCCAATACCGTGCCGGTCACGTGGTCGTGGGGAACGAGGATCGGCGGCGCGTTGGTCGTCATCGTTTGCCACAGGGGAACGCCGATGCCGATGACCAGTACCGTCAGCGCCACGAAGAACAGGCGCGTCGCCAGCACGACAGGCAGCACATCGTACAGCAGGTCGCGCCGCCAATCGGGTTGTTTTATCCCCTTGATGCTGTTTCTCCAATCGCCGGTCTCGCGACGGGCTATCGCTCCGTTGGGCTCACGATGGTGGGGACGGCGCCGGTCCTGGCGGTCCTGGTGGTCCTGGTGGTCCTGGCTCTCCACGTCGCGCTCCTCTCTGTCCGCGTCGGCATCGGTGGGGCGGTGGGGGCACAAACGTCATTGTACCCATGTCGCGTTCACGGCCGCGAACGCACCCTTCTCGCGTTCACGGCCGCGGGCGCGCCACACGAGGACCAACACGGCGATCAGGAGGGCGTTGCGTAGCGCGAGGTCCGCGACATAGACCGGCTGCAGGGCCAGCAGACCGTTCCAGGAAAACGGGAAGACCGATTGCGACAGCGCGGTGGCGACGATGGCCAGCGCCACGGTGCGTACACGGTCGTACGGTTGGACCGCCAGTAACGGCAGTAGCCAGAGCAGGAACTGGATGGAAAACAGCTTGCTGCCCAACAACAACACCAACACGGCCAACGTCGCATAGGTCAGCAGCGCGCGCGCCTCCTCCACGGGCGACGGACGGTCAGTGGACGGCCCGCGCGCCAACGAGGCCAACGAGGCCAACGAGGAAGCGGCGCGCGCGCGTCGTAACCGGGGCCAGGACCACAGGCCGATGTCCCTTCCATACGATAGGTAGAGTGCGCCCAGCAGTGCGACCATCATGAGCGTCGAGAGCGAGCCAAGCGCGGCGGTCGGCGCCGCGGAGATGTCCCAGGAGCCAAACGCCTGCGCGGGGGACAGGATACGCACTGGCAGCCCGGCCAGATGCAGTAGCTCGACCACCGACGCCTGGACGCTTTCCATCTCGATCCCACGCCGCGTCTCCCATTGCACGAATCGTCCCAGCGAGGAGGGCGCCGCCAGGTACCACGCCAGCAGGGAGCCCGCCAGGCCCAGCGCATAGACGATGGCCCCCGCGCGCCGGCCGCGCCGCCAGTCGTACAGCAGGAAGAAGGGAACCAGCGCCAGTGGGTAGACCTTGATCAGCGTCGCCGCCAACAGTAGCAGCCACGCCGGCAACGAGCGTCCCGACAGCAATGCCAGCGCGGCCCCCAGCACCAGCGTCGCGGGGACGAGGTCGAATCGCTGGCAGGCCACGGCGCCGAGCAGCGGGATCAACAAGCCGTAGGAGACGACGGCGCCAAGCGTGGAGATGCCCGCGCGCCGGGCCAGGAGCAGCGCCAGGGGCAGCGTCGCCGCGTCGACCAGCAGGATCTCGACCGCGAAGAGGAAGTCGAACGCGCGCAGGGACGCCGGGTGTAGCAGGCCGGGCAGCACGAAGACGGCCGTGGCCAGGGGCGGGTACTCGACGAAGAAGTGTGGGTCGACATATGGTATGCCGCCAGCCAGCAGGCGTTGGGTGGCCGGCCAGAAGACCTTCTGCGTATCGGAGCCGGTCTCATAATAGAGGCCGGGCAGCTTGAACAGCCACAAGAAGATGACGGCGTGGACCAGGATCACGGCAATGGCCGCCATGCGCGGGTCCACGCGCCGCGCCGCGTCGCGCGGGCGGGCGCCACGCGCGCGCGCCAGGCGTCCCAGACGCGCGCCGTCAGCGGGACTCGCCGGCCAGTCCAGCCCGTCAGTGTCGCTCGTTATCTCCGTGTCCTCGTTTGTGCTACTGACCGACCGCTTCAAGGTCGGGAGATCGTCCAGCAATGGGCTGACGCGGTGTCCGCGCCCCGGCCAGGATGCGCAGGAAGGTCTTGCCCGTCGAGAGCGTCGTGGTCATCGCCACCGCCGCTCCGATGAAGAGTACCATGGCGAAGTCGACCAGCTTGCCGTGGTCGTCGGGCACTCCCAGCAACCAACTGCTTCCTACCCACCACAGCAGGGCGCAGAACGTCATCAGCGTCACCGCGGCGGTGCGAATCGGCGGCCAGGCGCGGGCAAACCCGGCGTCCACGGCCAGCTCCAGCGGTTGCCCGGCGCGTACTTCGCGGTGCACGCGCCCGGCGATGACCGTGTTGGCGCCCACGGCCGCGAGCACGGCAAGAATCAGGCCGCCAATCCCCGCCAGGGTAAGGGTGATGCCGGCGAACTTGATGACGGCAACGGCGCCCAGCAGGTCGAGGGCGGTGGCGATAGCCACGAGCAGCCCAAGGAAGCGATAGAGCACCGTCGCGGCCAGGATAATGACGGCGAGCACGGCGAGAGCGCCAACAGCGCCGTTGCGCACCGTGTCCGGAGAGACCGAGGGGCCGACCTGCGTCGCGCCGGCGAACGTGAGATGGATCGGCAGCGCGCCGTACATCAGGATGGTAGCCAGATTGTCGATGTTGGTGTAGGAACTGGCCGGCCACACGCGCTGGACCTGGATCTGGCCGCGAAATAGATGCTCCGCGGTGGGGCGCGTGTCGTAGATGATGTTGTCGATGGCGATGCCGACGAAGGAGGGCCGGCCATGGGCGGTGGCGGCATAGGCCTTGATCCTGTCCAGGGCGGCCGGCCGTACCGCGATGTCGTCGACCGGGTGGCTGTCCAGGTTCTTGGGCCCGATGCCAAGCGAGATACCGGGCCGCACGATGTCGTCGTTGTCGGCCAGCACCGGGAACTGTCCCGGCCGCACGCGCGTTCCCCGGCCGAGCAGCGCCCCGCCCACGGCGAGCAACGTGAAATGTCCCGTCTCCTGCAACAGCAGCCGGATCGACGTCGGATCGTTAAAGACGCGCTGGCACAGTGGCCGCGCTGGTGCAAGGACGCCGCGGGGCGGGCCGCTCGACCGTGGTTGGCTTGCCGAGGCGGCGTGGCTATGCGCCCCGACTCTGGCCGCAGAGGGACAGACCACGGTCTGCACCGTCGTCAGCGTCAGCGGGACCGTGTTGGCCAACTGCACGACAATAAAGCGGTCCTGCCCCTCCGTCAGCGTCCCCACGATCGGCTCGGGGCTGCTCGTCGCCGCGTCGATGCGCTCCTTCAGGATGCGGCGCGTCCGCGCCATGGCGGCATCGTCGACGGCGGGGACGGCGGGCGCGCCCGGCGCCGATAGTGGGTGCGCCTGGAGGAGCAGGCGCGTCCCGCCGCCCAGGTCGTTGCCAAGGTTAAGCGTGATCGGCTGCCCGAGGTTGAGCGTGAAGCCGGGCAGGCCCGAGAGGTCGACGGCCACGGCCAGTAGCGTCACGGCGACGAAGGTCATGCCCGCGTAGGCGGTGCGCAACCCGACCGGGCCAACCGGGCGCGCCGCGATCCGCCGGGGCGGCCTGGTCGTCCCGGTCGCGGGCGCGTCCTCACCCGCGTCCTCTTTGAGGGCCAGGACGGCGAACGCGCCGCCCGCCCGTGGCCGCACGTAGACCCCCACCAGCAACGCCGCGATGCCGATCCAGGCCACGAGGCCCAGCGCGGCCTCGACGGGCTTGAGCACCGCCCACGACACGGTGTCGTGCGCGAAGGCGGCGTAGAGCGAGTCGAGGTAGGTCAGGGCCACGGCAGGCAGCACCACTAGCGTGTAGCGATTGGCCAGCCGTGGCGCCAGCAGCAGCGCGCCGGGCAGCACCCAGATGCTATAGTTCGGTCCCCAGCCGGGCGCGAACAGGTAGAACGCGAGCGGCAGGGTCACCAACCCTTCGAGCGGCCGCCGCCGCGCCAGCAACAGCACACAGACGATGGCCAGGGCCGCCAGCAGCAGCGGCTCGTTGACATGGGTGACCCAGGCGTTGGGACGTTTCTCCGGCGGGTGCACCCAGCACTCGCGCAGCACGGAGACGTAGCCCCAGCAGAAGCCGTCCGAGCCGTTGTAGCCGGCGATGCTGCCTAGCACTTTGCTCAGGCTATCGGTCCCAAAGGCCAGACGGAAGCCCAGCAGTGAGACGCCCAGCGGGACCAGCGACAACGGCACGTAGAGGGCGCGCCACGTCCAGCCCCGCGTATACAGCACCAGCGGCGGCAGGAAGAGCACCGGCCAACTCTTGTAGGCGATGGCCACGCCGAGCAGCAGCGCCGAGGCCGCCGCCACCAGCCCTTCCCGGAGCGTGGGGCGCGGCAGGAGCGCGGGGTCACGGACCAGCGCCAGGACGGCCAGCACAATGAAGAGCAGCGGGATCTCTTCGAACTGGCCGTGGTAGCCCGTCACCAGCGCCGGGAGGGGATTGAGCGCGTAGAGCAACCCGGCGGTCAGCGCCACGCCGGGCGCCCGGCCCAGACGGCGCGCCGCCGCCCACACCGCGACCGCGATGGCCACGCCGCACAGGCCGGGCGCCACTTTGTCCAGGATCAGGAAGAGCGTACGGCTGCCCTGCGCCAGCGCCACCAGCACGGCGCTGATCAGCCCGTGCAGGGGCGGATAGGGGTAGCGGCCCGCCGCCAGGGGAGCGGTATAGACGTTCTGGCCATCCAGGACCAGCGAGCCGATGGTCCAGTGCGCCTCGATATCGAAGGGGAGCCCGCGGTCGAGCGTCAGCGTGGGGACCAGGCGCGCCACCGTGGCGGCCAGGACGATACTCCAGGCGGGGTGGACCCGCATCCACGCGGCCAGTCTGAGCGGCAAGCGCAGCCAGGCCACGGTCAGCACGCACAGCCACACCAGGGCTGCCGCGAAAGTTGCATCACTCCCCGGCTGCATCGCACCTATTTCTCAACACTATCGACAGGAAGCGGGACGCCATCCACATCTTAGTCTATTACACCCGTATCTATAACGACGTGTGGGCTCGCCAATCGTAGACTAGGGGTGCGCCTTACAATTGTGGAATCCGACCCGCGACCGCCCGGCCGGTCCCGGTCCAGCCGGGCAGTCGCAGACCCGGTCGGCCGCGGTCCACTATTTTGAGGCGCGCCCGGCCTCCATCGTCCCGTCCAAGGCGCTAGGATAATAGAGGATAGTCCGAGCCAACCGTTGCGCCCAAGAGAACGTGATAGGCGTTGCCCTGCCCGAGGGCCATATGACATTAAACATATATTCACACCGCCGGACGTGGCGTTCCCACGCTCGTCCGATCAGCAGAGCCGCCGCCGGAGGTAGACCATGAGCGCGACGAGTACCGACGCGGCACGGCCCAGCATGCCGCTCGCGACTCTTGAGGCCGTGCTGGAGCGCATCACCTACGCCAACGAGGAGACCGGCTACACGGTCGCCCGCGTCGCGACGCGCGGCGGGGGCAGCGATCTCCTGACCGTCGTCGGCGCGCTCCTGGGCGCGCAGCCGGGAGAGAGTCTACGGATGCAGGGCCTCTGGAAGTCGCATCCTCAGTACGGCCGCCAGTTCGAGGTGCACGCCTACACGACCGTGCTCCCCGCCACGATCCAGGGTATTCGCCGCTACCTCGGCAGTGGTCTCATTAAGGGCATCGGCCCCAAGATGGCCGAGCGCATCGTCGACCGCTTCGACGCGGACACCTTGCGCGTCATCGAAGAGGAGCCGGGCCGCCTGATCGAGGTCCCCGGCCTCGGCCCCAAGCGCACCGCCATGATCGGCCGCGCCTGGGAGGAGCAGAACGCCATCAAGGAAGTCATGCTCTTCCTCCAGGGCGTCGGCGTCTCGACGAGCCTCGCCGTGCGCATCTACAAGACGTACAAGGATGCGAGCATCTCCGTTGTCAAGAATGAGCCGTACCGGTTGGCGGGCGACGTGTGGGGCATCGGCTTCAAGACGGCCGACACGATCGCGCGGGCCATGGGCATCCCGCACGACAGCCCCGCGCGCGTCAAGGCCGGCCTGCAGTTCGCGCTCTCGGAGGCGAGCGACGACGGGCACTGCTATCTCCCGGACGCGGAGGTGATCGCCAAGGCCACCGAGATCCTGGGCGTGGAGGCGCCGCTGGCCGAGACGTGTCTGGAGGAGCTGTCCGGCGAGGAGGGCGTGGTCATGGAGGACCTGCAGCCGCCGGACGGCGAGAGGGTGACGGCCGTCTACCTTGTGCCCTTCCACCGCGCAGAGGTCTCGCTCGCCGGCGGGCTATCGCGCCTGCTCTCAGCGTCCGCCGAGCGGCTGCCGGGATTCAAGACCGCCGACTGGGACGCGGCCTCTGCCTGGCTCCAGAAGACGACCGGGAGCACGCTGGCGCCCGAACAGGCGGAGGCGGTGCGCCTGGCGCTGACGGAGCGGGTCGCGGTGCTCACCGGCGGACCCGGCTGCGGCAAGAGCTTCACCGTACGCTCGATCGTGGCCCTGACCAGGGCGAAGCGGGCGAAGATTATCCTGGCCGCGCCGACCGGGCGCGCCGCCAAGCGCCTCTCGGAGCTTGCCGGGATGGAGGCATCGACGCTGCATCGCCTGCTGCAGCTGCGGCCCGGTGGCGACGCCGCGTTCGACCGCGATAACCCGCTCGACGCCGACCTCGTGGTGGTCGACGAGGCCTCGATGCTCGATGTGCTCCTTGCGAACACGCTGGTCAAGGCCATCGCGCCCGGCGCCCACCTGCTCTTTGTCGGCGATGTGGACCAGCTCCCAAGCGTCGGCGCCGGCGAGGTCTTGCGCGATCTGCTCGCGGCGGGTACGATCCCTAGCGTCCGTCTGACCCACATCTTCCGCCAGGCCCAAGAGTCGGGCGTCGTCACCAACGCCCACCGGATCAACGCGGGGCAGATGCCGGTCACGCGGGGCCTCGCCGACTTCTTCCTCTTCGCCGAGGACGACAACGAGCGGGTCGCCGACCTGACCGTGGATATCGTGGCCAACCGCCTCCCGCGGACGTTCGGGCTCGACCCGCGGCGCGACGTGCAGGTGCTCTGTCCGATGCACCGGGGGCCGGCCGGCGCGGGCACGCTCAACGAGCGGTTGCAGGAGGCGCTGACGCCGTCGACGCCGGGGGCGCCCGAGCGACGCTACGGCGGGCGCGTCTACCGCGTCGGCGACAAGGTGACGCAGATCCGGAACAACTACGACAAGGGGGCCAGCGGGGTGTTCAACGGGTCGGTCGGCGTCGTGACCGGGATGTCGCTGGAGGACCAGGAGCTGCGCGTGTACATGGACGACGAGGAGGACATCGCGTATAGCTTCGACGAACTGGACGAACTGACCCATGCCTACGCCGTGAGCATTCACCGCAGCCAGGGATCGGAGTACCCGTGTGTCGTCGTGCCGCTGACGACGAGCAGCTGGCTCATGCTGCAACGCAACCTGCTCTATACGGCCGTGACGCGGGCGAAGCGGATCGTGGTGCTCGTGGGCAGCAAACGGGCGCTGGCCAAGGCAGTGCGGACAGAGGGCGCGGGGCGACGGTACACGGGGCTGGCCGAGCGCCTACGGCGGGGCCGGACGCAGGTTGGTCTGCTCCACCTGGTAGCACGGAATCCAGATCCGCGCGGTGATCGACGCACGGAGCGGCGCGTGGCGGAACACCGGCAGGACTATACGTCCGAGCCTACCTGAAACCGCCGCGTTGCCAACTCGTCACGGCAGTGGGTCTCGACCTGGATGCATGACATGGGCAAGGCCCTGGGCCCGCGCGCCGTTGTAGAACCGCTCGTCGATCGTCCACATCGTCGTCCCAACTTGTTCGGCCAGCGCGGCGTAGGACATGTCGAAGAGAGAGCCACGTCGGCTCGGGTAACTCCACGCCATCCCTCGCGCATAGATGTCGATCCGATAATCGCGCACCGTCCCATCGGGCAGTTGTTCCCATTGGGGGCCTAACGCGATCTCCCCTGAAGGGGCCGCCAACAAGCCAGCGCACAACGACGGAGGCGTCAATGACAAATGCGGGGGCGGCCACCGTGGTTAGGGCTCCCGATATCCGGCCTCGCGCGCCTTGATCAGTTCCTCCACAGGATCAGGCAGGCGCGCGAAATCGACGCCTTGACGGCGCAGGTCCTCGTGAATGGCCGCGGTGCGCGCGCGCGCGCGCCGCACCTTCTCCGGCGTCAGCGGTCCCGGAAATCCATCAGTAGCGGGCGACGGGTCTTGTGCTGTATCCATACACGTTGTCCTCCTCCCTCCAGTATACAATGGGGTGGCGCGAGGTACACGATCGCGTCTGTCAGTGTCTCGATAGGGGGATGTCGTCACGCTGGCGGAGCTGCGCTTGGACGCGTTTGGCGTGAGGAGCTACGCATCTGGTCTGAAATAGGGTAATTTTACGGGTGGGCCCACTGGGATTCGAACCCAGAACCTCGGGATTATGAGTCCCTCGCTCTAACCGTTGAGCTATGGGCCCGTGCTCGTTGCTCGTGGTCCTGCTTCGTCGCGAGGACCGCTTCAGCCCTATTGTACGAGATCGAGGAGGACGGCGGCATGCGTGCCATTGACGACACCCGGCACACTATGACCAGACGGCTACTGGATACTCTTTTCCCGCCCCGGTGCGTGGGCTGCCGGGCGCGCGGCCACTGGATCTGCCCGTCCTGCCTGGCCGGGATCGAGCGCCTGCCGCTGCCGCTCTGTGGAGTCTGCCGTGACCCCGTGGACCCCGTGGGCACGGCCCATGGCTGCCGTCGCGGCGCCGGCGCGCCGCTGACCATCAGTGCGGTCGGGACCTACGCGGGTCCGCTCCGCTCCGCCGTGCACGCCTTGAAGTATTCCGGTCGCCACGGCATCGGCGCGACCCTGGCCGAGTTGCTGGCGCCGCGCGTCGCGCCGTTGGCTCAGGAAGGCGACCTGCTTATCCCCATCCCGCTGCACCCGTCGCGCTTGCGCGAGCGCGGGTACAACCAGTCCGCCATCGTGGCCGACGAGCTGGCCCGCCGCCTCCCGCTAGAGATGAGCTCCAGAGCGTTGCGGCGCGACCGGCGCACGGCCGATCAGGTCACGCTGAGCGCCGCGGAGCGGGCCGCCAACCTGCGCGGTGCGTTCTCGGCCAGCCTGGAACTGGTGCGCGACCGCCGTGTCTGGTTGCTCGACGACGTGTACACCACGGGCGCCACACTCGGGGCCGCCACCCACGCCCTGCACGAAGCTGGCGCCGGCAGCGTCCGCGCGGCGGTGGTGGCCGCGACCCTCGTCGATCACAGACAGGGGAGACAGGGGTAAGCGTTCATATCCCAACCATGGACGGGAGGGTCTGTGCCACGCGCCCCTAGAGACGCCTCTCCCATCGCCACCCCTGCGATTTTTCGTTGGCGCGCAAAAGGTGTGGGACAACTGGGAGCGCGGGCAGCTTGCCCGCTGAGTCCGAGCGGGCAAGCTGCCCGCGCTCCCAGTAGGGTGCTGTACAATTCACAGACCGTGGGAGGCGCTGGGAGTCAACAGGGGCCAATACCAGTAAACGCGGTACAATAGATGCACGACACACCGTATACCCGGCCCTCGTCGCGGTCATCTTGAGACGCCGCTTGACACCTGTGAGTAACCGGCTGAGCGCCCGTCGTCGCGCAAGCTCGTGACGAGCAGGATGCTTGGCGTATATGGAGGGAGCGATCACCATGGTACAACCTTATGCTCCAGAGCCCTTCACCGACTTCACGCGCGAGGATGCGCGCCGTCGCATGACCGAGGCGCTCGACGCCGTGACCGCGCGCCTCGGCGAACGATACCCGCTGGTCATCGCCGGCCAGCGCGTCGAAACCACCACGCACTTCTCGTCGCTTAACCCCTCCAACCCCTCCAAGACGGTCGGCTACGCCGCCAGCGGGACCGCCGCGCACGTCGAGCAGGCCATGGCCGGGGCGCAGACCGCCTTCGCCGCGTGGAGCCGCGTCGCGCCTGCCGCGCGCGGACGCGTGCTGCTGCGCGCGGCGGCGATCATGCGTCGGCGCAAGGTCGAGCTATCGGCCTGGGAAGTGCTGGAGGCCGGCAAGAGTTGGCCCGAGGCCGATGGCGATGTGGCCGAGGCCATAGACTTCCTGGAATACTACGGCCGCCAGGCCATCGATCTGGAGACGCCCACGCCGGTCACGCAGTTGCCCGGAGAAGAGGACACCCTGGATTATATCCCCCTTGGCGTCGGGCTGGTCATCTCGCCCTGGAACTTCCCCCTGGCCATCCCCACCGGCATGGTCTCGGGCCCGATCGCCGGCGGCAACGCGGTCATCTTCAAGCCCGCCGAGCAGACGCCGGTCATCGCCTACAAGCTGGTCGAGATCCTGGAAGATGCCGGCCTGCCCGCCGGCGTCCTGACCTTCCTGACCGGCGACCCCGAGACGGTCGGCGAGCCCCTGGTGGTCCACCCGCGCACCCGCTTCATCTCCTTCACCGGCTCGCGGCCGGTAGGACTGCGCATCAACCGCCTGGCGGCCGACCTGGCGCCGGGTCAGATCTGGATCAAGCGCGTGATCGCGGAGATGGGCGGCAAGGACGCCATCGTCGTCGACTCCACGGCCGACCTGGCCTCGGCGGCAGAGGGCATCGTTACCTCGGCCTTCGGCTTCCAGGGCCAGAAGTGCTCGGCCTGCTCACGCGCCATCCTGCTGGACGACGTGTACGACGCGGTGCTGGACGACGTGGCGGCGCGGGCAGAGCGCCTGGCGGTGGGTCCCGTCCGCGCCTACGAGAACACCGTGGGGCCGGTCATCGACGAGGACGCCTACCGCAACATTCTGCGCTACATCGAGATCGGCCGCGGCGAGGGGCGGCTGGTGACCGGAGGGACGGCCGTGGAAAGCCCCGGCTACTTCATCCGGCCCACGGTCTTCGCCGACGTGGCGCCCGACGCGCGCATCGCCCAAGAGGAGATCTTCGGCCCCGTGCTGACCGTGATCCGCGCGCGCGACTACGACCACGCCCTGGAGATCGCCAATGGCGCCGTCTACGCCCTCACTGGCGCAGTCTACGCGCGCGACCGCGCCAAATTGGAGCGGGCGCGGCGCGAGTTCAACGTCGGCAACCTCTACTTCAACCGCAAGTGTACCGGCGCCATCGTCGGCGCCCATCCCTTCGGCGGCTTCAACCTCAGCGGCACCGACGCCAAGGCCGGCGGACCCGACTACGTCCGGCTGTTCATGCAGCAGAAGTCCGTGGCCGAAGCCTTCTAGACAGGGCCTGTGAATTGTCGGACTGGGAGCGCGGGCGGCCCGCCCGCTTCTATCGCGGCCACGCGGATCGGTGCGCCAACCGTCGTGAACGCCAGCCGCGCTCCCGCCAGAACAGCACACGAGGCGGGCGGGCCGCCCGCGCTCCCAGTAGGGCGCCGTACAATTTACAGACCATGGCCTTCTAGAGTTGACCGATGACCGAAGAACGGAGGACACCAGACATATGGCTGCACAACGCGCCGCTACACCAGACCCCATCGCTCCATGGGCCGAGATCGTGCCCAACATGCCGCCGATGACGGTGGACGACTTACACGCCATGCCCGACGATGGCTGGGCATATGAGTTGGTTCAGGGGGTACTTGTCCGCATGCCTCTTAGCAGCGGTGGAG
>JAABUX010003469.1_pt1 | contig 20882 bp, 28 predicted proteins | sample 5561851 | NCBI WGS metagenome assembly JAABUX01 (sample SAMN10711883, study PRJNA513361) | rock metagenome | isolation source: Antarctica rocks | place: Antarctica: Victoria Land, Richard Nunatak red sandstone | collected 2016-01-03 | reverse complement strand
TCGGAGCGCCCGCCCGCCAGCGGCCCGCGCGTCATCAACGTCGGCATCCCTGGCCCAGGCGCGGGCGGCCTCCCGCCGCTGCGTCGACACTTGTGACCGCTCCAGAGCTGTAATGTCGACGGCAGATGGGCGCGCCCACCCTGACTCAACTTGTGTCGGCGCCCCCTGTGCGGAGCTGCTCTGCACATTCACAGGTATATGAGGTCGCTGCTGTCACTGCCGCGGGCCTGCCCGACGGCGTGCTCAACATCGTCGTCGGCGACGCGCCGTCCATCGGTGCGGCGCCGCGCCCGGGCCGTCTGTCGGGACATGCAGCGCAGGACTGGAGGCCCGTCGTCTCTCCTGCGTGGCTTTGAGGTACGGGATGGGTACTATCTCATATGGGTGAGGATGTGCAACGCTGGAGCTTCAGCGCGCTTGACTGCGGCATGATGCAGGGCGGCATGCAAGCCGCCCCGGTGCTGCTGCGACAGCGCCTACCCGGCCGCGCAGCGTGGGGCGCCGCGCAGGCGGGGTCCGGCGCCACTGAAATGGCGTGCCCGTGGCCAAGGCACCGGCCGACCCCTAGGTTAGGGGGTGCCTGTTTTGGCCGCGCACAGGCAACGCGATGCTGGAGTCGGACGCGGTGCGCAAGATCGGCTTCACGGGCTCCACGGCGGTCGGCAAGCAGCTCATGGCCGGCGCCGCGGCCACCGTCAAGCGCGTGTCGCTGGAGCTGGCGCGCCTGCCCTCCCAGGCAGCGGCTGTGCACTGCGAACCTGCGCTGAACGGGGTGATAGCAGGCCTAGAGCGCTGTTGTAGCACCACCGCATGACGGCTGCCGGCGCCTCCGCAATCAGCTGCAAGTCATGCAAGGTGGCCAGCGCTTAATGGGAACAGCAGCGTCAGGCCACCACAGGGCCTCAGTTCAGCGCATCAGCACGACTGGCACCTGGCACGCAGCGGGCAGACGACCAGTTCCCCCACGCCGCGTCCGGTTCTGAGCCCCGTCCCGGCGCGCGCCAGGGCGGCAACGCGCCCTACATCGTCTTCGACGACGCGGATGTGGACGCGGCGGCGGCCGGCATCGTCTCCTCGGCCTTCCGCAATGCCGGCCAGACCTGCATCTGCGCCAACCGCGTCTTCGTGCAGGCGCGCGGGGGCCCGCCGCGCGCCGCAAGCGCAGGCTGTGCCAGGCATGCGCCGGACAGGTCACGCTTGCGCCTTGATGTGCTTCGTGGCGGTCATTTGATCATGATGTGGGCGCGCCAGCTGGCAGCAGTTGCGGTCATGGCGTGCGTGAGCGGCTGAAACCTTTGCAGTTAATTGTCTGCCAGCGGGTCCGGGACCGAGGTGCATGCAAAGCTGGAGGCTTTGCACGTCGCGAACGCGAGCCCAGAACATTGACTTGGCTGCCGTGCAGAAACTCACACATCGCGTATCACAGTGTGTACCCCAGTGTGCATACATGGGCCGTGAGGCAAGCGCGTCTGCGTGCATGCCAAGAGCCGCTGAGTCAGCGGCGCTGACGCCCCGCAGCGACCGCCTGAGCCCGGCTCTGATGCGCGCGGCAGGCCGGCGTGTACGACGCGTTTGTGGAGGCGGCGACCGAGCGCGTGGGCAAGCTGAAGCTGGGCAGCGGCCTGGACCCGCACACCACGCTCGGCCCGCTCATCAACGCGCGCGCGGTGGACCGGGTGCGCGGCCGCGCGCGCGCCGCGCCCTGCCGGGGATGCCTGCTGCGCGGCGCATGGCAGCACATGGAGCAGCACACAGCATGCAGCACACAGCACATGGAGCGAGTGTGCATGCGCCCAGCGGATCACAGGAGGCTGTGCGCAGACCACGGAGGACGCGTGCGCGCTTCGCTGCGGCGCGCATTGCGCGCGCATGCAGGCAGCGTGCATGGCGGATGCAGGCTTGCATGCTCACTTCCGCGCAGAATGGCAGTAAGCTCGTACTCTGACTCAGACGTCTGTCGCCTGATGAGGCCCGCTGGCGCCTGCATGGAAAGCGGCAGGGGGTTTGTGTCGGTGTCTCGTGGTGGCCTGCGCGGTGCAGCAGGCGCCTGAGCACGGGGGGCTCGGGGCCGCAGGTGCAGGGCCACGTGGATGACGCCATCGCGAAGGGCGCGACAGCGACCGTGGGCGGCAAGCGACCAGACCTGCCGGCGCCCTACGACAAGGTGCGGGGCGCCCGCGCCGACCCGCGCGCCTGCCGTCACTGCACCCACATGCTGGGCAATTCGCTCCCAGTGGCGCTGCTTCTGCAGGCGGCGCGATGCCGCTACGCCTCGCTCCGGGCTGGCGCAGGCTGCACGCGCCTGACAGGCCTTTGCTGCCAGGCGCCTGCCTGCTGTGTCGCCGCCCTGGTGGGCGCGCCCACGGGCGTGCGCCCTGCGCGCCTGCACCTGAGCGAGACGCGCGCGTGCGCGGCGCGACAGGGCTTCTTCTTCCAGCCGACCGTGCTCGCCAACGCGTCCATCGACATGAAGGTGTTCCGCGAGGAGACGTTCGGGCCGGCCATCCCGCTGTTCCGCTTCGACAGCGCCGCCGAGGCGGTGAAGCTGGCCAACGACACCGAGTACGGCCTGGCCGCCTACTTCTGGACGCAGGCGCGCCCGCGCCGCGCCCGCGCCCCGCTCGCGGCGCCCCGCCCGCGCCCCAGCGGCGCGCGCAGGCGCGCCCTGGCGCAGAGGGAGCGCGCAGGGCCTCGAATGCGTGCCGTGCGCGACAGCTGTGGGGCCCGCCGCCCGCCCAGGCCGGCACCCCGCCCTGCTCCCTGCTGGGCGGGTGACAGCGCGGGCCGGCCGCCTGGAGCAGCCGGCAAGGACGCAAGACTGCCTGCATGACGGCGCCCGGCCGCGGCCGCGCAGGACCTGGCGCGCGCGTGGCGCGTGGCCGAGGAGCTGGAGTACGGCATGGTCGGCATCAACGACGTGGCCATCACGAGCGAGGTGGCGCCCTTCGGCGGCATCAAGCAGAGCGGGCTCGGGCGCGAGCAGTCCAAGTACGGCCTGGACGAGTACCTGTACCTCAAGTACATCCAGATGGGCAACGTGGGCAGCCACTGAGCGCGCGGCCGGGCGCCCGGCGCGCCGGCCCCGCCTGGGGTCTGCGCTGTACATGTGCGGCCCGGGCAAGCGCGTGTACCAGTGGCGCGCCCGGGTGCTGATGTTGGCAGCCGCTGCTGCGCCGCAGGCTGCGCAGCTGTGCACCCCAGCGCCTGGCCGCACCGGCGCGCCTGCAGGCGCCTCGTTGGGTGCTTGGGGAGTTCGTGTAGGGCGACAGGTGTGGTCGTCGTCCTTGAGTGACAGTACCGTCAGGGCAGCAGCAATAAATGCCACGTGAGGGCTGTATGTGTTTGCTTTCCTGCCGCACCTGCATGGCGTCCTGGTTGACTCACCTGAGCCTTGCTGTGGCGGGTGCGCTGGCCGAGGCGCCCGGCAGTTTGATCATGGCCACAAGTTCTGCGTGTGGACTTCTCCTGGGTTCTACGTTGCGTTGTGTTGCAGTCTGTTGTGCTGCAGTCTGAAGCCAATAGGAGCAGTGCACACTGCTCACACATGTGTGTCTAAGGCTTGGCAAATGGTGCCTCGAAATGTCTGCATTGGCTTGCCTCGTCCAATGTTATATTAGGTGAAATATTGCTGCCAGACAGTGCTCCGGTGCAACTTTGCCCGAGTTGGTTAAGGGGGTAGACTCGAACTTGCTTTGAGCCATCTACTAGCGAAAGCTGCGCAGGTTCGAATCCTGCAGGTTGCGACCTTTTTGGTTCGCTTTTTTCACGGCACAAGCCAGTGTTCATTTTTTTGTATCCCTGCACTTTAGCGCCTGAACACCTTGCCCCATGCCTTGCATGTCACAGAGTTGTGCTGCAGCTGTGCGTGATCATGGCCTTGCCCCTTGCGCAAGCTGTGAACCCACCAGAGTTGGGCTGCGTCAGGCGCCGCCACACTCTGTTAGCTGCTGCCATCACTGCGTGCCAGGCCCGCGGCGTGCGGCCCTGCCTGGCGGCAGAGGCAGAGCCGTCGGTGCATGCGCTGCCGCGCGTGCTGCAGGCCAGTGCGGCAGAGTGCGACTACAACTTTGCGCCGCGTGATGCCCTGGACCAGCGAGCTGCAGCGTCACGGGCGGCGTGGCACAGCCCCGTTGTGCAGGACCGCTGGGCAGAGTCGCGCGGGGGCCTGCACGGCGCCGCAGTAGCGTCCAGCGCGCCTGCCGCAGCGGCGTACGACCAGTACGCGGGCTCGTACGATGTGCTGGACGGCAGCGCGGCGGCCGACGGCCTCGGCTTCCCGGAGCTGCGGCGCGCGCTGCTGGCGCGCGCGTCCGGCGACGTCCTGGAGGTCGGCGTCGGCACCGGCCTCAACCTGCCGCTGTACAAGCGGCGCGCGCTGCGCAGCCTGACCGCGCTGGACCTGTCGGCTGGGATGCTTGCGCGGGTGCGCGCCGCGCCCGCCCCGAGCGGGGCTGTCAGCCGCGGCGGCGGCTGTCCGCAACTGCGCACTCACACTGGCTCGTCGGCCCGCAGGCGCAGCGTCGGGCGGACAGCCTGGGGCTCGTGGCCGTCTTGAGGCAAGGCGCGCCTTGCCTCATCCGGACGCACTGCACAGCCAGCGTCATGCGCCACTCCTTTGTCGCGTGTTGTGCCACGACTGTGCGGCGGTTGCCCTGCTGCCCTTGCGTGAACAATTGCTCTTGCCTGCGGTCGCCGCCAGCCTGGCGCCAACAGCGCTGTCGCGGCCAGGCGACGTCGCCGCGCTGCCCTTCCCGGACGCGAGCTTCGACTGCGTGGTGGACACGTTCAGCCTGTGCGTGTTCCCGCGGCCGGCCGCGGCGCTGGCAGAGATGGCGCGCGTGCTGCGCCCCGGCGGCCGGCTGCTGCTGCTGGAGCACCAGCGCGCCGCCTTCCCGCCGCTGGCCTGGTACCAGGTGACAGCGCTCCCCGCGCAGCTTCCCCAGTCGCGGGTCTGCTCCGGCCGCGCTGCCTGCTGCTGGCGCGCGGCTGGATTGGAAGGCAGTGAGAGATAGGCCAGGGCTGCAGTTGCCTCCTGATGTGTGTGTGCGTCAAGGCGCTTTGATGCGGCAAACAGTTGCAATCTGTTTGGCGCAGATGCAGCGCGGAGACCAAGTCCCGGTTGTGCGCAGGATGTCACTGCGTCGGCGGTGGCAGCGACCAGCAAGGGCTGCTTCTGGAACCAGGACGTGGCGGGCCTGGTGGCGGGGCTGCCCGGCGTGGCTGTGACCTACCGCCGCGATGCGCTGGGGTCCCTGGTCGCGCTCGTAGAGGCGCAGCGTGCCCGAGAGGCTGGACCCACTCCTGCAGTGCGATAGCATGAGGCCTGCATCCTCTTTGCATAGCCCGCACAGAGACTGACATACGCCCGCTGCTGAGCAGTGGGCAGTGACTGCTCTGGTCATTTGCGGGACGAATATCTGAAAGCTGATTGGCCCACGACGGAATGCTGAATGCTGATTGGCCCACCGCCAGCGAGCCGAGGGCCAATGGGAGCCCGTAAAATGTGGAGCTTTCTTCATCTTCTCACCACGCAGTGTTTCGACAGTAGGTTGTCTTCAAACGAGGACTTGCCGCAGTGCCGGAACAGAAAGCACCTGCGTTTGCGCTCCTGCCCTGCTGCACTCCGCTTGGCTTTCGTGGCGGAAGCCAAGCGGCGTGCCTGCAGTGGCGGAGCCCCCGCTCTTGAGGTTGTGCACGTGCTCTCAACGTGTCCGTGCGCGCTCGCAGTGGAGGTGTGCCCGTGCAGGGCTTTGCAAGGATGCACCGCTCTGCACTGCAAGCACTTGCTCGCTCCACCTGTCTAGCGGGCGAGCCGAGGCTTGCCAGGCAAGCACCTGGCGTTCAGCACTGAGGCTGACCCTGCACTGCATTGTCGCAGAACGCGCGACCGGAAGCTCGAGGCCGCGTTCTTGTGGGCGCCTCAAGTGCGCCCAACGCCTTTGCCTGCTGTAGCTAGGTCTGCACATGTGCTGTTGTTAGGCGACGTCGCCTGTCAGCGCGGGGCGTGGGCCCGCGGCTGGTCTGCAGCACATGCCACAGCTGCTGATTGCTTACAGTGGGTGTGGATGGCAGGGCGTGCGTGCTGGGAGAAAGACACGGGCGCGCGTGCGTGGAGCGAGTAGGCGACGCGCACACCGCCTGCAGCAAGGAGGTGAGCGCGCCCGTGAGCCGTGACAGACCGGCTTGCATTTGCGGGGTGTTGCTGGTCTTAACGCTGACAGGTGGGCCTGCTGCTTGCCTGGACTGGCTGCTGACAGCGGCGCCTGCTGGTTGCTATAAGAATGCTGCTGACATCTGGGCCTGAGTCGGGTGGGTCGTCGGGCCGCAGTCCGCCGACTCGTGCTCGCATGCAGCTTAGATTGATGCATGTAGCTTGGATGGCAAGAGGGTGGCCAGCAGGGCTGGCCTGGGCGAGCGAGGCATGCAGCTGCGCTGCAGGCTGAGTTCTCAGTGGGAGGCGGGCTTGCACCTGTGCTGCCTCCTTGTTCCAAGCACGGGCGCTCACGCATGCCGAGCTCGCAGGGGCCGGCAGCGGCGCGGCGGCATGGCGCGCGGCGACCCAGACCTGGTCTGGGCTGAGGGCTTCAAGTCGCCCTTCCGACTTTCTGACATCATCAAGCCGCCGCGCGGCTTCGGCCTGGTGTCAAACCCTCCCGCGGCCGCGCGCGCCCTGTGGGCCGGCCCGGAGCCCCCGCCGCCGCCGCCGGCGCGCGCGGCGCGCGGCGACGACGCGGTGACGCTGCCGCCGGTGCGCGCCCGCGACCCAGCCGGCAGCAGCTGTTTGGCCGGACACAGGGTGGTTGCAGGCAGCCTCGGGCCTTCTCAAGTGGCTCACGTGTCAGGACGCCGGCTGCTGTATGTGCCGAGCTGGCAGGCGCGCGTTCGTGGGCCCTACTGACACGTCGAGGGTGGTGGACGCGCAGGCGGCCGCGTCGCGAAAGCGCCCCGCTGAGGACCAGGAGCAGGGCCCGGCAATGGCGCCGCGCGTGCCGCTCCGCACGATAACGGCGTCGTACAACGTCATCCGCAGCCAGGCCGCCGGCGCCGCGCGGGTGCGCGCCACTGGCCCGGCACCAGCGCCATCCGCTGTAATATCCCGGTGATCCATGAACGCACTGTGAGGCCCTGCGCGCGGCGTGCAGGCGCCCGCGAAGAAGCGCGCCGCCCGCCGTCCCAGCGCCCCGGCCGCCCGGCCCCTGCCGCCCGCCGGCAGCGCGCGCCTGCTGACGCGCGCGGCTCCCAAGCGCCCGGGCGTGCCGTCCGCCGCGCGCGGCGCGCCTGCGAGCAAGAAGCGGCGCGTGGCCGACGGCGCCGACGCGCCGGACGTCGGCCGCCCGCCGGCCGCCAAGCGCGCGCGCCCGCCGCCGGCCGCGGGGGCCGCGCAGCACGCCGCGGCGCCGGCCGCGCTCGTGCAGGCCCGCTGCCCGCCGCCGGCCGGCCCGCTGCCGCTCTGCGAGGCGGGCGTGGCGGCCGAGGGCGCGGCCTTCCTGGCCGAGGTCCAGGCCGCGCGCGGCCTGACCGGCGACAGCGCTCCGGCCTGGCGCGGCGGCCCGGGCCTCGCCGCGCCGCCGCTGCCGCACGTCCTCGGCCAGCATGGTTTCCAGGCGGAGGAGGCCGAGGAAGTCATCCTGTCGCTGCTGGAGGTGCGCACTGCCCCGCCCTGCGCACGGCCCTCTTGATCTGGGCACCTGCAGTCATGCTCCGCAAGTGCTCGCTGGGGGCACAGCGCACTGTCTTAGCACTGGTCGGTGCAGCGATGCTGGCAGCTTTGTTGGCTGCTCGCTGGTGATGCAGTGCTTTAGGATGTGAGTGCTTGACTGCGAGCTTGTTCGCCCTGGAGCAGTGCTCACAAAGTTTCTGCTCGCGCTGCTTCACACGTGCTGCTTCACATGTGCAGCTTCACGTCAGACACAGACTTGCCGGCGGGGTTGCACTGCTCGCCCCTCATAGCATGCTGGCGTTGTGCCTGCGTGTATATGTGAGCAACATCGTAAGTAAGACGTCTTGGACAGCAGGCTGACAGCGGATGCCGTCTGCTGCCAGGGTGACGACACCGAGCTGGACTTCTCCCAGCTCGGGAGCTGATTTTGCTGCGAACTTTGCTGCAACAAGTGCGCGGATGTACCGTGAATCGCAGGCCCCCCGCTGCCCTTGGCACAGAGCGGCTGGCCAGGCAGGGCACTTCACGCCCTGCCATTAGTTGCCACACAGTCCCCCGCTCAGTGCCATCCTGTGCCAAGGGCAGCCCCCCCTCGACCGGGAGTGTTTTGATGAACCTGAAGTGCAACGCAGATTCTGAGCATGTCACCGTGCTGTGGCTGTTGAGACCGCACACCCAGGGTTTACGGTCTTGACGCCCGTTCCGCATGTGCACACCCGGTGCCGTGCCTGCAGTACCGGCCCGCCCCACCCTGAATTGCGCTGGTTTAGAATTGCCACTTGTGCACGCATGCATGTTTGTGTGTGTGTGCACATTTGCACTTGCCTGTGTGTTTAGCAGCCATGTTGGTGTGACGAGCAGGTTGAGGGTTATAGCACCCCTGCTCAGCCCATGCTCTTTGCGAAGGGTGCTTGCATTGTGTTGTGCATGTTTACATCGTGGGGTTGACAGATTGCAGAGCGGGCTTTAACAGTGCCTGGTAACAGAAGGCCTTGTAACACACCAAGCCGGACAAGGAGCACGTGCCTGAGATCATTCTAACAAACAGCCTGCCCGGTCTGCATGCATGGTGAGCGGACAGAACCCACCGCTTGAGAGCAGGACGCCCGGCACTGCCAATCGCCTGCACGCCATCAGCAGGGCTGTCTGGCCTTGGCTCTGTGAGACAGCTCTATGACGCAGCGAGACACATCCAACCCTCCTTACAGATGCTGTACCTGGCGACGTTTGGTGTTTGCAGTCATGAATGCTGTAGGCAGTCTTACAGAAGCAAGGCCAGGCAGCCCTGCTGATGGCACGCAGGCGAGTTGCAGTGCCGGATGTCCTGCTCTCAAGCGGCGGTTTCTGTCCACTTACCATGCATGCAGGCTGTTTGTTAGAATTTCCCCGGCGCATGCTCCTTGTCAGATCAAGTGTGTTACAGGGGCTTTTGTTACCATGCACTGTTAGAAGCTCGCTATGCTGTCAATGATCCGCGGAGTAGCCGCACACAATGCAAGCACTCCGGCAAGAGAACATAGGCTGAGCAGGGCCGCTATAACCCTCAACCTGCGCGACACACCAACATGGCTGCTGAATTACACAGGGCGGGCAATTGCAAGTGTGCACACACTCATACAAACATGCATGCATGCACGAGTGGCAACTCTTTCCAGTGAACCTGCCTACCCTGCCGCCGCTGGAGCGTGCAGCGCGCGGCAACAATGCAATGACGCAGGCGCCGGTGCCCGCAAGAGCGTCAAGTGGCCCCAAGTGCTTGGCCAGACACAAGGTGGGTCCAGGCGTGCCTCCAACCTTAGCAGTGGCTCGCGTGTCAAAACGCCGGCTGCTTTATGTGCATGAGCGGTCACAAGGCGTGCTGAGGGATGTTCCAATAAGGCGAGCTGGCAGGCCCGCTTTTGCGGGCCCCAGCAACATGCCGAGGGTGGTGGGCGCGCAGGCGGCCGCGCCGCGCACGTGCCCTGCGGAGAACCAGGGGCACGGGCCGACCAAGGCGTCGCGGGTGCCGCTCGGCACAATTACCTCAAGCTTCAACGTCGTACGCAGCCGGGCCGCCAGTAGTGCGCGGGTGCGCGGGTGCGCAGGTGCGCGCACGGGTGCGCACTACTGGCGGCCCGGCTGCGGACCATGTTGAAAGTTGAGGTAATTGTGCCGAGCGGCACACGCGGCACCTTTGCCGGTCCCTGCTGCTCGTGCTCAGTCGGGCGCGTGCGCGGCGCGGCCGCCTGCGCGTCCACCACCCTCGGCATTGCTAAAGGCTACCAGCCGCCGCTGCCTGACAACCAGTGCGCACTTTGCCAGGAAAGCAAGGGCTCGCGGTGTAGTGGCACTGCTCCGCATGACGTAATGCCAAAGAGAGGGCTGCGGCTGGCCGTATGAAGCATGCAAGATGCGCCCCTATTGACAGGCATCCCTACGCTGTAGCAGGCACAGACAACTGGCGACTTGATAGCCTATAGCCATTGTGCGTCTGCTTCTGTGACATGTCATGTTCCCTACCCTACTCTCTGCCCTATCAGAGCACTGCAAAAATTTTTGCCAGTGAATATCATGAAAGACAGGCTCAGCTGGACACTTTTTCATGCCACCGTACGTGCCATTGTGGTAAGCCCTGAGTCGGCTGCTTGACTGTCAAGTGTCCCATCTGAAACAGTGCCACTCAGCATGCACGACAGTCAGAGACGTGCAGGACATGCCTTGCCACTTGGAATTCAGAATCAATATTGCATGTACAGTGCCGTGCATGCAGCTGCATGACTGTCTATTGGCTCTCATCACCTATAGCTGTGCACTCACCAAGACCTGCGGCGGCCGCTGCTGTTGAGCGAGCGGCCTAGGCAGACCACTGCAGGCCGGAAGGCATGCCAGGGCTTGCTGTCTGCGCGTAATGTTCCTACCCCTGAACCCAGTGCAGCCCCCTGGTTTCTAGTGGTTTGCTTGTTTGCTGTTGTATTGCGTCCCAGCTGCCTTTGCAGCTGCGCCTCAAGGTAAGGTAAGGCATGCCCTGAGTGGCCGCTAGTTCGTAGCTGGAGATGGTGTACAATTAAGAAACAGCGCAGCGCGCATGCAAGCTACTGCCCGGGCACCAAGACACCTGTTGGTGCTCCGTAAGCGCACTATGAACCCCGCGCGCGGCGCGCAGGCGCCCACGGAGAAGCGCGCCAGGGCTTCACAGTGCGTTCAGTGGAATATGAAAGGGTGTCTCAGCGATCGGTGCTGGTGCCAGGGCCGTGGCACACCCGCGCTGCGCCGACGACCGCCTGCCTGGACAGCGTGCCGCGCGCGGCTCGGCCTTGGCAGCCTGGACGCGCGCCACCAGCGCCCGCAGCCTGGTTGCGGACAACGTCGAAGTCTGCCGCTACTGTGCCGAGCGGCGCACGCGGCGCCTTGGGCCGGCCGCTGCTCCTCGCTCTCCGTGGGGCTCCGGGAACGCCGCGCGGCCAGCGGCGAGCGCCATGGACGGCCGAGACGCCCAGCACTTGTGCGGCTGGGTCCTGGCGGGTCGGGCGGGCAGCCGGCTGGCAAGCGTACGCGCACCGGAGCCGCAGCAGCAAAGGGAGGCGGCGCCGGCTTGCAGCAGTCGCATGCGGGCAGCTGCTGCAGCTGCGTAGCGTTTTGTCCATGCGGGCTGCAGCGAGGGTCCGCTGGCAGCGTCACAGGAAGGGCCATGTCTGAGGTGCAGCTCCACGTGGGGAGGAGAGAGCGCAGATGTTTGCATAAAATGCTGCTGCATGGCTAGCTGTATGAGCTTCGCTTGCACGCTTATTTGCATGGATATTTTCCTTGTCAGTGAGATGCATCTGACAGATCAGGATCGTGGTGGCGTTGTGGGTTTACAAGTGGTCATCTGTCAGCAGTCACAGAAGTTCTGCTGCAAGCAGTCTCACAGACCCACGGCCAAACAGTCCAGCCAATGGCCAGGTAATGGCATGCAGGCGAGTTGCAATGTTGCCGGGCGGCCTGCTTGCCAGCAGCAGCGTCCGTGCACTCACTACACTGCCACTGCGCACGCTTCTTGTGTTACACGTGCAGAGCACGTCGTGCACTTGTACCAAGCAAAGTTCAACCCCCGCTATGCTGTAATCAACCCCGCTAACCCCCGCTATGCTGTCGTTAACCCCGCTTACCACGCTATGCTTTCAATCGATCCGCTTTGGGAATGCACTCAATGCAAGCAAACAACACCCTCGAGAGAATACAGGCCCAGCTTGGGCGCTGTAACCATCACCCTGCATGACTCACGATCATGGCTGCATAACAAACAGGGCTGGCAAGGTCATGTGTGCACACACACACAAACATGCATGCCTGCACACATTGGCAGTTCTGAACCTCAGCAACTGATAGAGCTGCACGGGGCGGGCCGGTACTGCAGAGGCACGGCACTGAGTGTGCTCATGCGAACAGGGCGCTGACAGCTCACAAGCCCGCGTGTGCGGGTCTTGGGTCCCCAAGCCCGGTCACATGCGAGGAATCCGCATTGCAAGACAAGTACGTCCCGAAAGCAGCAGTGATGCCTGGTCTGACAAAGGCGGGGTAGGGAGGCTGCCCTCGGCACAGGATGGCGCTGAGCGGGGGACTGTGTGGCAACTAATGGCAGGGCCTGAATTGCCCTGCCTGGCCAGCCGCTCTGTGCCAAGGGCAGCCGTGGGGCTGTGCTACTTGGTACTCACTTGACAACTGTCGAGTCGCTGTTGTCGCTCTGCAGCAAAGTCAGAACTCAAAATGGAAGACATCCAGGTCGGCATCGTCGACCTGGCAGCATGCCATGCGGTGTCAGCCTGCTGTAAGTACCAGACGCCTAAGTACTCATGTTTTTTACCATGTTCTCATGCAGGCACGATGTTGGGATGCTATGAGGGCCAGCAGTGCAGCCCCAAAGGCAAGCCCATGTCAGGAGTGAAGCTGCACATGTGAAGCAGAACGAGCAGAAACGGTGGAGCACTGCTCCAGGCCGAACAAGCTCGAAGCCAAGCGCTTAATATCCTCAAGCACAGCATCACCAATGAGCAGCCAAGGCTGCCCAAGCTTGCCATCAGTGTTGCACCAACCAGTGCCAACGACAGCGCGCTGTGCCCCCAGCGGGCAGCTGCAAAAGCGACGGGCTTGCAGGTGCCCAGGTCGGGAGCGCCGCGCGCAGGGCGGTGCAGTGCGCACCTCCAGCAGCGACACACTGTCCTCCTCCCTGGCCTCCTCCGCCAGGAAGCCATGCTGGCCGAGGTCAAGCGGCAGCGGCAGCGCGGCGAGGCCCGGGCCGCCGCGCCAGGCCGGAGCGCTGCCATCGCGCAGGCCGCGCGCGGCCTGGACCTCGGCCAGGAAGGCCGCGCCCTCGGCCGCCACGCCCGCCTCGCAGAGCGGCGGCGGGTCGGCCGCCGGCGGGCAGCGGGCGCGCGTGAGCGCGGTCGGCGCCGCGGCGTGCTGCGCGGGCCCCGCGGCCGGCGGCGGGCGCGCGCGCTTGGCGGCCGGCACGTCGGCGCCATTGGCTGCGCGCCGCTTCGTGCTCGCAGGCGCGCCGCGCGCGGCGGGCGGCACGCCCGGGCGCTTGGGGCCGCCGTCCGCGCGCGTCAGCAGGCGCGCGCTGTCAGCGAGCGGCAGGGGCCGGGCGGGCGGCGCGCTGGGGCGGCGGGCGGCGCGCTTCTTTGCGGGCGCCTGCACGCCGCGCGCGGGGCTTTACAGTGCGCTCATGGAGCACCAAAAGGTGCCCCTGCGGTCGGCGCTGGTGCCGGGCTAGAATAGCGCACCCGCGCGGCGCCGGCGGCCTTGTTGCGGACAATGTTGTAAGATGCCGTTACGGTGCCAAGCGGCACCCGCGGCGCCTTGGCCAGGCTCTGCTGCTCGGCCTCCGCCGGGCGCTTGCGCGACGCATGTGCCTGCGCGTCCACCACGCTTGCTGTGTCAGTGGGGCCGGCAAAGGCGCGCCTGCCAGCTCGTGCACATACAGCAGCCGGCGTCCTGACACGCGAACCACTTGAGAAGGCCCGAGGCTGCCTGCGGCCACCCTGTGTCCGGTCAATCAGCTGGGGCCGGCTGGGGCGGGCGCGCACCGGCGCCTGCGTCACCGCGTCGTCGCCGCGCACGGCGCGCCCAGGCGGCGGCGGGGGCTCCGGCTCGGAGCCGGCCCACAGGGCGCGCGCCGGAGCGGCGGCGTGCTGCGCGGGCCCCAGGCCAAGGCCGCGCGGCGGCTTGATGATGTCTTGGAGGCGGAAGGGCGAGGCGAAGCCCTCAGCCCACACCAAATTGGCGTCACCGCGTGCCATGCCGCCGCGCCGCTGCCGGCCCCTGCGAGCTCGGCATGCATAAGCGCCCGTGCTGGCACAAGGAGGCAGCACAGGTGCAACTCCGCCTCCCACTGAGAACTCAGCCTGCATAGCAGCTGCGTGCCTCGCTCGCCAAGGCCAGCCCGGCTGGCCGCCCTCTTGCCATCCGTGCTATAAATGTCATTTGCGCAGCAGCGAGCAGGACTTGGCGCACTGCGGCCTGACGATTCACCCAACTCGGCCCCAGCTGTCAGCAGCCAGTCCCAGGCAAGCAGGCGGCCCACCTGTCAGCATCAAGACCAGCATCACCCAGCAAATGCAAGCCAGTCTGTTCTGCTTCATGTGCATCCTCACCTCCTAGGTGCAGGCGAAGTGCGCAGCCGGTTGCCTACTCTGGGCGCCCGCGCGCGCCCGTCCGTGCCCAGGCCCCACGCCCTGCCATCCGCACTCGCTGTGAGCATTTACTGAGCTGTGGCACGCAGCGCAGCCCAGCAGCTTGCCCACGCCCCGCGCTGGCAGGCGGCGTCGCCTGTTGTCAGCACAAGCGCAGACCTAGCTGCAGCAGGCAAAGGCGTTGGGCGCACTTGGAGGCGTCCACAAGTTGCGGCCTTGCGCTTCCGGTCGCGCGTTCTGCGACAGTGCAGTGTAATGTCAGCCTCAGTGCTGCACGCCAGGTGCTTTGCCTGGCAAGCCTCGGCCCGCCAGACAGGTGGAGCAGAGCTTGCAGCACAGAGCTGTGCATTACTGCACATACGAAGACCTGCACGGGCGCACCTTCTGTACAAAAGCGCACAGACACAATGAGAGCACGTGCCCAGTGCTCTCCAGTGTGCGGGGGCTCTCCCACTACAGGCACGCCGCTTGGCTTCCGCCACAAAAGCCAAGCGGAACGCAGCAGGGCAGGAGCGCAAACGCAGGTGCTTTCTGTTCCGGTGCTGCGGCAAGTACACGTTTGAAGATAACCTACACTCGAAACACTGCGTGGTGAAAAGATGAAGAAAGCTCCACATACGACGGGCTCCTATTGGCCCTCGGCTCGCTGGTGCTGGGCCGATCAGCATTCAGCGTTCCGTAGTGGGCCAATCAGCGTTCAGACATTTGTCCCGCGAGTGATCAGAGCAGTCACTGCCCACTGCTCAGCAGCGGGCGTATGTCAGACTCTGTGGGGCTGTGCAAAGAGGATGCAGGCTTCTTGCTATCGCACTGCAGGAGTGGGTCCAGCCTCTGGGGCACGCTGCGCCTCTACGAGCGCGACCAGGGACCCCAGCGCATCGCGGCGGTAGGTCACAGCCACGCCGGGCAGCCCTGCCACCAGGCCCGCCACGTCCTGGTTAAAGAAGCAGCCCTTGCTGGTCGCTGTCACCGCCGACGCAGTGATGTCCTAAGCGCAACCGGGATTTGGTTTCCGCGCTGCGTCTGCGCTAAACAGATTGAGACTGTTTGCCACAAAGTGCCTTGACGCACACACACAGCAGGAGGCCATTGCAGCCCTGGCCTATCTCTCAGTGCCTTTCATCCCAGTCGCGCGCCAGCAACAGGAGGCGCGGCCAGAGCAGACCCGGGAGTGGGGGAGCTGTGCGGGCAGCGCTGTCACCTGGTACCAGGCCAGCGGCGCGAAGGCGGCGCGCTGGTGCCCCAGCAGCAGCAGCCGGCCGCGGCCGGCCGCGGGAAACACAGGCCGCACAGGCTGAACGTGTCCACCACGCAGTCAAAGCTCGTGTCCGAAAGGGCAGCGCGGCGACGCCGCCGTTGCCTTCGGCGCGCAAGGGCGCACGAGGACGACGCACTCAGCGGCAACGCCTTCGGTGCCGCGCTTGCGGCGCCACGGGGCGGCGCCGGCAGCGCGGCGCGCGCCGCGGCGAGCGCCAGGGACGGCGGAGACGCCCAGCGGTCGTGCAGCAGGTTCCTGGCGGAGCTCCGCGGCGGCAGCCGCCTGGCAGGCGTGGGCGCGCCAAAGTTGCAGCAGCACAGAGCCGGTGCGGCCGGCGGTCAGCTGCTGCGGGCGCGCTCTAGGCACTTGGGCCTTGAAGTGATGCAGGGGCCGGTTGACGCTGCGGCTGAAGCGCTGCATGGTGTGGGGGCGCTGGCAGGTTGCACGTGCATGCAGCCGGCAGGAGCCGCAGGCAGGCTGCGCGCAGGGGGCTTCAATGTGCTTTATTTCTGCATGTTCTTGCAATGCAGTGATGTACAAAAGTCACGAGCAGAGGTCAGTGTGTCAGGAGCCCTCGTACTGGCAGCACGCAGTTGCGGCGTGGCAGCCTGCTTTGGGGTACCTGCAACTGCATGACATCTGTAAAGACATATGCAACCATGCAACCTGCTACCATGCGAGGGCCCACCGGCAGTGTTGCAGGAATGGCCATGTTCACAGTGCAGCTCCATGTGGGACGCAGCAAAACTACATATATCAGTTGTAAACGGTTCTGCATGGTGGGCTGTAAGAGCTCAACAACAACTCGTACAATCCCATTGTTATTGTTCCGCTGAGCGAGACACATCCAACTCTCCTTACAGACCGCTGCGCTCTCTGTGTACATGGTGACCATTAGTGTTCGCAACGTGATATCCTGTCAGCAGTTATGTAGTTGTGTTGTAGGCAGTGCTGTAGGCAGTCTCACAGAACCAAGGCCAGGCAGCCCCTGCCAATGGCATGCACGCGAGTTGCATTCCAGGGCATCCTGCTCTCAAGCCGCGGTCTCTGTCCACTCACCATATGCATGCAGAACAGGCAGGCTGTTTCTTAGGCGGCCCCTCGCGCATGCTCCTTGTCCATACGTCTGTGTTACAGTGGCTTTCATTTCCATGCACCGTTAAAAGCCCGCAATGCTGTCACGTTAAGCCTGCTATGCAAACATGCACACAGTGCAAGCACCCCCCGCAAAAGAACATAGGCCATAGAGCATGGCTGTGCACTCTTGCACATGCGAAGGTTTGCACGGGCGCACCTTCTCTGCGAGCGCCGCACGGATACAAAGAGAGCACGCACAACTGTCTCCAGTGGTGGGGCTCCACCGGTGCACCTGCTGCACTCCGCTTGCCTTTTGTGGCACAAGCCAAGCGGCGTGCTTGCAGTACGCCGCTGCACCTGCTGCACTCCGCTTGTCTTTTGTGGCACAAGCCAAGCGGCGTACTGCAGGCCCGCCGCTTGGCTTGTGCCACAAAAGACAAGCGGAGTGCAGCAGGTGCAGTGGCGGAGCCCTTACACTGGAGACAGTTGTGCACGTGCTCTCTCTCTATCCGTGCGCGCTCGTAGAAAAGGTGCGCCCGTGCAGAGCATCGCGTGTGCGTAGGTGCACAGCCATGCGCTGCAAGCACTTGGTCCCTCTGTTCAGCGGGCGGGCCAAGGCTTGCCAGACAAGCACCTGGCGTGCAGCACCGAGGCTGACACTGCACTGCATTATCGCAGAACACGCGACCGGAAGCGCAAGGTTGCATTTTGTCGGCGCCTCCTCATGCGCCTACCACCTTTGCATGATGTAGCTAGGTCTGCACCTGTGCTGACAATAGGCGACGTCGCCTGCCAGCGCGGGACGTGGGCCACGCAGCTGGTCTGCGCTGCATGCTATGGCCGCTGGATGCTTAACAGTGGGTGTGGATGGCAGGGTGTGCGTGCTGGGAGAAAGAGACGGGCGCGCCTGGGTGCGCAGAGTAGGCGGCTGCGTACACCGCGCCTGCAGCAAGGCGGTGAAAGCGCCCATGAGGCAGAAATGACAGGCTTGCTTGCTGGTTGCTGCTGGTCAGGATAGCACACTGAAGCCTATGAGCCGCTGCTGTCAAGACAGCCAGCACGCAGCTTCACAAGACAAGGGCTTGTGGTGTATCATCACTGCTCAGCATGACGTAATGCCAAAGAGAGGGCTGCGGCTGGCCGGACGAGGCATGCACAATGCACACCGGTGACAGGCATCCCTAAGGTATGGCAGGCATACGTCCAGAGACACTGAGTGACACCTAATGACAATTTGTGTTGAGCGCTGCTCCTGTGGTCACATCCCCTACCCTGCTCTCTGCCCAATCAGAGCACATGCAAGATTTGCCAATGAATATCATTATATAAATAGGGACACTGTAACAGCTGTACTGTACTGTATCAGCTGGGGATCCAAACAGTCAGTTGCCACTTGTGAATGTGAAAATCACACATTTTGAATCAGCATTGCATATATTCAATGCCACAATGAGCATGCATGCAGCTGCATGACTGCCGTCTGGCTCGCATCACCTATGGCTGTGCACAGCGCGGCTGCGCACTGCACTGCACACTCCAAGTCTTGAAGTCCGAGACCTGCCGCTGCCATTCGTGTTGAGCGCTCGCCCAAGGCGGACTGCTGCACGCTGGAAGGCATGCCAGGGCTTGTTGTCTCAGACCACTTGTCTGCCGCGCATTTTGTCTGCTCTCGAGCCTCTGGGGCAGCATAGCTCTGCTCATTTGCATTCACGCTGTGAATGAGCACTGCTGATTCAGCAGCTGCGCCTCAGGTAAAGGCATGCCCTGAGTTGCTTGATGCTGAAGTGTTGCTGTTGTGCGATGAAAGTGCCTTACAGAGTGTCACACTGACGCAGTGGCGCACATGGGTAGCACATAGCAACTACTTGACTTGTGCCACTGGATGATGTTTGTTTATTTCAGACAGCGTTGCTCTCACACCACAGTACGCAACACCGCCCTTGATAACGCAGAGGTGCTACTTCCTTCTGTCCCCACACAAAACTGTGCGCGCCAAGGCAACCACCCACACTCCCAGGTGTTGCGATAGCTTCTGCCTGGTTTGTAGTAGAATGTAAACCTACCTACAGGGTGCCACCCATGTGACCAACATGCATTTGCAAGCTAGCTCGCCGGGTGCGGGCGGCTGCGAACACCAGGAACGACTGGATACACGCGCGCGATGCATGCTATACTGCATACCGCCAGGGCACTGGCCCTGAGGCCACCTGGCTGCACAGCACATCTGCATCGTATCTAGTTGCTACCGCCACACAAGCGGCCCAAGTCTTTGCAATATGCATCCAAAACCCCGCGCGACAGCCTGCTCTGATGCCCGCCCGGCTACCTGCCCTGCAAGGGGTGCGCGGCCATTGCCCAAAGACTTGATATATGCCCTGCAAACCACGAGACTGTGCCTAGGACATGGGCCCGCTGTTTCAGTCACGAAGAAAATTTAGGGCAGCACATGGGTATGTTGCGGCCCGCGCGCAGCCTACCTGCGGCCCCTCCCAGCCGCGTGCGCGTGCAGGCCGGCGGCGCCCACGCCATTGGACGGCGCTCCGGCCGCCGCGTCGTCCGCTCCCTGCAAGGCGTCACCCAGGCGCTCGGGGCGCGCGTCCGCGACGGCCGCCTGAGTACGGCCACAGGCAGGGAGGCTCAGGGGTGCATCTGCCAACATGCCCTGGAGCGCCGCCGGCGGAGCACGGGACAGCGCAGGGCATCCGGCGCGGGTTGCTGCCGGATCTGTGAGCGCGACAGCGGCCGCGCCGGGCGGCGGCGCCCTGCAGGGGCCCGGCTCGCAGCCCGGCGGGGGCGACCCGACTGCGCACGCACGCTCTCGCGCTGCGCGCGCGGCGCCCGCGCGCGCGGCGGGGCCACCGGCACTCAGCCCCGGACTCCGCCATGCCAGGCGAGCGACGCGCCACCCGACCTGCGGCTCTCCACCACAACCATACCCTGCACCCTGGCCGCACCTGCAGGCCCAGCCGCCGCTCCAGCTCCGCGACGCGCGCCAGGCCCCGCTGCAGCCGCGCGCCCAGGTCCGCCGCGCGCGCCTGCGCCTGCCGCAGCTGCGCCTCCGCCACGGCCGCCCGCCCGCCGGCCTGCGCGCGCGCGCGAAAGGCTGGCGCGGCTCCATGCCAGCGAGATTGATCAAGGCTTGCGCGGGTCAGCACAACCAAAGCTCGCTCGCACGCTCGCGGTGGTTGCCATGTTGCACAAGGCTGCACGGCATGCCCGCACCTCAGCCCCCAGACGGTCTTTGAACACGCACGCAGCGCGTCAGCGGGGCCAGGCACGGCGTTGCTGCTTCACTGGTAAGGGTAGGGTATGGCCGGCAACCCTGGCGCGCTGTACCATGAGGGTGATCTCAGGCAGCGCGCGCCGCCCCGCAGCGCCTCGCAGCTCTCCCTCCCCAGTGAACGAAAGCAAGCTCGCAGCCAAGCCCGCTGTCAGAGCAGGGCGTCAGACGCGCGCTCGCCTCGGCGGCGGCGGAGCGCAGCCGCGCCTCCTCCGCGGCGCCTGCGGCCGCGAGCGCCTTCACCGCCGCCGCCAGCTCCGCCGCGCGCGCCGCCAGCGCCGCCGCCTCGTGCGGCTGCGGCCCCGGCGCGCCGCCGCCCGCCAGGCGGCCGCCGCCGCCCGGCTCCGCCAGGACCCAGCCGCGCGGCTGCTCGCAGTCGCCGCCGTCCCCGGCGTTCTCCGCTGCGCGCGCGCCGCCGCCGGCGCCGCCCCACGCCGCCGCCAGCGACGCGCCAAGCGCGGCGCCGTAGTCCTCGCTGCCGAACGCATCGCCCTCGGCCGCGCCGGCGGCCGGGGCGCCCCGCTCCGGCGCGCCGCCGCCGGCGCGGTCAGCATGCGCCGCATCGCCGCCCGAGCGACCCGCCTCCTCCCCCTCTTCCAATTCGTCACACTCGCCGCTCTCAGGAGCGCCCTCGCCCCCGGACGGCCCGAGATCGTAGCCGCCGCCGCCGAGCGCCTCGGCGTCCGCCGCGTCGCGCTCGGCGAGCGCGGCCTCGGCGGCCGCGGCGCGCGCCTCGGCGCCGGCCGCCGCGGCGCGCGCCTCGGCGCCGGCCGCCGCGGCGCGCACCGCGCGCAGCTCGTCCTCCAGCGCGGCCACGTACGCGCTCGCGCCCGCCAGGCCTCCGCCGCCGCCGCCGCCGCCGCCGCCGCCGCCGCCGCCGGACGCCAGCTGCGCGGCGAGCCGCTCGCGGCCGCCCGGCGCGGCCGCCAGCGCCGCGTGCAGCTCCAGCTGCAGGCT
>JAABUX010003169.1_pt1 | contig 20894 bp, 18 predicted proteins | sample 5561851 | NCBI WGS metagenome assembly JAABUX01 (sample SAMN10711883, study PRJNA513361) | rock metagenome | isolation source: Antarctica rocks | place: Antarctica: Victoria Land, Richard Nunatak red sandstone | collected 2016-01-03 | reverse complement strand
GAAGTCACTGGAACTCCGGCAACGCTACCAGGCCGGCCTGAACAAGAGCGAGCAGCGTCGCGCCCTGGCCCAGATGATCTGCACCTCAAGCAGGGCCCCATCGCCGATCGCGGCACGGAGGCGCAGCAGTTCCGCGCGTCCGGCCTGAACCTGGTGATCGCCGCGATCGCCTACTGGAACTCGACCTACATCGCGGACGCGGTCGCTCACCTGCGCGACCAGGGCGAGCCAGTCCCCGACGCGCTGCTTGCCCACACCTCGCCGCTCACCTGGGAGCACGTCGGCTTCTCGGGCGAATTCCTGTGGGACTGCGCCGCCGCCACCGCCGATCGCCGCCGGGCGCTCAACCTCGGACGCATTAGTGCCGCCGCCTAATCCGTGTTCCCGAACCGTTCACGCCTAGAGTTGTCTATCTGACAACCGACGCTCTGCCCTCTCTAGGCTGGATCCGACGCAGGCGGGACTCCAAACTGACGAAAGTCGGCCGGGCGCCAATCGGACCAGCGGTTAAACCACTTCGGGTTGTTCGGCGACCATTCGACCGCCGGCCGCCCGTCGTCGTAGATCTGTTCAAGGTCGCAATACAGCTCAACCACGCATCCGGTTGGCTCCTCGAAATAGACGGCAATGTTCTGTCCAGCGCCGTGGCGGACCGGACCCCACAGCAATGTGCGGCCAGACTGGTCGAGGCGATCGGCGAGCTTACCAAGGTCAGCGATGCTCTGAGTCTGCCAGGCATGATGGTGGAGCGCGCCGCGGCCCTCGATCAACGCGATCCCGTGGTGGTCGGCGTTGCAGCGTAGGAAGAAAGCCGTCGAACCAATGGCGTCCGAAACGCGGAAGTCCAAAATGTCGACGAGGAAGTTCCTCATCCTTATCGCGTCGGTGGGATGCAGGTTGACATGGCCGTAGCGATCGGGACCAAAAGTGGGTTGGCTGTGAGTGAGCTTCGCAAGGCCTGTGTAGACTTCGAACACGAAACCGTCGGGGCCGACAAAGGAAAGGGCTTCCGATACACCGTCCTCAAGCGGCAACTCGCTGCGGATTCGAAGTCCGGCATCGATGACGCGGCGGCGGATCTGCACGATCGAGTCGGGGTCGCGTGCTTCCAGCGATATGTGGCTGACCGCATTCCGGTCCCCCGCCCGATAGATAATCTCGTGATGGACTGCGGCGGCGGCCAGATAAGCGGTTCCGCCGAGGCGCTTGGCTTCTCGCAGGCCGAGAATACCGCACGCTGTATCGAGCGTTGCGTCGAGATTAGACGTCTCGATCGTCACAAACCCGATTTTTGTAATTGTGCCCCAGGACATACGGCCTCCCACTAAAATCCGAATATCTACCTTCGCCTCGCCACAGCGAGCCTGTGTTTCATTGTCCGGCGAGAAAAGCCGTCGCGAGTTGCCAGCTCGTCAGTGCGGGCTCGTGAACATACAGTTCGGGCCGGGCATCGTTGAAGAAGGCATGGCCCGCGCTCGGGTAAACGTGGACCCGCATCCGCAAGACGGGGTCACTGTCGAGCGCTGCCAGCCATACGCGCTCCTTCGAGCCCAAGAACGCGTCGGCATCGCCGAAGAAGACGAGCAGGGGAACCCTGGGTGGTCCGACGGCATCCCAATAACTGAGTATGCTGACGGGATAGTAGGCGACCGATCGGGAGACGCGAGAGCAGAGCGCCGCTGCTATGTAGGATGCGGCGCCACCGAAGCAGAAGCCGAGGGAGACGACAGGTTGGCCCGGTCGGCCGACGATGCCGGCGGCGGCGTCAATGTCGGAGACAATCTGGCGCGGTTCGGTCTGACGGCAGAGTTCGATCGCCCGGGGTACATCGTCATAGGCAACAGCCTGGCGTGTCGCTCGATAGAAGAGGTGAGGGGCGATCACCGGGTGGCCTAAGTCCGCAAGGCGGTCGGCGACGGACTCGATATGGCTGTTGAGGCCGAAACCTTCATGGATCAAAACGGCGGCCGGCCGGTCGGGCGTGCCCTGTGTTGCCCGGCGATGATAGGCGGGCATCAGCCCGTCGGAGGTCGCGACGTCGAGGCGGCTCATACGGGTCGTCTCCGTTTAGCCGATCGGCGTCGATAAGATACCAATCCGCTCGATCTCGACCTCGACACGCTGTCCGGAGGTCAGAAACACAGGGGGGTTGCGGGCGCCCCCAACCCCGGAAGGCGTCCCAGTCGATATCACATCGCCGGGCGAGAGCGTCATGGTCTCACTGGCGTAGGCACCGATCTGGCCAACGCGGAAGATCATCTCGCCTAAGACGACCGACTGCATCACGACCCCGTCAACCCGGGTCTGGAGGCGGAGCTTATAGGGATCCGGGATCTCGTCGCGGGTCACGATGGCGGGGCCGAAGGGTGCTGAACGGTCAGCGTTCTTGCCCACGCACCATTGGCTGGTCGCGCGCTGGTGGAGGCGGGCGGAAAGATCGTTGAGGATCGTGTAGCCGAGAATGGCATCCTCGACCTCTTGGGGTGTCGCATTCCGGAGCGGTCGGCCGACCACCGCCGCGAGCTCGCCCTCCCAGTCAAGGCCCGGCTCGTTCGTCGGAAGCGGCACGTTGATGCCGTTTGGCACAAGGGTGCTCTGCCAGCGGGCAAAGATGTCCGGCCTTTCCGGCAGAGCTCGGCGCGACTCTGAGACGTGATCGGCATAGTTAAGGCCAGCGCAAAGCACCTTTGCGCCTCGTGGCACCGGGATGGCCGGTGTATAGGTCGCCACGTCGGTCGCACGCCGGCCGCGCGCCGCCGCGAGATAGCCCTCGATGTCGGCAAAAAATTTATCGACAGGCGCCAGCGGCGACGCTCCAGCGCCAATCTCGACGGCCACCCAGGGTTGTCGATCCACCTCAACTCCGGTCAGCCGCATGATACCCCCCAAGCACTTGTCGATTATCGAATCGACCACGATTGGACATGATTTGCACGCCTCGCGATAATCGGCAATATTCTCATTAACCAGTGCGGGGAGGCGTTGGAGGATGGCGACAACGTTCACGCGCGGTAGTGGTGTACGTCTGTGAGCTACCGCTTCGACGGCCGCTCGGGCTATCGAATGCCCACGCATTTCGGTCCGAGCCTAGGGCCACGGCAGGGCCCGCACGGCCGCAAGCACGGCTCCGACGAAGGGCAGCGCGCCATCCTCATCTGGGTTACCCACGCGGCCCGGAGCGATGAAGTGGCCGCAATACTTCCGGACGGCTTCGAGCCTGCCGAAGCGCCGGATCTCACGGTCGAGTTCAAGAACATGCGGAACATCTCCTGGCTTGCCGGCCGGGGATACAGCGTTGTTACGGTCTCCACGGGGGTGCGTTGGCTTGGCGATGGCGAGGCCAAGGACGGCCGCTTCAAGCTCGTCCTATGGGAGAACATGGCTGATCCGATCATCACGGGCCGTGAGGAATTGGGATATCCCAAGATATTTGGAGAGATCTCCGACATCGCTGAGTCTACGGGAGCGGCGCGCTCCGAGGCGTCCTGGGGCGGTTTTACATTTCTGGAGGTCGCCGTTGAGGCGCTCGCCGAGTCCTCGGAGGGGCCGCCAGGTGGCCCCTCCTACCACCTGCATTACATGCCGCGGGTCGGCCGGCCGGGTGAGCACGGCTTGGTCCAAACAATCCTGACGGTGTCCGGACAGGGTGCGACGAGCGTGTTGGAGCGACGCGCGGGACAAGGGCGGGCGTGCTTTCGACCGGGCGCCTGGGAACAGCTGCCGACGCTGAAAACGATCGTCGACGGGCTTGCCCGGCTGGAGCTCGGTGCTTGTCGCGGGGCCGGGCTCGTCCGGACGGCGGGCTCGACCGACCTCAGCCACCAGGTGATCGTGGCGGAGGCCAAGAGCAACGTATGCTGACGACCAACGGGCAGCGAGGGGAGAAGACATTGGAAAAGAAGATAACTGGGTGGTTTGCGGTTACGGCAGTCGCCGCGGCTCTGTCTCTCGCGTCGCAAACGGGGGCGGTAGCCCAGGACAGCGCCGCCGTCAGCGCGGCTCGCGCGTTCATCCAGCCCTATATCGATCATCCGACGGCTTTCCCGGTAACCGAGCCGTTACAGACCCGGCCGACGGGAAAGCGGATCGCGGTCGTCGACTGCGGCTCGCCGATCTGCGGTTTGTTCGCGGACCTGGCCGTCGAGCCCGCCGAGCTACTCGGAATGAAGGTCACCCGATTCAAATCCGGAACCTCCGCCGACGGCGTCGCGGCGGCTTTCGATGCCATTCTCGCCAGCAATGTCGATGGTGTCTTCGTCCCGGCTCTCGCGCCCTCGGTCTGGGGTCGATATCTTGACGAGCTTGCCGCCGCTCACGTTCCGGTCGTGGCCACCGGCATCATTGGGCTCGATCCGACCAAAGCGCAGGTCGCCGGCGCGGCGGAACACACGACCACGCTGAGTGGCCAGATTCTCGCGAATTGGACGGTGGCCAATGGGAAGGACGGGACCAACACTGTCTTCTACACGACGCCCGAACTGTCCTTCAGCCAAGTCCTGGCCGACTCCTTTGTTAAGACGATGAAGCAGATCTGCCCTGCCTGCTCGGTTCGCGTTGTCGACATCCCGGTCGCCTCCTTCGGCAACAACGCGCCGACGATCGTCGTGGACGACTTGTTGGCCCATCCCGAGACGACGACCGCAGCATTCGCCGTGGGCGAGCAGGCAGTCGGCTTGGTGCCCGCCCTCAAGACGGCAAGCATCAAGCTGAAGACCGCACTTAACTCCCCCGACCCCTCGGTGCTGGCGCAGATTCAGACCGGCGACTTCGACATGGGGATGGGCGTGGACCTGCCAGTGCTGACCTGGACGCTTGTCGACTCGCTGGCTCGTCTAACAACAGGCCAGGAACCAGCACCGAGTGCCCGAGCCGACGAGATTGTCCGCCAAGTTCTGGTTGCGCAGAACCTCAAGGGCAATCTGAGCCAGGGCTGGACAGGTTATCCTGACTTCGCAACTCGTTTCAAAACCCTCTGGGCAAACGCGAAGTGAGCGGCCGCTCACTCCGTGGCCTTTGGGCAAACAGCGCGGTTTCCCGAGTGTTACGTGGCTGAACCGCTACTCGAGGTCCAGGGTGTTTCGAAGAGCTTCGCCTCCAACAAGGCGCTCGATCGTGTGTCGCTGTCACTCGATCGCGGGGAGGTTGTGGCGCTCCTCGGTCACAATGGGTCTGGGAAGTCGACTCTGGTGAAGGTCCTCTCCGGGGCCTACGCCGCCGACGAAGGTGTGGTCCTGCGCCGCGGAACGCGATTGCATTTTATTCACCAGAGCCTTGGTCTTGTCCCGTCGTTGACGGTCGCAGAAAACCTCGACATTGGGTTGCCGGCGCGTGGCTTCGGCGTTCTGCCCGTCAATCGGCGTCGCGAAACCGCTCGCGTCGAGAGGCTGATTCGGGCGTTCGGCGTCAGGATCAATCCCGATGCGCAGGTCGGCTCGCTAACCCAGGCGCAGCAGACGATCGTTGCAATCGTCCGCGCGCTCGAGGGCTGGGACGGCCCCGACAACGTGCTTGTGCTCGACGAGCCGACAGCGGCGCTTCACGACGAAGAGGTAAAAGCCTTGATGACCGCCATACGGTCTTTGGCGGCCACCGGGGCGGGGGTGATCTTCATTTCGCACCGATTGGCCGAGGTGGCGCCGTTGGCCGACCGGGCAATCGTTCTGAAGAATGGCCGGGTCGTGGCGGAGCGGATGCGGGGTGCCTTCGACCAGGCGATGCTGGTGCGGTTGATCGCTGGAGCCGAGCCGGAAACAGCCGCCGCGCGGACGGAGGCGCGCACGAGCGATTGTGTGCTGCATGTTCGAGGGCTTGCAGCAAAAACTTTGCGAGGTCTTACGTTCTCGGTAACGGCGGGCGAGATCCTCGGCGTGAGCGGCCTTGTAGGTTCCGGCATGGAGCATTTGAACTCGCTCGTCTTCGGTGCCGCGGCCCCGAGCGCCGGCTCCGTGCTTGTCGGAGGCGCGCCGCTTCCGACGGGCTCGCCCAGAACATCGATCACCCGCGGCCTCGCCTATGTGCCAGCCGACCGGCGGCGGCAGGGCAGTTTCGGCCGCTTCTCCGCGCGTGAAAATCTGACCCTGCCAAGGCTAGCCACACTCACAACCCGATGGGGCGCAATAGACTCGTCTCGGGAGCGGCGCGAGGCGCTGGACTGGATGGACCGGCTGGGCGTGCAGCCGCCCAGGCAACCCGAGCAGGCCTTTGAGCTGTTCAGCGGCGGCAACCAACAGAAGATCGTTCTTGCGAAATGGCTGCGGACGCAACCCCGGGTGCTCCTTGTCGACGAACCAACCCAAGGGGTCGACGTCGGGGCGCAGGCCGAAATTTACCGGCTACTCGTTGATGCCGCGCGGCAGGGTGCGGCCGTGGTAGTCGCTTCCAGCGACACTAAGGAACTGGCGGACCTTTGCGACCGCGTGCTCGTGTTGCGTGAGGGACGGTTGGCCGACGAGTTTTGCGGTCCAAGGCTCAGCGAAGCAGCGCTGGTCGCCGCCGCATTGCAAGACGGGAACGCCAACGGCGGATCCGCTGTTCACGGGGGCTGAACGAATGACGTCTCGGGACTCGTCCGGCCTGGATCGGGTGCTGCGGTCGCTAAACTTTCGCAACGTGAGCGCCCTTTGGGTGATGGCGGCGATCGCAATCTTTTTCTCCCTGACCATTCCGAAGACCTTCCTCTCCTCGCGAACATGGACATCGATGCTCGACACCCAGGCCGTGGTCGCGCTTGCGGCAGTCGCGTTGGTGCCGCCGCTGGCAGCGGGGACGTTCAACCTGGCTGTCGGCACCCAGATCGGCGTCGCATCAATGATGGTGGGCTGGCTTGCGGTTCCGCTCGGGCTGCCCGTCCCGCTCGCGATCGGAGGTACGCTCGCGGCAAGCGCGGTTGTCGGCCTTGCAACGGGAGTGCTCATCGTCCGGTTTCGGATCGACTCCTTCATCGCGACGATGGGGGTCAGTTCGCTGCTCATCGCCGCCGTGACCGTGATGTCCGGCGGGCGCCAGATCCTGGCGATGCCCAAAGAGATGGTCGAGTTCGGGACGGCGAAAGTGTTCGGGATGACCTGCCCGTTTCTACTCGCCATCCTGATGTCGGTCATCGTCTGGTACGTGTTGGAACGCACCCCTCTGGGCCGTCGCGTCTACGCGACAGGTGGCAACGTCGAGGCGGCGCGGCTCTCCGGGGTAGACGTTCAAGCCATGATCATTGGGTCGCTCGTGGCCTGCGGCCTGCTGACCGGAGTCGCCGGGGTGCTGGTGACCGCGCGCCTTGGCAATGCTGACCCGACAATCGGTCCGGCTTATCTGCTTCCCGCGTTCACGGCGGCTTTCCTCGGTTCTACCCAGTTCGGGCGCGGTCGCTTCAACGTGGCGGGGACCTTCCTGTCGGTCTATGTGCTAGCTGCCGGCGTTCGAGGCTTGCAGCTTTCCGGCGCTCCGACCTGGATCCCGGACGCCTTCAACGGTCTCGCTTTGCTCGTCGCCGTCGGTCTTGCGGCGTCAGCCCAGGCGTCGGGCCGGCCCTCCTTTCTCCAGCGACTACTAAAACCCAGGGGCACACGGCCCGCCGGCGCCGTGCCGGACAATCTTTGAGAGTGGCTTGGCCGCCCCTGAGATCCTATCGACTTTGGGCCGTTTTGCGGGCCTCCGACAGCAACGTCTCAGTCGTGAGGCTGATGTGATCGGCGAGGAGTTGCGAGGCGCGCAAGACGTCACGATCGAGCGCTGCGCCCATGAGGGCGCGATGTTCCCCCAGCACGTCGCGGGTTGCGCCGGTCCCGAGCGAACGGGACCAGATGCGATAAAGCTCGGCGCTGTCGCGGAGTTGGCAGACCACCCTCTCCAGTCGGGGACTGCGGCAGCCGGAACACAGTGCTTTGTGGAAGGCACGATGGCACTGGCGCCAAGTCGCGGCAGCCTGGGGCGCCTCGGTCACGAAAGGTGTTCGTTCCAGGGCGTGGTGCGCGGCGACCACGACCGTCTCCCACAGGAGATCGCCGTTTTCTATGCTGTCGATCAAAGCCGTAGTCTCGAGTTGCACGCGCACATTCGTCAGGTCGAGAAGGTCATCAACCGAGAGCGGCATGACCATGAAGCCCTTGTTCGGGCTGGATACGACAAGCCCCTGTTCCGACAGGCGTGTCAGCGCTTCGCGCACGACAGTTTGGCTGACCCCGAACCGCTCTGCCAGTTCGATAAACTTCAGGCGGTCGCCCGGCCGGATGTTGCTTTCAAGCAGTTCGAACCGGAGCGCCTCGAAAACCTGTTCCGAGCGAGACTGCGCGGCGTTCATCGAACCGGGGGCCATCAGCTGTTCCCTCCCAGGAGACGCGCAGGTGTGGCGCACGGGATAGGTGCCTCAGTCCATGCTCGCCTACGAAAGCTTGGCTCAGTCTGGCACCTACATTCGATTCTTGGTAAAACCCCGTCGCTCAGCATAGCTTCACGTATAACGACGAAAACAGGCCGAAGGCACACTGACGGTTGTCAGGTGTCCCAACACGCGGTTCGCGGTAGCCGGGTGCTGTCGCGAGTATGCGTATGCATCGCTTTCATGGAGGCATAGTCGTGGATGCTGCTTACGACGTCATCGTTGTTGGATACGGGCCAGTCGGAACGATGCTGGCTCTGCTCCTGAAGGAGGAGGGCATGCGCACCCTCGTCGTCAGCAAGGAGCGCGAGATTGAACGTTACCCGCGCGCCGCGCACTTCGACGACGAGATCATCCGGGTCTACCAAGCGGTTGGGCTGGCGCATCTGTCTGAGGAGATGGAGAACCCGCCACGCTACCAGTATTTCGATAAGGACTGGACGCCGTTCCTGGCCCGGCTATTTCCCGGGGGGATCTCAGACCAGGGCTACCAACACGACTTCATGTTCTTCCAGCCCGACCTCGAGAGGGCGATGCGCGACCGCCTCTCAGACGGGGAGGGCGCTCCTGTCGTGGCGCTGGGCGAGACAGTGGCCCGGGTTTGGCAGACCGACGAACTCGCTTGGGTGGAGGTCAGGGACGAATCCGGCGCGACAAAGGCATATTCAGCGAAATGGCTCATCGGGTGCGACGGAGCAGCGTCCACAGTCCGAAAATCCATTGGATCGACCTTCGATCAACTCGCTCCATCCCACAAATGGTATATTGTCGATGTTAAACTGACAGATCTTGCGGCCGACCCGGGGATGGACCAGTGGGAATATTGTAACCCCGATCGTATCGTTACATATATTCCGCTCTCCGGCCCCTATCGCCGCTACGAATTCGACGTCAAGGATGGCGAGACTGACGTGGATCTCGCCGGTGCCGAGCGGACCTGGGAACTACTGTCGCCCTGGCTCAAGCCGGGCGAGGCGATAGTCTTGCGGAATGATATCTATCGTTTCCATTCACTCCTGGCGTCGCGCTGGCGGGAAGGCCGCCTTTTGATCGCGGGCGATGCCGCGCATCTGATGGCCCCCAAGCTCGGTCAGGGTCTTTGCAATGGGATCCGGGATGCCGCGAATCTCGCCTGGAAGATCGGCAGAGTTGTCCGGGGCGAAGCCGCGCCGCACCTTCTCGACAGCTACGAGGCGGAGCGGAAAGGACCGGCGCGTCAGCATATTGAGATCTCCGCCTATCTGGTGAGCCAGATCATCTCTAAGGCGAGTGGCGAGGAACAGTCTGGAGAGCCTGTTGTCGAGCAGATCGTTGCTCCGCGTCAGGTGATCGGTGACGACGACCTTCGAGCCCATGATGCGCTCGCGGGAACGCTGAGCCGGCAGCCTATGCTGGCGAACGGAAGGCGTATGGACGACAGCGTCGGTTACCGCTTCGCCCTTCTGGCCATGCCGAGCCTCGCGGGAGCGCTTAGCGCCTCGGACATCCGGGCGCTTTCCGCTCTCGGCGCGGTGGTGCTGCGTGCCGAGGACCGATCACTGGCGGACTACCTGACCGACATCGATCGCGGTGCCCTGTTGGTTCGCCCGGACCGATACATCGCGGGCTCGGCTCGGACGAGCATTGAGCTCTCCGCTATCCTGGAGGAGGCGCGCCACGCTTATTGTCTTTGGGTAGGCGCGGAATGGCTCCAAAGCGCCTTTCAGGCCGAAACGGAGGTTCTCTTGGCTGAGTAGGTGACTAAAGGAACGGCGACGACACTTGAGTCCGATCGCAACCCGCCTCAATGAGCTTAGGTATATGGGTTGTGGACCTTATTGCAGCAACCCGTTGGTGTTCTCGTTCGCGGACGCTCCACCATTGTGTAACAGACAGCACATTACATTACACGAAGGAGCATGAGTGATCTCGTTCTCATTAAGCCCGCCAGGCCGCTCAGCCGATCCCTTCGGGTCTCGGCCGCCATGGTGGTGCCGGCAACGATTGCCGACGCCGACGAGGCCACCACCCACCACCGCCGTCGATCGAGACAGGCCACTTAAGCCGCAGCCATTAGCTCGGCCGCATTGTTTCGGGGATTGCTGACCGCCGTGCTCACGCGCCAGGCGATGATGGCGTTCGGTGGTGCCGGACGCAGCAGAGCAGTTGCTCCGTCGAGGTTTTGGCTGTCCTGTCCCAGCCAGGTCGCCCAGTCACGCTGCTCCAGCACCAGCGGCATCCGGTGGTGGACGGCGCGCACGTCGTCGGAGGCCGGCGTCGTCACCACCGCGAACGTCGTCGTGCGCTCCCACGCCTCGCGGCCCCAGGCTTCCCAGATGCCGCCGATCGCCACCGGCGCGCCGTCGATCCGGCCGAGCGCGTGCGGCACCTTCTGCCCCGCCGCCCGCGCCCACTCGTACCACGCGGTGACCGGCACGAGGCACCGCCGGCGCGCGAACGCCGGCGCGAACATCCGTGACGTCGCCACCGTTTCGCACCGCGCGTTGAACGGCACCACCGATGCCAGGTCCGAATATTTCTGCCACGACGGTCTGAAGCCCCACCGCATCAGCATCAGCACGCGGCGCTTTCGCTCCGGATCCCAGACCACCGTGGTGGGTGCCGCCGACGGGGCGACGTTCCACGACGGGGCAGGACACCACGGCCGCATGTCACGCGCCTCGAACAGCCGCGTCATCGCCTCGCTCGGCAGCGTCTGGGCAAACCGACCACACATTCCCAACCTCCATTCCGTCCGGCGGAGACGCCCGTAAGGCGCTCCGTCATTTTGAGTCGGAATCGTACGCAGGTCGGAATCGCGGCACAAGACGTAGCCCGTAAGAAAGTAGCTTTCGTTCTGAGCAGGTCTGTGCAGTAAAATCGGCTGATTGGCTTTCGGCAGAAGGTGAGCAGGACAGACCGGAGGTCGAGCCGCTGATGCGTCCCGCTTAGAGCGGGTTCTCACCTGATGGAGCGGTGCTCGCCGGTGGCGCGTCCGGGGGGTCGACGCGGTCGAGCAGCTCGGGCCGTTGTTGCGCACGCTGTTGACCGCCCGGCTCACCGGCCAGAGGCGCAGCACCGCCTCCGCCGCCGGGCGCATCAGCGCCGGTGCGTCGCCGGCCTCCTCGCCTAGCCAAGCCCAGTCGTCAGGCTCCAGGACGACCGGCATTCGCTCGTGGATCCGCGACATCAGGCCGTTGGCCGCCGTCGTCAGGATGGCGTAGCTGCGCACAGTCTCGCCCTCGGGCGAGCGCCAGCCCTCCCACAACCCGGCGAACGCCAGCGGTGCGCCGTCGCGGCGTGCGATCGCATAGGGCTGCTTGCCTGCTTGCAGCTTGCGCCATTCGAAGAACACGTCGGCCGGGATCAGCGCGCGGCGCTGGGCCAGGGCGGCGCGGAACAGTCCCGAGCCGGCCGCCATCTCGGACCGGGCGTTGATCGGCTTGGGTGCCGCCTTAAGGTCTTTCGTGAACGACGGGATCAGCCCCCACCGGAGCAGGTCAAGCCGGCGTTCGCCGTCTCGGGGTGACGGCGGATCACCATCGCCGGCTGGCTCGGCGCGACGTTTCAGTTCGGCGCGATGTTGGGCAGCGCGTTGGTGGTGCGAAACAGCGCCCGGATCGCCTCGGGCGGAAGCGACGACGCGAAGCGACCGCACATGTGTGCGGCGACAATTTGGATGGTTGAGAGCGGCGATCTGGATGGTGATTGCCGGGGATGACCTACGGCCGGCTACGCCAGCCTCCGGTCATCCCCGGCAAGGTCGGCCCTTCGGGGCCTGCCTGCGGCGGCGTGAGGTTTTTGCCGGGCTGGAGCGGTTCTCTTTGGAGGATCGTTTTGCCCGGCACGCACATCACCGACCAGCAAGCGAGACTGTACATGCACCATCGTAGGACCCAGACCCGCCAGCTCGCCGCGGCGCGTGCCGGCATCGGTGCCAGCACCGGTGCCCGGCTCGATGCCGACCCGCAGCTTCCCTTCCAGAGACAGGCGGTCCGCGGGCGACGCCGTCCCGACCCGTTGGCCGCGATGTGGGATGCCGAGATCGTTCCCATGCTGACCTCCACGCCCGGCCTGCGACCCGTTGCCGTGTTCGAGGAGATGCTCCGCCGCCACCCCGACCTGGCACCCGGGATCCGCCGCACGCTGGAACGACGTGTCCGCCACTGGCAGGCGCTACATGGCCCGGAGCGCGAGGTGATCTTCCGCCAGGACCATCCGCCGGGCCGGCAGGGCCTGTCCGACTTCACCGACTTGGCCGACCTTGCCGTGACAATCGCGGGCGAGCCGCTTGCCCATCGGCTCTATCACTTCCGCCTGGCCTTCTCCGGCTGGGAGCATGCCGAGGTGGTGCTGGGTGGCGAGAGCTTCACGGCCCTGGCGACCGGGTTGCAGAACGCCTTGTGGGCCCTGGGCGGCACTCCGCTCGAGCATCGCAGCGACAGCCTGTCGGCGGCGTTCCGCAACCTCGAGCACGAGGCGGCCGCCGACCAGACCCGGCGCTACGAGGCGTTGTGCGCCCACTACGGGATGGAGCCGACCCGCAACAACCGCGGCATCGCCCACGAGAACGGCTCGATCGAGGCGTCGCACGGCCATCTCAAGGCCACCTTGGAACAGGCGCTGCTGATGCGCGGCACCGCCGACTTCGACGAGCTGGCCAGCTACCGCCGGTTCGTCGACGAGATCGTCGGCCGCGCCAACGCCAGGCGGCGCAAGGCGACCGAGGCCGAGCAACCCGCCCTGCAACCCCTGCCGCCACGCCGGACGACCGACCACGACGAGGCGCTCGTCACCGTCACCCGCAGCGGCGGCTTCCTGCTCCGGCGCGTGTTCTACACCGTGCCCTCCCGCCTGATCGGCCATCGTCTGCGGGTCCGCCTCTACGACGACCGCCTGGAATGCCTGCTCGGCGCCACCCTGGTGATCACCCTGCCGCGCGGGCGCCCACCCCAGGGATGGGACAATCGCAGCCGCACGGTCCACGTCGTGGACTACCACCACGTCATCCACGCCCTGCGCCGCAAGCCCAATGCCTTGCTGAACCTGGTCTACCGCGACCAGCTGTTCCCCCGTGACGCCTACCGCCGCACCTGGGACCGGCTGGTGGCGAGCCAGCCGGCCCGAGTGGCTGCCGGATCATGGTCGGGCTGCTGGCGCTGGCTCACGAGCGGGCGTGCGAGGCCGATCTGGCCTGCGCGCTGGACCGGCTGAACGAGACGGATGCCATGCCCGACCTTGCTGCCCTGGAACGCCGCTTTGCCCCCGCCCTGGCCAGCATCCCAAGCGTCACCGTCACACTGCCGCCGCCCAGCCTCTACGACGCGTTGCTGACACCCGGCATGGCCGCCGGAGTTTCGTCATGAGCCACCCCACCACGCTGCCGCGGGTCGAGGTCGATGCCGCCAAGCTGCCGCTGATGCTGGGCGAGCTGCGCCTGCCCGCCATCGCCCGGATGTGGGCCGAGATGGCGGAGCGGTCCGATCGCGAGGGATGGCCCGCGACGCGGTTCCTTTCCATCCTGACCGAGATCGAGATTGCCGAGCGGGCCCGCCGACGGATCGAGCGTCATATGGCCGACGCGCGCCTGCCGCCGGACAAGACGCTCGATGGGTTCGACTTCGCCCACGTCCCCATGCTGAGCCGGGCCCAGGTCGCGGCACTGGCCTCGGGCGACGCCTGGCTCGGCAAAGGCAAGAACCTGTTGCTGTTCGGACCCCCGGGCTCGGGCAAGACGCACGTGTCGGCCGCGATCGGGCGCAGCCTGGTGGAGAACGGCTACCGCGTGCTGTTCACCCGCACGACCGAACTGGTGCAACGCCTCCAGGCCGCCCGTCAGGAACTCGCCCTGGAAGCCGCCATCAGCAAGCTCGACCGGTATGACCTGCTGATGCTCGACGACCTGTCTTACGTCCGCAAGGATCAGGCCGAGACATCCGTGCTGTTCGAGCTCATCAGCAAACGATACGAGCGCCGCAGCTTGCTGATCACCGCCAACCAGCCGTTTGGTGAGTGGAACAAGGTGTTTCCCGATCCCGCCATGACCATCGCGTCCATCGACCGGCTGGTCCACCACTCGACCATCATCGAGATGAACGTCGAAAGCTACCGCCAGAGGGCGGCTGCCACCCGCAAGAGACGACAGGACCGCAAAAACCCGACCGACACCAACACCGAAAACAAGCTGGACACGGACTGACCAAGCAAACGCCACTTGCCAGCGGCAATCTGGCGCGACAATCATCCAATAAGCGCATCCGGATCACCATCCTGATTGCCGCTGACAAACCATCCAGATCGCCGCGCTACAGGTGCGGGCAGTTGATGAAGGGCAGTGGCCAGGGCGCGTCAAGGCTTTGGGCACTCAGGTCGACAAGGCTCTCGCTGTTCTGCACGCGGCGTTAGTCGTGGTTCAGATGCTCCGGGCCAAGGCGGCGCGCACGTCGGCCACGCTGGGCCACGGCGGCACGCGTCAGACCTGGATCGTAGCAAGGCCGAGATCGTCTCCGCCGAGAAGCTATGGGGCGTCTTCGAAGAGGCTGTCCGTCGCTCTTTCTACGGGCGGGTCTGCGGGACTTGGCGTGCGAACGCGGAACTGGGTCAGCATCTGTGCCACACCCGCCGTCTGCGGGCGGCGACGGGTGCGGGCGCCCTTACGACTGCTCGCGATGCGTCCGCCCCGACCTGCGTGCACGTCAGAGACCGGCGCCCGTCCGTCACGCGGACGGGGCGCGACGCCGGCGCTGCGTGTCGCTTCCGAGATTTCCGAATCGCCCCCGGTGACGGAGGCGGAGATTCGGCTGATATTGGCACATCTCGGCGATGCGCTCCTCGAGATCCTCAGCCAGGACCACGACACTTGCACCCGACAACTTCCGCCCGCCGCGTAGCGCTCTACGCCCGCGTATCGACGGCCCGCCAAGCCGAGGCGGAGCTGTCGATCCCCGACCAGATCCGGCAGGGCGAGGAATACTGCCGAGTGCGGGGCATGGAGCTGGTCGAGACTTTCATCGAGCCCGGCGCCTCGGCGACAGACGACCGAAGGCCGCAGTTCCAGCGAATGGTCGAGGCCGCGACATCGCCGGCCCGGCCGTTCGACGTCGTGCTCGTCCACTCCATGTCTCGCTTCTTCCGAGAGCAGTATCTCAGCGAGATGTACGTGCACCGCCTGCGAAAGGCGGGCGTCGCGGTGATTTCGATGACCCAGGACTTCGCCGCTGACACCACTGGCAACCTGATCCGCAAAATCCTCGGCTAGCGCGCAGCGAAATATTGCGAACCTCTTGCCACAACAATAACTTACAAACGCTGTCACCGCCTTCGATTTGTTGCGTTCGGTCACGAGTTGCGCGCTATGTGCGCGCTAGCGCGCAGAAGGAATACAGCGGATGCCCGAAACGAGACGCCGGATTGGGTTGCGCGAGGTGCGCGCAATGGCCGCCGGAGAGACGCTGTATGATGCGACGGTGGGCGGCTTCGCGGCGCGGCGGCAGCAAGGCGAGAACGTCACTTACTTGCTCCGCTACCGCACCCGCGATGGCCGGCAACGCTGGCACACCATCGGGCGGCATGGTTCGCCCTGGACACCAGACCAGGCGCGTCAGGAAGCCGTGCGGGTGCTTGGCGCGGTTGCCGCCGGCGACGATCCGGCTGGCGAGCGCAAAGCCGCACGCTCGGCTGAGACGGTCGCGCAGCTATGCGACCTCTACTGGACGGCAGCGACGTCCGGCGGATTGCTGACGCGATGGCGCGTGCCGAAAAAAGCCTCGACGCTGGCGACTGACCGGACCCGGATCGACGGGCACATTAAGCCGCTGCTCGGGATGATGAAGGTCCGGTCGGTAAACCGGCGCGACGTTGAGGGCTTCATGCGGGCGGTCGCCGCCGGCGACACGGCCAAGCCGCAAGCGGCTGGCGAGAGGAAGCGCGGCGCCGAGCTCACGGGCGGGCTTGGTGTTGCGAGTCGCACGGTCGGCTTGTTGGGCGCGATCTTCACCTACGCCGTCGCCGAGGGCATCCGGCCGGACAACCCGGTGCGCGGCGTCATGCGCCCGGCGGATGGTCGACGGGACCGGCGCGTGACCGATGCCGAGTTCGGGCGGCTAGGCGCGGCGCTGGACCGGGCCACGGTCGGCGGGGCATGGCCGGCTGTGCCCGCCGTTGTGCGCTTCCTGGCGTTAACCGGCTGGCGTTCTGGCGAGGCATTGGGCCTGCAGTGGGCCGATGTCGACCTGCCCCGGCGCACCGCGATCCTGCCCGATACGAAAACCGGCCGATCGGTGCGCCCGCTCAGTGGCGCAGCGGTCGCCGCGTTGTCGAGCATGGGGCTGCGGACGGCCGGGCATGTGTTCCCGGGCCGCGCCGGTGGCGAGCTCAGTGCGCTTCCTCGATCACTTGCCGGCATCGTCGCCGGCGCCGGGCTGCCGCCGGACATCACCGCCCATGTGTTGCGGCATACGTTCGCCTCGGTTGCTGCCGACCTCGGCTATTCGGAACCGACCATCGCCACGCTGATCGGCCACAAGGGCCACTCGATCACCAGCCGCTATATTCATTCGGCCGACGCGGTCTTGCTGGCAGCATCTGATGCCATCGCGAACCATATCGTCGAGCTTATGATAAAATAAGTCTGTTGCGAACGATGTCGGAACAGCACATTTTTCGGACGAACCCCTCTACAATGCGCGGGCATCATATGGGAGCCGCGCACATGACCGATATCGCCTCGATCGACAACGCCGATACGCTGCTGACACGCTCACAGGCCGCCGCCGCGTTGACGGCGGGCGGCTATCCAATCGCCGGCCCGACGCTCGCCATTCTGGTGACGCGCGGCGGCGGCCCGACCTATCGCGTGTTTGGTAGCCGTGCGCTTTATCGCCACTCGGATCTGTTCGCTTGGGCGGCGGGCCGGCTTTCGGTTCCGCGCTTGAATAGCTCGCAAGCCGCATAAAAAAATACCCCCGGCGGGACGAAGCGCCGGAGGTAAGTTGTGGTGGCTGAACGGGAACATATAACCACAATCTGTCTCCTAATGCAATCGTGCCGCCTTCAAACTTGAAGGTTTTATCATCATGAATCGAAATGTGCCGTTGCCGGCCATCGCCACACGAGACTCGATCACCTCGACCTTGCCCGCCGATATAATGGCCGGCGTCGAGGTGGCGCTGCCATTCTGGACCGACGCGCCGAATTGGGACTCACGCGCACTGGTGTGGGATGCACAGGCTCGCGCCCTGGTGGCCGATGGTGACTGGTCGCTGTTCGCGACCCACGCCACCACGCGGCTTCTGACGGCGTTCCTCGAACAGCTTGGCGAACGCGACATCGGCCACATCGCGCAAGCCCTCGCCTACCGAATGAGCTCGCACCCGGCATGGGTCGCGGCAGCGCAGCGTTGGCTTGCCGGCGCACCCGATGACGCCGTGACAGCGCATTGGGCGCTGCACCCGGCCTCCGGCATCGTTGCCCTTAACGCTCTCTCCGTCGAGTGTATGTCGTGAGCGTTGCAACCGAAACGGTCGCCTGCCCTTACCAGTCGAGGCGCTGCGACATGTGGGCGAACGGCTACCGGCCAGTGGCCCTCGCCGCCTGGAACGCGCGCGGCGGATCGCCTGGAAAGCGTCCGGTCGGCCTCGAGTGGGAACGCCGCGCCCGACTTAATCCGCCTGACGCGACCAGGTGGCCCGCCCGCCACGACGTCACCAACACCGGCCTATTGACTGATGGGCTTCGCGCCCTCGATGTCGATTTCGATGACGTGATTATCGCTGGCGAGCTCCAAACCCTCGCATTCGACATGTTCGGCGCGGCGCCGATGCGCGTCCGATACAACAGCGGTAAATTCCTCGCGCTATACCGCGCGGCCGTCGGCGAGCCGGTCAAGCGGTCACTGACCGCAGCGGAGGGCAAGATCGAGGTGATGGGCCTCGGTCAGCAAGTCGCGGCATTCGGCACGCATTGGTCCGGTTCTCCGCTCATGTGGTTTGGTGGATCGCCGCTTGATGTTCACCGCGACAAGCTGCCGCCGATCACCGAGGATCAGGTGACGGCGTTCCTCGAAGCGGCCGTCGCGATCACCGGCCCGGCCGTAGTGCGGTCGTCATCGCCGGATGCACGCACGTCGGCTTACGGCTTGGCCGGCGACCTGCAGGACGTGGCGTCGGCAGCGGCGCAAATCCCGAACAATGACGCGGCGAATTGGGATCACTGGACCAATATCGGCCTTGCGATTTGGGGCGCGACCAAGGGTGCTGAAGAAGGGTTTCAGATTTGGCTAGCCTGGTCCGAACAACACGAGGCATTCGACTATGAGGCGCTTGAAGAACGGTGGGAGCATTTTCGGCAGTCACCGCCGACGAAGGCGGGCGCCGGTAAACTGATCCACCTTGCCCGTGAGGCAAACCCCGATTGGCGGCAGCCGAGCCGATCGAGCGACGGTTCCGAATTTTCGGTGCTGCCGGAGATCGACCCGGCGTCCGTCGCCGGGCGGCAGCGGCGCTTCATCCTTGCGCCAAGCGAGTGCGATGTCGCCAGCGCCCGGCGATACGTGGTCAAGGGGTTGCTTGCCGAACGCGACGTGGCTTGCCTGTTCGGGCCGCCTGGTGCGGGCAAGTCGCTTCTGGCGCCGCATCTCTGTTACGCCATCGCGCAAGGTCGACCGTTTTTCGAGATGCGGACCAACGCGGGCGGCGCGCTCTATGTTGCCGCTGAAGATCCATCCGGCATGGGGCTTCGCGTCCGCGCGCTGTATGACCAACGCGGCGACGCGCTAGGCGTCGGCATCGTCCACGGCGTCAATGACCTGTTGGCGGACGGCAGCGCGGACCTTGCGTGGCTGCTCGACCAGGTGGCCGATCGCCGGCCGGCGCTGATCGTGATCGACACGCTGGCGATGGCGTTTCCGGGTTTGGAGGAAAACGACGCATCGGCCATGGGCCGCGTGGTCAAGGTCGCTCGCGCGCTTACTCGACACGGCGCGGCCGTTGTCCTGGTCCACCACGACAGCAAGGCGCAGGACGGCACGCCACGCGGCCACAGCCTGCTAAACGGTGCGCTTGACGTGGGCATACACCTCGCGCCGAAAGACCAGCACGGCGTCGTTCGCGGGCGCATGACCAAAAACCGAAACGGCAGCGTCGATCATCGCTTCGCCTTTAAGGTCGGCGTTCACCAGTTCAGCGTCGACGCGGACGGCGATGCGGTCGATGCGGCGCATGTGATCGAGCTTCCCGCCCGCGCGCCGGGGAGTGCCGCGTTGCCCGATATACCCCCTATGGCCGGCAAGGCGCTTGCGGTGCTGGTGGCGCTTGCCGCTGGCGTCGACGACGTGACCGAGGAAGCATGGCACGCCGGATGCGAGGAACAGCGGGTGTCCGGGTCCGATGACGCCAGGAACCGGCACAAGGCGGTCGCCAAGGCAATCGCCACGCTGATCCAGAAGGCGTGCGTCCATTATCGCGAGGGTCGGTTTTCGCCCGTCACGCCGGGCAGCGAGTTCGTTGCCCAAGGGGTTGCTGATTGAGGCCGATCTAGCCTCGGAACGGTCAGGAACGGCCGGGAACCGGGCGGAACCAACATGGAACCAAGCGGAACGGTTCCACATGGAACCAGGAACCAACGGAACCACACCCTTAGAGGGTGGTTCCACGGTTCCCTTCCGCGACCCAGTTCCGAGAGGGATTATTGAGTCGCCCCCTGCCCCCCCAGGCGACGAAACAGGCTTCGTTGATTCGCCGGTGTTACCAACACTATTGCCTGATACTCGCAATGACTGTCCATGATGCCCCCGAGAAGCGAGAACTACGGACCTCGACCCGGCCACCGCAATCCACGGAGCAACCTGCGTGACAACTCGACCTGCCCATGCCGGAGAACACTACGGTATCGACCTATATACGGCCGAATACCCGTTTGAAGGCGAGTATCCCCATAAGGGCGAGCCCTCCGACTGGGAGTTCCACACCGACCTCAAGATCGCTCGCGAGCGCGCCAAAGAATTGTGGGATTCCGGCCGCTGGACTGACGTTGTGCTGTGCACGTGGGATCGCAGCGGCGGCGAGCAGGAATGGACCGACATTTTCCAGCCAAGATACGCAAGCGAGTAACCCGCTCACCCGCACGTATCGTTGACGTGACTTGCGCGCATTGATCTAGTCAGCAGACTTATAGATCATACCACTCGATCCAATTAGAATATAGTCTAGCCCATAGGGTGATAGCTCTTAGCTGATCGGGCCTCAAAACCTGGCTCCCAGAAGCTGGCAAAAAACCAAAATGCCGGATAATAGGCAAACTATTCTATTACCCCTACTTAGGGCAAACTCCAGACCACCATACGCCCCATAACGGGGGTAATCTTAGCTAGATTCTATTTGCGGCCGCGAATCGCCTCGATCAGCACGCCCGGCAACGGCCCTCGACAACCCGCAAGTAATCGCGCCCGGACACACTGTATCGTCGCAGGATACATAACGAATCATATGCATCATTGATGGTATTTTGCCCGAACCCCGGCTACAATGACGTTGACCGAAAGGCTGGA